>ERZ1284729.39-NODE-39-length-22322-cov-10.523735_pt1 | contig 22322 bp, 19 predicted proteins | sample MGYA00454602_ERZ1284729 | MGnify/ENA primary metagenome ERZ1284729 (study PRJEB36292, sample SAMEA5787381) | metagenome | biome: Arctic soil; feature: perennial spring outflow channel; material: sediment | place: Canada | collected 2017-07-08 | depth 0.05 m ... | reverse complement strand
GGGGACGTGGGAGCGAAAAATGAGAACATCATCGGCCTTTCTGGAGCTGAGGTCACTGCGCCCGAGAACCGTGTCGGAAAGGCCAAGCCTGCCGCTGCGCTCCGGCACCATGAAGCGGATAACAAAGGGCGGGCCGGCACTTGCTTTGTCGGCCACCTGGGCCGGGCTCAGGTGGCGGCAGGTTCCGTCATAGCCCATTTCCTGTTTGGTAGCCATGGCCGCTTCGTGTTTGGCTTCAAGTTCTTCTTTGGTGCAGAAACATTTATAGGCATGACCATCGGCCAGCAGGCGGTTGGCAGCAGCCAGATGCTCATCGCTGAATTCGGTCTGAAAATAGGGGCCCTCATCCCAATCAATGCCGAGCCATTCAAGGCCATCGAGGATGCCCTGGATTGAGGTTTCAGTAGAACGTTCTGTGTCAGTGTCTTCAATGCGCAGGATCAGTTTGCCGCCTGTCTTTTTGGCATAGAGCCAGTTGAAAAGGGCTGTTCTGGCCCCGCCGATATGCAGATAACCGGTAGGACTCGGTGGAAATCGCAGTCGTGTTTCTGTCATGAAAAGCTCCTTGCAAATGAATCGGACTTGCCTGCTCACTGTAGGTGGAAAAATAAAAAAGGCATGAAAGCGACCTCTTTATATCTTTTTCAGTTCTTTTGTTCAATAAGTATTGATAGTCAAGCTGCAACAAGAAGAATATGCTTCCAATATTTTGCTGTTTAAATCTTCTTTTAATAAACTAAGAAGCAGTCCATAGGCTTCATTATGTATTTTTAGCATTGATAACAAATTAACCAACACCGGGCCGTGCTATTCATATCCGGAAACATCATAAATGGAGCCCGATTCCTTCCTGATAGAGTGTTGTATTTTTTGTTGTTCTCTTTGGTCGAAACTTGTATGATAATTTCTATTTTTTTAGCAATTTTATCATGAGATTAGTTGTCGCTATTGGTATGGTGGCTCTGGTCAGTTGAGAAGATTTAGAATTGTTCCTGTCTGATTAATGAGAATGGGTATAATCTAAGGTTTTTTTTCTAAAGATTATGGCCCCAATTATGAATAAAAAGGAGTTGAAATGAAAGTACTGATTAGTGATAATCTGTCTCCTGCCGGAGCCCAGATTTTACGTGATGCCGGTCTGGAAGTCGATATTAATACCGGTCTTGCCCCTGAAGAGTTGAAAAAGATTATTGGTAATTATGATGGTCTGGTTATCCGCAGTGCCACGAAGGTAACGGCAGAGATTATTGCAGCGGCTGAAAAATTACGAGTGGTGGGTCGGGCCGGTATCGGTCTTGATAATGTTGATATTCCGGCGGCCAGCCAGAAAGGAATAGTGGTCATGAATGCTCCTGACGGTAATGCTACTACTGCAGCCGAGCATGCCATTGCCCTGATGATGTCCCTGTCGCGTAATATTCCCCAGGCCACTGCCTCCATGAAAGCAGGAAAATGGGAAAAGAAGAGTTTTATGGGTCGTGAAGTTACGGGCAAGACTTTAGGCATTTTCGGCATCGGCCGCATTGGCGCCATCGTTGCCAACCGAGCCCAGGGATTGCGCATGAAGGTTATTGCCTATGATCCGCATATGCCTAAAGAACTGGTAGACAAACTCGGTGTGGAGTTGGTCAGCCTGGAAGAGCTGGCCAAGCGTTCTGATTATATCACCGTGCATGTGCCGTTGACCAAGGAGACCGACAAGGTCCTTTCCACCGAATTCTTCAAGAATATGAAGAAAGACGCCATGTTTATCGACTGTGCACGTGGCGGGGTCTGCGATGAAGAGGCTTTGTATAAGGCTCTGGTTGATGGGGAGATTGCCGGCGCGGCCCTTGATGTCTTTGCGGTGGAACCAACTAACATGGAAAATTGCCCGATGCTGGGCTTAAATAATTTTATCTGTACTCCCCATCTTGGTGCTTCCACCAGTGAGGCCCAGGAAAATGTAGCCTTGACCATTGCCGAGCAGGTGGCGGATTATCTGAAGACCGGAGTTATCGCCAATGCCGTCAATGTACCTTCGGTCAGCGGCGACGTGCTTGCCCAGGTTGGTCCGTATATTAACCTTGGTGAAATGCTGGGTTCCCTGCATATGCAGATTGCCAAAGGCAGCGTCCAGGATGTGAGCATTGAATATGGTGGCGAGCTGGCCGATCTTAATACCAGTCCGATTACAGTTTCCTTGTTAAAAGGCTTGTTTACTCCTATCCTGCAGGATGCCGTCAACTATGTTAATGCGCCGGTGATTGCCCGGGATCGTGGTATTAAGGTAGTAGAGTCCAGAACTGAACAGTCTGATGATTTTACCAATACGCTGACCGTCCGCGTAAAATCCAGTGAAGGTGATAACGTCCTGATGGGCACGGTTTTCGGCAAAAAAGAGCCCCGTCTGGTCCGCTTGAACGCCTTTCGCCTGGAAGCACTACCGGAAGGTCCTATGCTTCTGGTGTACAACAGAGACGTGCCCGGCGTGATCGGTGATCTTGGTACCACTCTGGGTAAGGCTGGGGTCAATATCTCCCGGATGACAGTCGGCCGGGAGGAGGCAAGTGAACAGAATGTTATTTTTCTGAATACCAATATTGCTATTTCCAAAGAATTACTGGCTGAAGTACAGGCACTGGAGAACATTGACGGGGCCATTGCTCTGGACATGGTGAATTATAAATAACAGGATCCGGTATGAACTGTGCCGGGTTCGATAGCTAAAGGCCTTGGGTTTGCGTTATGGATGAACAAAAAGAACAGATATGTCCTTGTGGAGAGGGAAAGGTTCCTGATAAACACGGAAAATGTGTTATGCCTCGTGTGACGTTTCCTGCTTTTATCATGTCATTGAACACGTCGGTCCTCTTTCATCTGGGTGAAATCCCAGACCCGGCAACCGGCAATAAGCAGACTGATTATGATCTCGCCCGCCATGGTATAGAGACCTTGATGCTGCTGCAGGAAAAGACCAAAGGTAATCTGACAGCTGATGAGGAAGGGATGCTGAAAGGCATTCTTTATGATGTGAAGATGCGTTTTGTGAATTCTGTTAAAAAATAAGCAGCTTCTGTCAGGATCCTGAAATTGCAAGATAGGAACGATTGGTGCCAGCAAAGCGAAAGATCACCCTGTTATTAAAGGCTCCAGCCAAGATCAATCTGTCTTTGCAGATCCTGGCAAGACGCCCTGATGGCTATCATGATCTTGATACCGTGATGCAGAAGTTAGATCTCGCTGATCTGCTGACCATTGCCGTGACCGATCAGCCAGGAATTATTCTGCGCTGTCCTGACTCTGATCTGCCGGAAGATCGCACCAATATCGTCTGGCAGGCGGCTGATAGATTGTTAGCTGCCTGTAGAATAAAAAAAAAAGGCGTTGTTATTACCCTGCAGAAAAACATTCCTGTTGCTGCCGGTCTGGGTGGGGGTAGCAGCGATGCTGCTGCTACCCTTACCGGTCTGAACAGGCTGCTGGCAACCGGATTAACAACCAGCGAACTCATGGAACTGGCCAGAATGCTTGGGGCCGATGTTCCTTTTTTTGTTACCGATTACGGTGCTGTACGGGCTACCGGCATCGGGGATCAAATGGTTCCGCTGCCGTCCCTGACTAATTGTACAGTTGTCCTGGTTAATCCAGGATTCTCTGTGTCGACGCGCTGGGTTTATGAAAAATATGCGTTGACAATAAAGGGCAAAGATTCTAAGTTGTATGATTGTCCAAAAAAAATGGATCATGTTTTCCCCTATCTTGGCAGCAATGATCTGGAACAGGTAACCATCTCTTCTTATCCTGAATTAGGGATTCTTAAACAAAAACTGATAGACTTGGGTGCAGTTGCGGTCATGATGTCCGGTAGTGGCCCGACAGTTTTTGGTATTTTTTCGGATGAGGGCAGTGGGTCGTCAACTCTGGTTCGGCAGGCAGTAGCAGCCTTACAACAAAATAGTGTAAAAGTTTTTGTGACTCAACCTGTGTGATGGGGTGTCGCCAAGCGGTAAGGCACCGGGTTTTGATCCCGGCATTCGTAGGTTCGATCCCTGCCACCCCAGCCATAGTATAGTTGAACAATCTTTTACCGTAAACGGAACAAATAATGTCAAAACCACTGAAGATATTTTCTGGTAACGCCCATCCGCAAATGGCTCGTGAAATTGCGGGATTTCTTGGTCTGCCTTTGTCTGAAGCTGATGTCAGAAAATTCAGTGATGGTGAGATATTCGTTGAGATAAAAGAGAATGTCCGTGGTGACGATGTCTATATTGTGCAGCCAACCTGCACTCCGGTAAATGACCATCTGATGGAGCTGGTGATCATGGTGGATGCCTTGCGGCGAGCTTCAGCGCGAAGGATTACTGCCGTAGTGCCCTATTATGGTTATGCCAGGCAGGACAGAAAGGTTGCCCCCCGGGTGCCGATCTCGGCTAAGGTGGTGGCTGAGATGTTCATGGCCGTAGGGGTACGCCGCGTCTTATGTATGGATCTTCATGCCGGCCAGATTCAGGGTTTTTTTAATATCCCGGTGGATCATCTTTATGCAGCGCCGGTTCTGCTGGAATATATTAAAGAAAAATTTAAAGACGTGGTCATGGTATCACCTGATGCCGGCGGAGTTGAACGGACACGCGCCTTTGCTAAACGGCTGGATGCCGGTCTTGCCATTATTGATAAACGACGCGATCGGCCTAATGAATGTCAGGCTATGAATGTCATCGGTGAAGTCAAAGGCAAAGTTGCTATTCTGCTGGATGATATGGTTGATACTGCCGGGACCTTGTGTAATGGTGCTGCCACGTTGCTCGAGCATGGCGCCAAGGAAGTACATGCCTGTTGTTCCCATCCCGTATTATCCGGGCCGGCCATTGAACGGCTGAATAAATCATGTATTAAATCTCTGGTGGTGACCAATTCTATTCCCCTGACTGGAGATGCCCTGAAGTGTGATATTATTAAAGTATTGTCAGTGTCAAAGCTGCTTGCTGAGGCCATTGATCGTATTCATAATGAGGATTCGGTCAGCTCGCTTTTCGTATAACTGATCGATGAAAGCTGATAATCTGGAAAAAGATCTGTGTAATCGTATTTTAGATAAATAAGTTCGGTGATTGTCTGTTCTCGCAGATAAAACCCGAACGTGATGGAGGAAAAAATGCTTCAACAGGAAATGTCCGCTTCAGTAAGAAATGATTTTGGCAAGGGGGCCATGCGGCGTTTACGGATGGCCGGCAGTACACCAGCAGTTCTTTACGGCGCAGGTCGTGAACCCGTGTCTCTACAATTGGAGACGTTGCCGCTTGTAAAGCAGTTATTAAAAATTCGTCGTCGTAATGCAGTTATCACTTTGAATATCGAAGGAGATTCTGCCCGGAGTGTTTTGATCAAAGATTTGCAGACTGATCCTGTTCGGGATACCTTGATTCATGCTGACTTTTATGAAATACACCTGGATAAATCCCGACGATTTACTGTAGAACTGGTTGTGTCAGGGGTGGCTAAAGGTGTTGATGTCGGTGGTATTCTGGAAATTACTGCTAAAACCGTAGTGTTGGAAGGAAATCCTCTGGATATACCCGATAGTCTGCAAGTTGATGTGACCGATCTGGCTATAGGTGATGAATTTCTGGTCAGCAATTTGACCGTTCCTGAGAACGTCAAGCTGGTTACTTCAGCAGATACTGTTTGTGTAACCATTCAGGCGCCATCTGCAGCTTGATCTTAAAAAGTTGTGGTAGTTTATATCCGGAAAGAGCGGTTGCTCTTTCCGGATTTTTTTGTTTTTAAGGACCCCGATAAAATTAATATGCCTTTAGAAAATTTCACTTTTTAAAAAAAACGATATTTTTTGTAACATATAGCGGTGAAATATGAATGAAGATATGTTTTTAGTGGTTGGTTTGGGCAATCCTGGTAGTGACTATGCGGCGACGAGACATAACATCGGCTTTATGATGGTAGATGAGCTTGCCGGAAGATTCGGGTTGTCGATTGATCAAGAAAAATGGCTGGCGCATTCGGTCAAGACCGTCTTATGGGAAAGACCAGTCTGTTTTGTCAAGCCGGACACCTTTATGAATTTAAGCGGCAAGGCTGTGGCCAGATATGTCGATTTTTATAAGTTAACGCCGGCCCAGGTGTTAGTTATCCATGATGATCTAGATATGCCGCCAGGCAGGGTGAAGCTGGTCGTCGGAGGAGGAGCAGGCGGTCATAATGGCATACGTTCATTGATCCAATGTCTGGGAACCAAAGATTTTCTCCGATTAAAGCTTGGTATCGGCAGACCGGGAAAGATGAACATTTATCAAGGCATGCCGATTGAGAAATATGTCCTGGCTCCTTTTGCCCCGGATGAAAAAAAACTTCTGGCAGAAAGAGTGAGTGTTATCGAAAAAGGGCTGGAATATCTTGTCAGTGATGGGATTGCCAAGGCCATGAATCTATTAAATGCCATAAAGCCGTGATTATTGTTTAAGTCTGTTTGTCTATAAACATTTTTTTAAAGAGCGCAATTGAAGAAGTTATGTTATTAATAGACCTTGTTTTTTGCTATTTTTTCTAATTTTCATTGATGAGTCTTGTTGAAAAAAAATTCCTTTTACAGGGGTGAGGGCGAGTCGTTAAAATTTTTTAATGACTGTCGATTGTAGGAAACTGCAGCATGACTTTTGCCTCAGGCGAAGGGCGTGCTCAGAATCATCTTGACCAGGAGGATATGGTGTTTATTGCAGGCGATATGGCCGTTTATCCGGCTCATGGTGTGGGTGTTATAGAGTCAATTGAGACTCAAACTGTTGCTGGGATGGATCATTCATTTTATGTGATGAAAATCATTGAAAATGATATGAAAATTATGATACCTACCAGAAACAGCGATAATGTGGGGCTTCGAGCAATTATTGGTCGGGATGAAGTAGAAAGCGTCATGGTGATTCTGCGGGAAAGGGATATTGAGATCAGTGCCCAGACCTGGAATCGCCGCTATCGAGATTACATGGAGAAGATAAAAACCGGCTCCATTTTTGAAGTAGCAGTGGTCCTGCGGGATCTATTTCTGCTCAGTGTTGATAAAGATCTCTCTTATGGCGAGAGAAAGATGATGGATACTGCTAAAAATCTGCTGGTTAAAGAAATTTCATTAGCCCGGAACATGGATGAAGATAAAACAGCGGATCAGATTGAAAAAATGTTTTCGTGAGAACCTGTTCTATATATTATTTGAATAATTCATTTGTTGCAAAAATGTATCGGCATGGCTGTCAGTCATGAGTCATTGTAGTGGTAAATCTTCCGCAGATCCTTCTTTAGCGCATCATTTCAGCTTTCATGTAAATGCCGAGCAGGCCGGGTGCCGCTTGGATCATTTCCTGGTCCGAGCTATCCCTGAGGCCTCCCGTACGCTTTTAACTGAATCTGTTCGAGACGGATTAATTCAGGTTGATAGTCAGTACAGGAAAAGCAGCTATTCTTTAAAAGCTGGAGAATGCGTGGCCGGATCTCTGGCTATGGCCCCGGTAATGGCTCTCCTGCCTGAACAGATAGATTTCCATATTCTGTTTGAAGATCCTTACCTTCTCGTTATTTCTAAGCCACCAGGACTGGTGGTGCATCCCGGCAGTGGCAATCAGGCTGGAACTCTTGTGAATGGTCTGCTTTTTCATTGTCAGGCTATTGCCGGTGTTGGTGATGATGTGGTCAGGCCCGGCATTGTTCATCGTCTGGATAAAGATACCTCCGGACTTATGGTAGTGGCGAAAGAAGAAGGGACACATCGCAAGCTTGTTGAGGCCTTTAAGGCCAGAAAAGTCGAGAAACAATATCTAGCCCTGGTCCATGGCTTTCCCGTTCAGCAAGCAGGGAGAATCGTGGCTTCCATTGGTCGACATCCGATTCATCGCCAGAAAATGGCAGTCAGGGAAAACGGCCGGCATGCGGTAACCAACTGGCAGGTGGTGCAGGCGTTTGTCGGTGGTTTCAGTCTTGTTCGGCTCCGGATAGAAACCGGGCGTACTCATCAGATAAGAGTGCATATGGCTTCAATGGGCCATCCGGTAGCAGGCGATCTGGTTTATGGCGGGGGCCGCGGCAAAAGACAATTCCCTAGGCAACTGCTGCATGCGGCTAATTTAAGTTTTATTCATCCCATTACCGGTAAAGATCTGGTCTTTTCTACCCCTTTATGGCCCGATTTTGCTTTGATTATTAATCAGCTGACAGATGAGACAAATCAGGCGGGGCAGGATCAGTTGTGATTATTGGGCTGACCGGAGGCATAGGCTCGGGGAAGAGTTTGGTGGCAGAGTATTTAGCAGGATTACTGGATTTTGCTGTGCTGAATGCCGATCTGCTGTGCCGTAATCAACTGCAACCGCAGATGCCTGGATGGCAGGCGATTAAAGACCAATGGGGCTCTCGCTTTATTGATCTGACCGGCAATATTGATCGGCCGGTCTTACGTAAGGCTCTGTTTACAGATGCAAGGGTGCGCCATAGTGTTGAACAGATTTTGCACCCGCTGGTCCGGCAGGAAATAAGCAAAAAAAGGTCGGCAGCAGCAGATGTGATTGTAGAGGTTCCTCTGCTTTTTGAGGTCGGCTGGCAAGAGGATTTTGATTGGATTGTCGTGGTTTATGCGGCCAATGAGTGTTGTCTCCAGCGTATTGTCAACCGTGATCGGATCAGTATGGAGGAGGCCAGGCTTGCGGTCAGTGTCCAGATGTCTCTTGCCGACAAAGCCTTGTGGGCTGATTCGGTAATCGAAAATTCCGGTTCTCTGGCTCAGACCATCCTTCAGATTTATCATCTGGCTCATGTGCTAAAAAGATTGAGTTGAATTGTGCTTTTTGGCCCTGCTGGTGACGAAAAAAGGTTGACATGATTTTTTGAAGTACGTATATATAGCTATTAATCATCAGGGATAAATCCTGCCTTTGGCCGATCTGCTTGAAAATAATAAAATATAACTATATGCTTTACGATATCACTTCTGTGATTGTTTGTTGTAAAGCAAAGAAAAGAAAGTCTTCACCAATAATTATTTCAGTATAAATCTTATCTCTGCTCCATTCTTTAGATCATAAAAAAATAAGAAATAAAAAAAATCAACTGGCCAATTTTTATGTGTTGAGTAATTGTTGTGATTACTCGGCATCTTGGCGTTATTTGTCAGTGGTTGTTGTTTTCATACACGTGAGCGTCCATTTTTAGCTTACTTCAGCTGTCCTGTTTGCTGGTTTGTTTTATTAAGCCTCCTTTGAAGTTGTCATTGAAGTGCTCAAGTTATTACGGAGTGCTCTGGTACCACAGTAGGTTTCCTTGTGTCTGTCATTAAATGGAACATGTTTGTCATTAGAGGATCTTTACGTTCCTTGAATATCCGCAAGTAGTTTGTGAAAAGTGGCTTTGCCAAAAGTTATAATAGGAGAAAATTATTAAATGAATCTGGCTGAATTAAAGCTGAAGAAAATTGATGAGCTGGTACAGCTTGGTCGAAAATTAAAAATTGAAGGGGTTAGCTCTTTACGAAAACAGGAGCTGATCTTTGCTATTTTACAGGCCCAGACCCAAGCAGATGAAGATGGCAAACTGCGCGGCAGCGGTGTGCTCGAGATTTTACCTGATGGTTTTGGTTTTCTCAGGGCGCCTGATTATAATTATCTGCCGGGACCGGATGATATCTATGTCTCTCCATCGCAAATCCGGCGCTTAAATCTGCGCACTGGTGATACTATTGAAGGTTTGGTCCGCGCGCCCAAAGAAGGGGAGCGCTATTTTGCTCTGCTTAAGGTTGAAAGTGTCAACTTTGATCCACCAGAGGCAGCAAAAACCAAGACCCTTTTTGCCAACCTGACGCCATTACATCCAGAGCAAAAATTAAATCTTGAATGGCAGCCGGATAATTATTCCATGCGGCTTATCGATATGATGGCCCCTATTGGTAAGGGCCAGCGTGGTCTGATCGTGGCGCCTCCCCGTACCGGTAAGACGGTTTTGATGCAGAAAATTGCCAATTCCATCGTTAAAAACCACCCCGATGTCTATTTGATTGTGTTGCTCATTGATGAGCGACCGGAAGAAGTTACCGAGATGAGCCGATCGGTTGTGGCGGCTGAAGTGGTCAGTTCAACCTTTGATGAGCCGCCGCAACGACATATCCAGGTCGCGGAAATGGTGCTTGAGAAGGCCATACGCCTGGTAGAGCATAAAAAAGATGTAGTTATTCTCCTTGATAGTATCACCCGGCTGGCCCGGGCCTACAATACCGTGACGCCCTCCAGCGGCAAAATCCTTTCAGGTGGCGTGGAGGCCAATGCCCTGCAGAAGCCAAAACGTTTTTTCGGGGCCGCCCGCAATATAGAAGAAGGTGGTAGTCTGACGATCATTGCCTCAGCCCTGGTTGAAACCGGTAGCCGGATGGATGAGGTAATCTTTGAAGAGTTTAAAGGGACAGGCAATATGGAGCTGGTCCTTGACCGCAAAATGGCCGAAAAGAGGATTTTTCCTGCCATTGACGTCAAACGCTCCGGTACCCGTAAAGAAGAACTGTTGCTGGATCCTGACACGCTTAATCGTTTATGGATTCTACGTAAATTGTTAAGTTCTATGAATCCTGCTGATGGCGTAGAATTTCTTCTGGACAGGATGAAGCATCATAAGACCAATAAAGAATTTTTTGAGTCCATGAACAGCTGATTTGAGTGCTGGCAGCCGATAAAATATAGCAGCTCCTTAGTTTTATATTGAAATTACTGGCTGATTTATTATAGTAACTTTTTCATTTGTAAATGAAGTGATGTCTTTGGGTGTATGTCTAGTTGAACACTTTGAAAACGTCTTAAAATATAACCTGACAGTCTGCCAGGTCTATCGAAGGAAGAGGAAATAATGAAGAACGATATCCATCCAGAATATTTTCTAATTAAAGCGACCTGTGCCTGTGGCAATGAAGTAGAGCTAGGCTCAACGCAACCGGAAATGAAGGTTGAAATTTGTGCGGCCTGTCATCCTTTTTTTACCGGCAAGCAGAAAGTCCTTGATACCGCCGGACGTATCGATAAGTTCAATAAGCGCTATGCCAAACATTTTGAGAGCAAGAAGGCTTAATTTTACGGAAACAGTTACGAATTAAGCTCTGCTTGCAGGACCTTTTCGTAGTTTCTGTATGTCTTTTTTAGATATCTCTGGTCCACAGCAATGAGTAACATCGCTGTGGACTTTTTGTTTTTTCACGCATCACTCTTCCTGTTTCCAAAATCCCATGTTTGATAAGTTTGACGATCTGCAGGAAAAAATCGCGCACCTTGAAGGCCGATTATCTGATCCATCATTGATGAATGATCAGAAGGCCTATCAGAAAGTGGCCAGAGAACATGCCTATCTGCTGAAACTGTATTCTCTGTATTCACAATATCAAAAGGTGATTCAGGATATTGAGAGTAATAAAGAGCTTCTGCAACTTGATGAAGACGAGGAAATGCTGGAGCTGGCAAGAGTTGAGATCGAGGCGCTGAAGACACAAGAGGAGAATCTGTTAACAGATATTCGGCTGCTGCTGCTGCCAAAAGATCCCAATGATGAACGCAATACTTTTCTTGAGATCCGGGCCGGGACCGGTGGCGATGAGGCGGCGCTGTTTGTTGGCGATCTTTATCGCATGTATTCTCGTTTTGCCGAGAACCAAGGCTGGAAAATTGAAGTAATGGCCTCCAGTCCTTTGGGCACCGGCGGTTTTAAAGAGATTATTGCTCTGATCAGCGGCGAGCAGGTCTACTCGAGGATGAAGTATGAGAGTGGTACTCATCGGGTCCAGCGTGTTCCGGAAACGGAGACCCAGGGGCGGATTCATACCTCGGCCGTGACGGTGGCCATCCTGCCCGAGGCTGATGAAGTTGAAGTCGATATCAAGATGAATGAATTGAAGTTTGATGTCTTTCGTTCCTCCGGACCCGGGGGCCAGAGCGTCAATACTACTGATTCCGCGGTACGGATTACCCATCTGCCGACGGGTCTGGTGGTTATCTGTCAGGACGAGAAGTCGCAGCATAAAAACAAGGCCAAGGCCTTGACCGTTTTGCGGGCCAGGTTGTTTGATCAGGTCCAGCAGGCCCATCATGACAAGATATCTCTGGATCGTAAAAGTCAGGTTGGCAGCGGTGATCGAAGCGAACGCATCCGGACCTATAATTTCCCTCAAGGCCGCTTGACCGATCATCGGATTAATCTGACTTTATACCGGCTTGATTCGATTATGGATGGCAAACTGGATGAAGTCATTGATCCTTTGATCAATCATGATCAGACGGAAAAATTAAAAGAGATAGAATAACAGCTTACCGATATAAGGGTCGGCCTGCTGGTACCTTTCGAACTCCAGGCCCGGTCTTCTTGCGGCTCGGTTGCCTTGCCTTCCAACTGGTTAATAAATTGGAAAATCAGTTGTCTATTGTTCTTTCTTCTTGGTTTATTTATTGCCACAGATTCTATTTTTCTCATGCATGTCATTGATCTTATTCATCTCGGGATAAATCAGCTTGAAGAGGCCGGTATTGATAATGCTGCCCTTGAGGTTGATCTGCTCTTAGGGTGCTGCCTAGGCAAAAACAGGACAGGACTCCTGCTGGCTGCCGCTATGGAAGTGGGCAAGGAACAGGAACAGGAGTTTTTGTCCCTGCTGGCTCGACGGGCCGGGCATGAACCGACTTCTTATATCCTGGGTGAACAGGAATTCTGGTCCCTTCCTTTTCTGGTAACCCCGGCTGTCCTTATCCCCCGACCAGAAACAGAATTTCTGCTGGAACAAGTACTGGCCGTCACCCAGAATAAACGATCACCTGGTCCTGTTCTTGATCTTTGTTGCGGCAGCGGGGTGATCGGCATTATTCTGGCTCTGGAAATGGACCAGCCGGTGATGGCTGTGGATCTTTCCGGCCAGGCCTTAGAGGTGGCCAGACAGAATGCCATCAGGCATCATGTGACTGACCGCCTCACTTTGATACAGGCGGATCTGCTCAGTGCCTTTGTCCCGCGCCCCCATTTCTCGCTGATTGTTTCTAATCCTCCTTATGTGAGCAGTGAGGAGATGGGCGCTGGTCTGCAACCGGAGGTGGAGCTGTTTGAGCCCCATCTGGCACTCGATGGCGGGGTACGCGGCCTGGAGATTATTAAACGGATACGAGAAAGCCTGCCGCAGCTGTTGCTGCCCGGTGGTGATTTTTTTATGGAGATCGGTGCCGATCAGGGTCAGGAAGTGATGCAGCTTTTTCACTGTAGTGTTAATAGTGAACAACCATTTGACCAGATTGAAATCATGCAGGATTATAGTGGCCGTGACCGGGTCCTGCATGCCAGAATGAAAACATGACTTTCTCTAAACATAAATAACTGATTTGCAATATGTCGTGCTCGGCATCAGGAGATAACAAATATGGAAAAACTTATTATCGAAGGTGGAGAACCTTTATTTGGTTCGGTCCGGATCAGTGGCGCCAAAAATGCCGCCTTGCCTCTTATTGCTGCTACTTTGTTGACCGGGGGGGTGCATACCCTGACTAATGTGCCTGATCTGCGTGATACCCGCACCATTCTTCGCCTGCTTGAATCCCTGGGAATCACCTGGGAGAGGCAGGGCGCAACTCTGAGGATTGATTCCACCAATCTTACCTATTCCGAGGCCTCCTATGATCTGGTTAAGACCATGCGGGCCTCGGTGCTGGTTTTAGGGCCGCTACTGGCCCGCCTCGGCAAGGCCAAGGTGTCGCTGCCTGGAGGTTGTGCCATCGGCGCCAGGCCCATTAATTTTCATATCAAAGGCTTTGAGCAGTTGGGGGTGACCTGCCGGCTCGAGCAGGGTTATGTCGATGCTGAGATTGATGGCCGCATGCAGGGCTGTACCATGTGTTTTGATGTGCCATCGGTGACCGGTACGGAAAATCTGGTCATGGCGGCGGCCCTGGCTCAGGGCACCACGATCATTAAGAACGCGGCCCGGGAGCCTGAGATCGGCAATCTTGTTGATATGTTAACGGCCATGGGGGCGGAGATAGAAGGACGTGATACTGATACGCTGACCATCCATGGCGTGGATAATCTGTATGCTGCGGAAAGTGAGATCATTCCTGATCGGATTGAGGCCGGCACCTATCTGATCGCCATTGCCGCGACCGGAGGTGAAGCCACTGTCACCGATTGTAAACCCGAGCACCTGCCTGCCCTGCTTGACAAGTTAAAGGCTGCCGGGATGGAGATCAATGAGACGGAAGATACCATCACCCTGGATGCCACCGGTGGCAGACAACTCAAGGGTATTGATATCACCACCATGCCTTATCCCGGTTATCCCACTGATCTGCAGGCCCAGTTCATGGCCTTGATGGCCATGGGCGAAGGGGTCTCCGTGATTCATGAAACGATCTTTGAAAACAGATTCATGCATGTGCCCGAGCTGCACCGCATGGGGGCAGATATTACGATTGAGGGTCACACTGCCATAGTTAAAGGAGTGGGCCGCTCTGGATTTTTTGGCGCGCCGGTTATGGCCACTGATCTGAGGGCAAGCTCCTCACTGGTGATTGCCGGTCTGGCGGCCAAGGGCCGCACTGAGATTTCCCGGATCTATCATCTGGAACGTGGATATGAGCAGCTGGTAGAAAAAATGACTGGTCTGGGCGCCACAGTCTGGAAAGAGCAGGAATGATTTTCGGAAATAATCTATCAGCTCTAATCACCGTTTTTTTTGCAATCCTGAGTTGGCTATGGTTAAATTATCAGTATCGGCAACCACAGATGGTAATAAATTTTCGCTGGCTGACGGGGCAAGCGGCCTTGTCGCCGCTCTCCGAGAAAGTCCATGACCATGCGCCCGCTGGCCCTTGATGACCGGTCCTTAGTTGTCGACTATCTGCGACGTTTTCCCCCTGAGATCTCGGAGCTCACTTTTACCAATCTCTATGCCTGGCATCGCACCCGGCAGATCTGGCTGGATACCTTCAGGGATTCACTGGTTTTTTTTACTGAGCTCCCGACAGGGCTGGTGATCTTTGGTAATCCTGTCGGTCCGGTAACCCTGGCCGAGGTCTTATTTGACTATGGTAATCAGATCATCGGAGCCGACCGTTTTCCGAAGGCCATGGTCCCGGATGCCAGCTTGCTGCCTGGCATAAAGGTGGTCGCGGATCGGGATAATAATGACTATGTTTATCACCAGGAACAGCTGGTTAACCTTGCCGGCCGGCATTTCACCAAAAAACGCAATCACATTAACCAGTGTCTGGCCGCCTATTCTTGTGAGTATGAAATCATCACCCCGGAAATAACAGCGGAATGTTTAGACCTGCAGGAGCGATGGTGCGTGGCCCGCGCTTGCCGGGATGAGCCCGGGCTATGCGGAGAAAATCTGGCCATCAAAGAAACGCTGCGCCACTACCAGGACTTTGATCTGATCGGCGGTGCCATCCGTATTGCCGGGACCATTCAAGCCTTCTCCATAGGTGAGCCGCTCAATTCCTCCACCGCTGTCTGCCATTTTGAAAAATCCATGCCTGAGTTTCAGGGGTTGGGCCAGTTGATCAATCAATGGTTTGCCAAAAACAGCCTCGCCGCGTTTGATTATATCAACCGGGAGCAGGATCTTGGTGTGCCCGGCCTGCGTTTGGCCAAAGAAAGTTATTTTCCTGATCATCTGGTTGAAAAAGTGCAGATTATGCGGTCTGGATCGAGCATCGACAAGCCGGTAGCACAACAGCGCTGTGATTAAAGCGTAGAAGCTTAGATCGGATCTGTCAGCTAGGGCGAAAGCCGCCACACTTAATCTGACATTCACAGTAGACATCTCAACCCGAGGACATTTGGATAAAATCAGATATTCGATGTGGCAATATTAACGATTAAGTTCACTTGCCCCAAGGGAACTGGGAGTAGGTAAGAGGCACCATAAACACTGCGATTGTGATACCCCCCCAAAAAAAGGAGCCTCTTGGGGTCAAGTGAACCACCTGGTTCAAGTGAACCACCTGGTTGGACGAAGCCGCTACGCGGAAAAAGAACCATCCACGATTTCCTGACGAAAAATAGTTCATATAAATTTAACCTCCTGTTCAGCAACACAGGTTCGGTTGTAAAGTTACGATTTCATTTTTTATTAACTTTACAATCAGGAGGTTTCAATGGACACAACGCTACCAAACAACCAGCAATTCAACAAGTTTTACATCAAGCATTGTAAGCATTTAAAACTCGCAGGATATCAACCTAAAACAGTCGAAGCCTACTCTCGGGCAATCAGGCGGATTGGCAATTACTTTGATTGCAAGGTGGACAATCTTTCCCAAGATCAATTGCTTGATTATTTCCACGATCTTTTAGAATCGCACTCATGGAATACAGTTAAGCTTGATCTCTATGGCTTACAGTTCTACTACACCCATGTTCTGCAAAAGACATGGGAGCATATCCCGCTCATCAAAAAGCCAAAAGCAACTCGAATTCCCGACATTCTTTCAATCAAACAGGTCAATCAACTAATTACCGCAACCACGGTCATTGATTACAGGGTTTTCTTTTTTACCGCCTACAGCATGGGGCTGAGACTCAGCGAAGGCATAAATCTTAAGATTGGTGATATTGACGCCGGCAACATGCGGGTACATATCCGTGATTCAAAAGGCAATAAGGACAGATTCGTTCCGATGCCGCACAAAACATTACACACGTTAAGACAATTCTGGCAGATGCGCAGACATCCGGAATTCATCTTCCCCAACCGCAAGAGGGGCATAAATAATGCCCATTTAGTCGATCGGCCATTGGAAAGAGGCGGTATCCAAGTTGCCATGAAAAAGGTGGTCGATCAACTCTGGTCCAACAAAAGGATTTCATGTCACTCTCTTCGCCACAGTTACGCTACCCATTTGCTCAATGAAGGAGTTGATTTGATTGAGCTGCAGAGCATATTGGGCCATGTCAGTTTATTAACCACTGCCAGATACACCCACCTTACTTCCGTCACTCATGATAATGCCTTTAAAAAAATCAATGGCATAATCGACTCCGTTAATATCTCCTGGGGAGGTAAAAAATGATTTTACTCTCTTCGGTTATCAAGGAATTTACAGAACGATTCCTTGATAAATACAACTCATTGCCAAATCATAAAAAAGTGCTGCGTGCAATGCAGCAGTGCCGCAAACATCACAGCCCATATATGATTGCACAATGTACTAACGATCTGTGCCTGGAAAATTCTTATGTGCCGCATTCTTGCGGCCATCGAAACTGTCCTCATTGCCAGAACCATGAAAGTCAGCAATGGATCAAAAATCAGCTCAACAAACAGCTTCCTGCCCAATACTACCTGCTTACTTTTACTCTGCCGGCGCAATTGCGCGACCTGGCCTGGAGAAATCAATCGTTGATCTTTTCGATATTTTTTAACGCAACCAAGGAACTCCTGCAAACATTCGCCAATAATGACAAAAAATTGCAAGGGACAGCAGGCTTCACCTCGGTATTGCATACTCATTCAAGAAGACTTGATTTCCATCCTCATATCCACGTGGTGATGCCAGGCGCAGGCATTAATAAAAAGGACAAATCATGGATGGTTAAATCGGGGAAATATCTTTTTAATCATAAGGCAATGGCCAAGGTCTTCAGGGCAAAAATACTTAAAGCTATGACCGCCCACAAACTTCAGATACCTGCAAACACCCCAAAAGAATGGGTTGTGGATTGTAAAAATGTCGGCAAGGGTGACAAAGCTCTCATCTATTTGGGCAGATACCTTTATAAGGGGGTGATTCAAGAAAAAGATATCTTGAAAAGCGAAAACGGCATGATCACCTTCAGGTACCTCAATTCCAAGACAAAAAAATATCAGAACAGAACGGTTACTGGCGAGTATTTCCTTTGGCTGATTGTACAGCACATACTGCCTAAAGGATTTCGCAGAGTAAGAAGCTATGGCTTCCTCCATCCATGCAGCAGGCAACTCATTACCTTATTGCAATATCTACTCAAATTAAATCCGGCCAGGATGTTAAAAACGATAATAGCAAGGCCAGCCTTTATCTGTCGATGCTGCGGGGCAAAAATGAAGATTATTGCCACCAGGATTAAACAACCGGCCCCACTACCGGAACCTATCGCAACTTAGTGAAGGAGGTTTGATCCGTTATGTGACCTGAAGTGAAAATATGGCATTTTTTTAAACGGCTTTAACGGTAATGGATTTTTACGTCCAAATCATGCCATTTTCTGCCCAGAATACCTGCTTTAAAGATAATTATTCCCAAATAAAAACAAAGTTTGGGCAGCCCACCCTAATTTGTACATCCTCGCTGGTCTTTTCCTTCAAAAAAAGAAAGAGTTAAAAAAGATATTTTCTAAGGCTGTCGGGCCGGGCTTGTCCAACAAACGGTTCAGATTGTGGTTCGCTGACGCTCACACAATCTAACCTTATTCATTCGGCGATCTCTATTTTCTTAATGGGCAGCAGAACATTTTTCCTTTTTAACTGGTCTGTGGTTCTCCCTTCAGAACCTTGCGAATCAGCGTGGCAACTGTCCCTGTGGTGAGGGGTTTTAAGGCAAATTCTTTAATCCCCAGAGCCTTTGCAGAATCTTCGTCGATCAGATTGCTGTAGCCAGTACAGAGAATAATGGGGATATCGGGTCGTATCTGCATCATCATCCTGGAGAGCTCGGAGCCGGTGATCCCAGGCATGGTCTGATCGGTTATGACCAGATCGAATGCATCCGGCGTATTTTTGAATACCTCCAATGCCTCTACACCACTACGGAACAAGGTCACACGGTAGCCCAATCGCTCCAGCATCTCCTTGCCCATTTCAGCCAGGAGCTCTTCGTCGTCAACAAATAATATCCGCTCGTTTCCCCTGGGGATATCTTCCGCTTCATTTATCTCAGGCACGGCCTTCAGTGCCACGACGGGAAAGAACACATGGAAAGTCGTCCCTTGGCCCAACTGGCTTTCAACCGTAATCATGCCACCGTAATCTGACACTATCCCATGGATAATGGCCAGCCCCATACCTGTTCCCTTTCCTGCACCCTTTGTCGTGAAATAGGGATTAAATATCTTATCGATAATATCGGGACCGATGCCGCAACCTGTATCAGAGACAGTAAGCTCCAAGTATTCGCCGGGGGTGGCGTGCACATGCATTTTCTGCTCGTCCGGCCCGATCAGAGCGGGCTTCAATGTCACTGAAAGCACCCCGCCGGTCTCTTCCATGGCATGATAGGCATTCGTACATAAATTCATCAAAATCTGATGCACCTGCGATGGGTCAGCCAGGATAATCCCACTCTTTACGTCTATATCTTCAGTTATGCTTATTGTGGAGGGAATCGAAGACCTGATCATCTTCAACCCCTCTTTAATAAGTGGTTGTATCTGGAGAGGGATAAGTTCAGTCACCGACTGACGACTGAAGGCAAGAATCTGTTTGACCAGCTCCTTCGCTCTGTGTGCGGCAAGTGACACCTGCTCAAGGTATTTTGCTAATTGTGTTCCAGAAGGGGCCGCCTCTCTGGCCATGTCGGTATACCCAAAAATTACTGCCAGAATATTATTGAAGTCATGGGCTATACCACCCGCAAGTGTGCCGATGGCCTCCATTTTCTGCGCTTGCCGAAGGCGATTTTCAAGCTCAATCCTCTCGCTGATATCCTGAACAATGCCCACCATCCTGACCGGCTTGCCATCTCCATCCCAAAAGACCTCTCCTTGTTCATGCACCTGCCGCTCTGTGCCGTCGGCAAGCAGAAGACGATGCTCCACGCTGTAGGAAGCGCGCTTTTCCAAGGCATCATCAATAGCGCGCTTCACCAGCTCGCGATCCGCAGGATGGACCACAGCAAGAAAGGATTCATAGGTGGGAGAAGATTTCTCCGGATCAAAACCGTAAATACGATAGGCCTCGGCAGACCACCACACCTGGTTTTCCGGGATCAGCCACTCCCAGTTCCCCAGATGGGCGAGGCGTTGCGCCTCGGCCAGGGAGGATGTGCTCTTTTTGAGGTCAACAGTACGCTCGTCCACAAATTCTTCCAAGTTCAGACTGTATTGGCTCAATTCCTCCTCGGCAGCAACAAGTTTCCGATTAAGTCGAATGGTACCAATGGTGACAACAAGCAGGAGGATAAAAAGAATAGAGATGATGAAGAGCCAGGCCCGATATTGCCTGACGAAATCGATAAAACGGATCTTCCCAAATTGATGCGCATAGGGGCCAATCTCCAGCTCCTGCATGAGCTCATGCACCGGCTGGTAATCAAGGGGGACGGTCCAGCCGCCAATGTGGGGGGCTTGGGCGGCCGCACTTGTCGGGGGCATGCGCAACAGGGCGATGGCCACATCTTCGGCGAGCTTGTCTGGTGTATGTTTGAGCTTGGCAAAGGGCCATTCCGGATAGAGTCTGGTGCTGTGAATATAATGGAAATTATCCTTAGGGCTTTGCGGATTGAGTATTTTTAGCGAAGCGAGGTTTATCGTCCCCTCTTCCACCATCTTCTCCAGGGTATCCGTTCTCACCGTGCCGGCATCCACTTCTCCCTTGAGCACCGCCAGGACCACGGCATCATGGGTGCCGACAAAGCTGAGCTCCTTGAAATCACGCTCAGACGTTATTCCCTGGGTGTGGAATTCGCGCAGGGCCATGAGCCAGCCACCAAGGGATTCCCGATCAACGGCACCAAAAGATTTCCCGATTATATCATGCAGCCCGTTAATATCGGCGCGGTCCGAGCGGGTGAAAATCACGCCGCCGAACAGGGTCTTGGGCAGATGATTGAGCAGATTTTTCATCGTGGCAATGCGACTGACCCCAAGCTCCTTTTCCAATGCAACATAGTAGCTGCTGTTGGTGATCAGGAAATCGATGGTTTGATCTTTTACCGCCTGGCGTACCTGGGTAAAATCAAGGGGTACGATCTCGAAAGAGTACGCAGGGATCGCTCTGTTCAAATACTCTGCGGTAGGGGTCCAATTTTGCACCACATTCTCACTCCCCCTTTTTGCCAGAACCCCGATCTTGACCGTGGCAGCCTCTGAAGCAAGGGCGGGCAGGAGCGAGAAAAGCGGAATAATAAATAAGAGAGACAGGAAAAGATAACGGCAAGTGAATGTGCTTTGCCTTAATGTGGTCTTCATAATATCCTCCAAGGAAGGATTAGTTCAGTCGGAATCAGTATAGGCATCAAAGATTCATTGTATTGTTTTTCAAACACTACAATAAGTTAACAGTAAATACCAAGGTAAATTTCTTTATAATCAGCATCAACTAAGCGAGCGATTCTCCATAGTGCCTCTAGTATTCGGCCCGAATTTGCCTGTTTTTCTTCCGCCTGCTTACGTTGTTGAATCTCATCTCTCATCTTTCTCATTTCCCGACGAACCTCTTGCCTCAAAACCCATGCTCCCGCAACTGCAATAAACAGAAGAACTGGTATGAGGACAACAACTATAGATTCAATAATCTTTGCTAAGGGAATTGCAGTTGGAGGAAGGATCGGGCTGAACCATTTATTATATAGCTCCTCGTATGTTCCATTTGCTTCAACAATAGAGAGTCCTACATTCAGGCGGGCTCACAGGTCACTCCTCCCTTCCGGCACTGCTAGATAATTATGCCAGTGGCAATCTTAACCATTTAAGAAAATCCGCAAATTGAGATGTTTCCTGATTCAAATAAACAAGGTGTCAGATGGGCTCTGGTCTTTCTCCCAAATTATGTCAGATCAAGTCTGAATAACTACTATTAAAGTGATACTCTATAAAACTGTCACCAAACTCTCCAGCAGTTGTTGTTGCAATCTCAACCAATCCGCCGCCCTCTCCAGTGGATAAATCTGGTTTATTTCCAATTCGATGCCGAGATAGTGGCGCGCCGGATATTTTTGCCGTAACGCCCTGACTAAACCATCATTGATTCCCCGATAAGGATAATTGCAGCGCAAGCGCCAGCTGTTATCCCTGGCCGCCAGAGCTGAGCTCCACTTATCACAAAATTCTTTTTCCTGCAGCCGTCCCGGATCATAAAGAAAACCGATATCAGCAGTTCTGCAGACGCCAGCCAGCTCCGGGGTAAAAGAATGGATGGATAAATGCACCACGGTTTGCCCTTGGCGCAGATACTGGGCGATCGACTCGTCGATTTGCCCGCGATAAGTTAAATAGTAATTTAGTAAAAGTTCTCGACTGCTAAGATCGCACCTCTGATTTAAGGGTGGGGTCCGGCGATTACGCAGAGAACGATTTAAATCAACCAGCAGGCGGGAGATAGTGCCGGCAAACAAAGGTGCGGCCAGCCGCTCGGC
>ERZ1284729.38-NODE-38-length-22400-cov-14.825867_pt1 | contig 22400 bp, 17 predicted proteins | sample MGYA00454602_ERZ1284729 | MGnify/ENA primary metagenome ERZ1284729 (study PRJEB36292, sample SAMEA5787381) | metagenome | biome: Arctic soil; feature: perennial spring outflow channel; material: sediment | place: Canada | collected 2017-07-08 | depth 0.05 m ... | reverse complement strand
TGCGATAAAGGGAATTTTTAAAAATGGATTCATAAACTTAAATACGTCTAAATTTCCTCCTCTCCCAATTCCTTATCTAAAAAGAATTCTATAATTTCCGCTTTGGAAGATATTAGAAAATTAAATAGTTACAAACCTCATCTTGGCAAAAATTTTGTCAATAAAAAACGAGAGTAGAAGCTATAATTTAAACAAAGGGGTTCTTGAAAAGCCCTAGCGATTTTTAATATGTTTGTGCAATTTGGAAATCGGAAATTTTTTGTTGACGAAAATTGCTTGTTGAATGTTTGTCGGTTTGTATTAAATCCGATTTTAGCATAAATTTTATGCAGCTTAAGTTTCCAAAGTCTTAAATTTAGTCAATTAATCAGAAAGAATATTGACTAAAAATAATGGTTTTTTCATATACGAATGTTTTAACACAGTTCAATAAATTTTTGAAATCGTTAATTCCATTCTGGGAATTGGCTGGTTTTCTTATCAAGTGTAGTTATTAGTTGCATATCTGCACTATCAAGTTCAAAGTCAAATACATCCATATTTTCTTTCATATGTGCCGGATTGGCCGTTCTCGGTATAACAATTATGCCTCTTTGAATTAGCCATCTCAACGTTACCTGAGCAGCTGTTTTATTATATTTTTTTCCAATTTCAACCAACACTTTATTCGTGAAAAGACCATTTCGACCCTGAGCGAATGGAGACCAACCTTCTACTTGTACTCCAAGTTTCTCTATGGCATTTTTTAATTCTGATTCCTGGAAAAAAGGGTTTAATTCTATCTGATTGATAGCAGGCTTGATCTCGGCTTTTGCAATCAAATCGGCAAGTTGAACAGCATCAAAGTTGCTCACGCCAATGGCTCTGATCTTACCTTCCTTGTAAAGCTCCTCCATCGCTTTCCATGATCCTTGCACATCTCCACGCGGACGGTGGATAAGGTACAAATCCAGGTAGTCCACGCCTAATTTCTTTAACGATATTTCAAAGGCTTTCTTTGTGTTTTCATATCCCATATCGCTAACCCATAATTTACTAGTGATAAAAAGCTTTTTTCTGTCAATCCCGCTCTTTTTAATTCCATTACCCACTGCTTTCTCGTTTCCATAGATGGTTGCTGTATCAAAGAGACGATAACCAAGTGAAATTGCTTGTGCAACACTATTTACCCCTAGTGTGTCATTTAGTTCAAGAGTCCCCAATCCGAGCGCTGGCATTTTGACACCATTATTGAGTGTTATAGTTGGAATAGAAGCAATTTCCACTTTGTGAGATTGAGCGAACGACAAAGATGTCATCACAAAAAAAGCACATAGAAGTACCACGTTTCTGATTGATTTTTTCATTTTGAATTTCATTGAATTATTATTCACTTTTTTGTAAACCTATTTCAGGACTGGACAATTACTGCTAACGTTTATTATAAGATTTGTGGGACTGGAAGATCGGAGATTTTTCGGTTCCAGGAAATCTTTTGTTGAATATTTGTCGGTTTTGTACATACAATTTGGCAATAAATTAAGTACAGGGTTATAAGATGTCTTTATTTGTTTTTTAGCACTCCCCATTAGAATTTAAAGGTAAGGTAAATTTAAAATTACTGCCTTTGCCTAATTCACTTTCTACCCAAATTTTCCCTCCTTGTTTTTCTATAAATTCTTTGCAAAGTATTAAGCCTAACCCTGAACCTTTTTCGTCTGCTGTTCCGGCAGTTGTGATATTAGAATCAATTTTAAATAATTGATTTAGAGTTTCTTCATTCATACCAACTCCATTATCTGATACAATAACTTCAATATTGTTCTGATTTTTTAACGCATAAATAACTATTTTCCCGTTTGAATTAGTGAATTTTATTGCGTTGCACATAAGATTTCGCAATACAATATTTAACATGTTTACATCTGCATAAACTTCAATATCATCTGTCTGATTATAATTTAAAGAGATGCTTTTTGTTTTTGCAATGGGAGTTGATATTTCAAATATATTTTGGACCATAGAAGACAAATTGATTTTTTCCGATTTATAACTCAATTGTCCCGTTTGCGCTTTTGCCCAGTTTAATAAATTATCAAGTAAGATAAGCATGTTTTTGGCCGATGAATTAATAATTCCTAAATACTTTTCAGATTCAGCAACGTCAAAATCTTCTGTTTTATCAATTAATAGTTCCGAAAAACCTAAAATGGCAGAAAACGGACTTCTTAAATCGTGTGCTATTATTGAAAATAGTTTGTCTTTAGTGGCATTGAGCTCCTTCAGGCGGATTTCATTTTCCCTAATAATTTGTTCAGCGCGTTTCCGTTCAGTAATATCACGAACGTTAAGAACAACAGATTTTATTACTGGATTATTTAATTGATTGGTACCATAGGCTTCCAGATAAACCCAGTTTCCATTTTTATGACGATGTCTGTATTGCGCGCCTCCATTTGCTCTATTTTCAATAATGTCAAGAAAGTCCTTTTTCGTTGTTTCCTGATCTTCCGGATGAATCATCTTTTCAATTACTGGTATGTTAGTTAGCTCATGTTGTTTATACCCCAGAATCTTTTCACATGATTCACTAACATAATGCTGAATTCCACTGGAATCCAAAAGTATAACCATATCAAAGGAATTCTTAATAAGTTGCTTAAATCTATTGTCCTGCCCAAGTAACTGGTCTTCTAATTGCATTTCTAATTATTTAAAGGTTTTATATGTATTAGCCTTTCCTTTTTTTAATGTTTATAGTTTGTTTTATAGATAGCAATTTAGTCTTTTAAGACAAATTATTACGGGATAAAAGCAGTTTATACTCATTATTCAATGATTTGCTAAATATCTCCTCTCCCAATTCCTTGTAAATAATAGAAGCAACAAATTATGCTTTTTAAGGAATTATAAAATTAAATAATTAACTTATATTTTGATATTTACGACCAATAGAAACTATGATTTAAACAGGCAGTACTTAAAAAGCCAAAAGAGTAGAGATTTGTAATTCTTTAAATTCGATTACATTGAAACATCAAGTATTTGTTGTGCTGCTATCTGTATGCTGTTGTTGTGATTATACGGTAGCGCCCATGCTTTATAAGCAAAAATGATAAAACCCATTATTTAATTTTAATGGGTTTTTATAAAAAAAATACCCCGGACTCTTCTACCTATTAACACCGCAATCAACAATTATTGAAAAAATTACTGAGAATCTTCTATTTTGCTTAAGAATTCCAATTTGTACTTCTAGTATCTTCAGATAGAGAATTTATTAGAAAGGAAAAATGAATTTTGAGAGAATCTTCATCGTTATTTCAAACTAAGTACTTGCCGGAACTGGTTGAAACTTAATCCTGTTTGTTGATCCACCTTCCCGAGCGATCCTGTTGTAACCCATTTTTTTAGAAAGCAAAGTTCCGCATATTAGGAATTAGTTAGCCAGATAAATGGCTCATTCCAAAATTTCGAATTTCTGGAAGGACTTCCAATAAAAAAACAAAAAATATTTAAACATCAAAAACACCTGTTTAACAAAATTCAAATGTTTAGAATGCAACAGATTACCTACTTTAAAAATTCCCTGTACCACTTTCCGGAAGATTTCACTATCCTTTTTTGCGTTTTAAAATCGATATAAACAAGTCCAAAACGAGGGTAAAATCCTTCTGCCCATTCAAAATTATCGGTAAAACTCCACACGAAATAACCCTTTACATTCACTCCATTGTTTTTTGCCCTTAAGATGGCATCCAAATACTGTTTTATATAATTTGTACGCTTTACATCATCTATTTCCCCATTTTCAAGGATATCATTAAAAGCAGCACCGTTTTCGCTGACATATATCTTCTTTACTTCAGGATAGGCATCAAATTTTTTGAGCATATGAAATATTGATTCCGGATACACTTCCCATTTCATTAGGGTTATAGGTACATTTCTTTTTTCAGCCTTAATAATATTAGCGCGTAAATAAGGGGTTAGATAGGAGTGTTTTATAATTTCCCTGGTATAGTTTTGAATTCCAATAAAATCAAAGTCAAATTTCAATAAATTTTCATCCCCGGGTTTCCAATACTTTTCCAGCTTTTTCAGGAATTTCAAATCTTTAACAGGATAACCCATTCCCAATGCAGGCTCTATAAAAAGGCGGTTCATCAAAGCATCAACCCGTTGGGCGGCAAGCTTGTCTTTTTCAATGGGACGGAAAGCTTCTATCTGAGAGCAGGAAAAAGTAGTTCCTACTTCTGACCTGGGAAAGTGATGTTTTATCACCCTAGCCCCTTCTGCCTGACAAATGGCGGCATGGTGCATAGCGGGCAAAAAATTTTTAAGCCCTTTTTTTCCGGGGGCATGAGCACCCAAAAAATACCCTGCCCCAACAAAAACCAGAGGCTCATTCAATACCATCCAATGTTTGACCCTATCCCCGAATTTTCTTGCGCAGAGGTCGGTATATTCCCTAAACCAATCCACAATATCCCGATTTGTCCAGCCGCCTTTTTTTTCCAGTTCATTTGGCAAATCCCAGTGGTATAACGTGACCCAAGGTTCAATATCCAGTTCAAGACATTTGTCAATAAGTCGGTTGTAAAAATCTATTCCTTTGTCATTCGGCGCTCCGGTTCCATTAGGAATTAATCGAGGCCAGGACAAGGAAAACCTGAAATTTGGGATATTCAAATTTTTCATCAATTCCATATCTTCCACAAACCTTTCATAAAAATCGCAGGCAATATCCCCTTTTTGCCCCTTGTAGATGTTCCCTTTTTTGTTTGAAAAGACATCCCAAATAGATTGTCCCTTCCCATGAGCAAGGGGACTGCCTTCTGTTTGATAAGCAGATGTTGAAACACCCCATTTAAAATCATCACCAAAATTTTTTTTATGAAGGATACGTGATGTCTCCTGAGGATCGGAAAATAAAAGCGACATTAATTAAGGGTTAATGGATTTATACTGAAGTAGAAGCAATTGGTAAACTTTGATCTTTTGAGCAGTTGCCTAAATTGAATTTAAATTTCCCGGAAGGGGATCATTTAAATCGATTAATTCAGAAATAAGATGATTTTCAATAAGCATATCGATAATATTTTCTGTGATATCAGGAAAATTAACCTTCACGATCTCTTTGCTATTGAGCCAGCTTTCTATTTTGGGGACCTGCTTTTTCTTCAGATTTTTTAGCACCGGTACTCCCAGTGCCAAAAGTGCAGCGGCATTGCAATGTTGCTCATATTGATTCATCATTGGGATCACCATAAGTTTTTTATTTAGAAAAAGTGCTTCTGCGGGTGTTTCAAATCCTGCCCCACACAGGACTCCTGTGCATGACGCCATACTTTCAATAAATGCCTTATTGTCTATGGGTCTTAATGAAACATTTTTTATGGTAGAGACATTCTTATTATGCTTGGAAAACACCTGCCAATTTATGCCTTTAAATTGCCCCAAGGTTTTTATGAGTTTTTCGTCAGAATATGAAGGCAGATAAACGGTATAGTGTCCTTTATTTGAAATCTCCAGATCGCGCACCTGTTTTCTGATTACAGGGGTGAAGGTATTTTTATTGAATTTCTCGAAATGAAAACCATAATTAACCTTTGTAGGAGCGTAATTTTTCAAAATAAATTTCCCAACCTTATCTTTATGTTTTGGTAAGAACGCATTTTCCGATAAAACAGCGCTTTGATGGCTTAGCCCAATACAGGGAATTCCTTTTAAATAAGCAGCCCAGGCTGAAACAGGTTCAAAATCATTAATAATAAGGTCATATTTTTCTACAGGTACGCTCCGTATTTCCCTTATGAGCCTACCCATATTATTTTTAAGATAAGTATTCCATAAATCTACTCCTCCTTTTTTGCCAAAAATAAAGCTTAGCCCTTTGTAGGTATACTTAACTGGAAAGGGCAGCGATAAATCTGCCTGGGTACCGCTTACCAGGATATCCAATTCCACTTTATTCTTTAAAATAGGAATTATATCCCTGGCCCTGCTCAAATGGCCATTTCCCGTGCCCTGAATAGCATATAATATCTTCATAGTTTTAAAATTAGATCTGTAATTAACCCTAAAAGAGTTGAATTAAAGAGTTAAAAAATTCACACCCTCAAAAGAATCTTTTTCAGCATTTCTGTTTTCAATGTCTTACAAAATTAAATTCCCGTACCAAATTTTCAAAAATTACCCTATTGTTCATTTCGGGTTCCTTTTTTCGATTAGTCTTCACGTTCTTGACTCTTTGGAGGTCCTCATCAAATTGATATATTTTCCAGGCTCCATTGTTGTATTCGAGTGCTGTCAGATTTTCAATCCAATCTCCGGAATTTAGATACGTGACCTCTCCTTCCTTGTTTTTGATTTTTTTAATCCCTGGCTGATGTATATGTCCGCACACCACATAATCATAGGCATTTGATATAGCAATATCAGCTGCAATTTGCTCGAAATCGTTAATAAATTTTACGGCACTCTTTACACTGTTTTTTATCTTTTTTGAAAAGGATAATTTCCCCTTTCCCATTTTTTCTGAGATATGATTAAACAACCTGTTAATGAGGATTAAAGTATCATAGCCTTTTGCACCCAATTTGGCCAGCCATTTAGAGTTCTGCATTATAACATCAAACACATCCCCGTGAAAAAACCAGGCTTTTTTACCGTCCAGATTTAATACAACCTTGTTTACAATTTGAAGTGATCCCATTTTAAATCCTACAAATTTTCTCAACATTTCATCGTGGTTCCCTGTCACATAATATACTTTCACACGTTTGGCAAGTAAGCCCGTAATATGTTTGATTACCTGCATATGTGATTCCGGCCAATAACTTTTATTGAATTGCCATATATCAATGATATCACCATTCAGGATTAATATTTTAGGTTTTACACTTTTAAGGTAACTTAAAAGTTCCCCGGCATGACATCCGTAGGTACCCAAATGGATATCGGAAATAACCACAACTTCAACTTCACGTTTTTTCATATTTTTCAGAAATAAATTTTTTAAGTGTATTAATCAGGTAGGTCCCGCAGAATTTATTTGGCGAGAATAAGGATGCTATTTTGTAAAGAAGGATTTTTGTGAGTATAAGCTCTTGAACATAACTTTCGCTGATTTTGAAAAAACGTCCTGCAAAGGTCAAAAAGTGAGAAAAAAAATAATGGGCAAGAACTGATGGGTTTTTTTGGAAAGGGTTTTCGGGATTATCCAATACCTGATTTGCCAATTTCAATGTTTTTAATTAGGCACAAGGTATAATCCGAATATTAATCAATTGTAATTGAATCATTAAGTTTTGGTAGCTTGTTCTGTCGCAGATAATTAAATTATTGTAACCTGAAATTCTTAGGTATTGAATTTTTTCTTCGCTCCAAATTCCCGTCAGGCTTATCCAATCAATATAAATAAAGAAGGATGACAATTTCTTGACACCCTTTTTTGAATTTTGGCTAATTCAGTACAATTTCACATATAATAAAACGGCTTCAACAATTTTATTCAGATTCTCTCTTTATAATCATAGTACAGCACAAAAATACTTTAAACACAGACTTTGGATATTACCTTAAGATCAAGACTATAATAAGAAATCCTTTTTTACTTCTTGAAAATTGGATTGAAAATTTAATGGTTTCTAATGACAAACCCGGTAACTAAACAGAACCTCTCCATTCCTGGAAGCACTTTTTTGCCTGAGTCCGCCGGCGATGAACTTCTTTCAAGATTTGTACTTGCCGTAACCGTAAGAAACTTCACCCCATCATTTGATTCACCTTCCCGAGCAATCCCGTTGTAACCCATTTTTTGAGAAACCAAAGTTCCGGAATTTAGAAATTAGCCGGCCTTATAGCGGACTCATCCCAAAATTGAGGATTCCCGGTTAAACGCATATCAAAAAATGGTAACGGCTAAAAATAAACAGGTCTCTTACTCTTTTTAGCCTCTGGCCTTCAATTTCTAAGTTTTCAATACTCTCTAACTCCTCTGCATATAAAAATCCTCTCTCTTTCTGTATTAAATGCGGCTTAAATTTAACGAATGGATCCCTGTCTATCCATTCCAGATGAAATGCCAACGTAACCATCTTCCTAAAACTCTGAATATGTTTCATCACTGCATTATGCTGAAGGCTTTTCTGGTAATGCCGGGTTCGAACCGCTCTTAGAAAATTCTCAAATCTTAAAAAAAAGCTATAATCAAGTTCTCTCAGGTAGAAATCATTTCTTTTATACGCTTTCTTTAAGAATTGCCTGATGTAATTTTGACTTGTATTATACATGCGAGAGGTATTGTATTTTAGTTTAGAAAACATATGGTCGCTGTGATACTTAAAAATATCTTCTAAAGAAAAAAGACGCACCTCATCACCAAAATATTTGGTTTTGATGCTTTTCGGGAATAGAACCTTTCCTTCTATTTTCAATTCCTGATAACATTGAAAAAGTCTTGAATGTTCCTGATCTAAAAACTGATTAAGATCTTTAGATTGGGGACAATTCCCCGATACCCTTTGTTTACTGGGGTTCCACAGCGATAAATCGGCCTTTCTTTTTAGACTGATGTTTAATTTCCTCCCGTTTACCGTAATTCTGGCATAAATAACTACGAGATTGTTTGTTGCTCTTTTGGTATAAATCCAGAATAAGACTGAAAATGTTGACGATGTGCACATAATTGATGTATTTGAATTGAACAATTTTAGGAAAGTCAAATCACCAATAATGGTTGTTTCACAGGTCATTAAGATAAAAATTCTAATCGAAATATCTTGACGATTTGTGAACTTTTAAACATCATTTCTTTTAACATCCAATGATATCAAAAAAATATTAAAACCCTGATAATCATAAGATTAACAAGGTTTTGATTTCGTTTGAAATATTAAAAGTGACCTCGCCAAGAATCGAACTTGGATCTAAAGTTTAGGAAACTTCTATTCTATCCGTTGAACTACGAGGCCGTTATTTTTAATGAGTGCAAATTTATAAACTTCTGAGTAGTTATAACATTTCGAGTCTATTTTTTTTAAAAAATAGCTGATTATTAAAATTTGAGTCTGAAAAACAGGGCCTGTAAGTATAGCACTCAAAAACTCCCCGGCATGTCAGTCTAAAAGCAGTGAAGAATCCCGCGTACTCATTGGACGATTCATTATTGAAAATCGATAAAATTTTTACTACTCGTATCTTCATCCACAATAGAATTCTTCCTCATCCAAAAGCTCGTACAGGATGACAATAAAAAGGGGAATTGTTATTCCAGACTGACAAACTGAACGATTAAACGAATGTAGAGGTGTAATTGTTTAACTGTTGAATTGTGTTATATAGATATTACGAGGAGCAAATTTCGGTTATCCCATAATAATAAAATATTGCTTCATTTCATTCAGGATGGCGAACTAAACGAATCAACAAATAAACATTAAAAAGAAATTTCCTATTTTTAAGAAATATTAAACCCGCTATGAAGTCAGCTTATTTAATCGCTACATTGTTATGCATTTTTATTTTAGGCGCTGCGAATGGCCAAAATCATCCAGTTATGAAAGATCCTTTTGCCCATACCTTTTCTATAGTTGCCCGGGATTCCATCACCGGGGAAATGGCCGTCGGGGTTCAAAGTCATTGGTTTTCTGTAGGTGTTTTAGTTCCATGGGGGAAATCTGGGGTTGGGGTGGTCGCTACCCAATCCTTTGTGAATCCTGCTTATGGACCAAAAGGGCTTGAATTGATGGAAAAAGGAAAGTCTTCGGTTTCGGCATTAAAAGAGCTGGCCGCTAAAGATGAAGGGAAAGATTTCCGCCAAGTGGCTTTTTTGGATAACACAGGCAAAGCTTCGGCATTTACGGGTGAAAAATGCGTGGAATCTGCTTTACAACACGTTGGAAACAACTTTTCAGTTCAGGCCAATATGATGTTAAACGACAATGTGGTTCCTGCAATGGCCAAATCGTTTAAGGAAAATGCAAATCTCCCGCTGGCAGAAAGGGTCTTGAAAGTTTTACAGGCCGCACAGGCAGCTGGCGGAGATATTCGCGGGAAACAATCGGCGGCCTTAATTGTAGTGGGGCCGGATAAAGTTGAAAATCCTTGGGAAGACAAAAAAATTGATCTCCGGGTAGATGATAGCGAGAATCCTTTGAAAGAATTGGAGCGACTTCTACAGGTAGCGAGAGCTTATGAATTTATGAATAGCGGTGATCTGGCCATGGAAGAAAAAAATGTGGATGAAGCCCTGAAACAATATGGCAAAGCAGAGGAATTGTTTCCCGAAAATTTGGAAATGAAATTCTGGAAAGCTGTAGCCCTGGCAAACAGCCAAAGACTTGAAGAAGCTATACCTGTTTTTAAATCAGTTTTTGAAGCAGATGATAACTGGCGTACACTGACCATGCGGTTACCCGCATCCGGATTATTAAATGTTTCAGAAATAGAACTGAAACAAATTGTGGATTAATCAACTATTTATTTATATTACTCATTCAATTTAATTATAAACTCACGAGATCATGAAAATTAAAAATATAGGTTTTGCAATCATTGTAGGGATATTGGGAGTAATGATTTCCTGTAAGGAGGAAAAAAAGGATGCGGCTCCTGCAGATTCGAAAGTTGAGATTCAGGAAAATCCAAAAACCACTGCAGCCCTCAATCCCGTTCACGGAGCACCGGGACATCGTTGTGATATTCCTGTAGGAGCTCCTCTTGATCAGGCAGCTTCTGCAAATACCGTTAAACAAAGCAATCCAACGATCTCTTCTGAAGTGTCACCGGTTTGGGCAAACAAACCTGCTCCGGTAAAAAATCCACCTCACGGTCAACCCGGACACGATTGTAGTGTTCCTGTAGGTGCTGATCTCAAACCCAAATAATTCAGGAAAATATCTTTTAACACATAAATTGAGATAGCCCGGGTATTTTTAATAAAAAATTCCGACTAACCATTAAAAAATGATTTCCTCAAATAACCCACACTTTTATTCTGAATTACCCGTAAATACAATTCCTATCAGTGATCTGGTTGCCGATAATTCATTGTTTTCTGAAATTCCTGAAGATTGGAATGTACTGGTTGCCGATATTAAAAATTCTTCCCAGGCTATTAAAAACGGGAAGCATAACGAGGTAAATTTAGTGGCCACAGGAAGTATTATTGCTGTTTTAAATATTATTCATTCTGAAAAGATAAAGGTTCCATTTTTTTTCGGGGGCGATGGTGCCACTATTCTCGTGCCTTCCAAATATCTTAAAAGCGCCATGTCAGCTTTGGATAAGCATCGAAAAAATACACTTAAAAATTTTGGATTTGAATTAAAGGTCGGGCATTTATCAGTTGAAGAAATCTATAAAGAGAAGATCGAACTTATTATTGCCAAAGCTCAAATTAACGATATTTTTAACATCCCGGTCATTCTGGGCAACGGATTACAATATGCCGAAAACCTTATTAAAAATGAAGATCCTCTTAAAAAAGGAAATTTCCAAATGGATGAATCTCCATTAAATCTAGATGGAATGCAATGTAAATGGGATAAAATTAAGCCTCCCGAAGAAACCCAGGAAGTAGTGAGTTTATTAGTTACCGGATGCGGAGATCAGGATCCTTCAAAAATATTTTCTGAGGTTTTAAAAGCGATCGATGAAATTTACGGCCCAGCAACACGAAGAAAACCTATCTCGGTAAAACGTTTACGTCTAAAAGCAAGTTTTAAGAAGGTCAATTCTGAAATGCTTGCAAAACTGGGAAGATTTGATGGGTTTTATTTGCTGAAAAATTTAATGAAAGCAAATTTTGGAAAATTCTATTTGAAAAACAGTAAAACAGGAAAAAGATACCTTCAGAAATTAGTTGAACTCACTGACACACTTACCATAGACGGCCGTATTAATACTGTAATAACAGGAACTTCAGAGCAACGGATTTCCCTAATTTCCTTTTTGGATCATCTGGAAAAATCCAATAAAATTAAATACGGTTTGCATGTTAGCCAGGAAAGTGTAATGTCTTGTTACGTAAGGGATATGGGCACAAACGAGCATATTCATTTTGTAGATGGCGCCGATGGAGGTTATACCAGAGCTGCCAATAGTTTGAAGAAAAAAGCTGGTCCAACCAAATAATTTCAGCAGATTTCTAAATGAGAATTTTATTTTTTAATTTATTCGATGTGAATTTAACACACATATTTAGTAAATCACTTTCATATAAAATTAGAAAAACAATACTAAACAACTATTAATCAATATCTTAAAAACGAAAAGTGCATCATTCCTTTTCTTTTTTAAAAAGCTGAAAATTTACATACCTTGCAACTATTCCTCAAAAAAAACCTTATGGACATTTCCTTTGTACGAAATCAATTTCCCGCGCTTAAAAACGAATTTATTTTTATGGATAATGCCGGAGGATCTCAAATTTTAGGTCGCTCTGTGAATTATATCAGCGAGTATTACACAAACTTCAATGTACAATTGGGAGCTTCGTATAAAATTTCGGAAACTGCGGGAGAAAAGTTGAAACACGTCACCGGACAGGTGGCGAAATTCATAAATTCCCCGCGACAACAGGAAATTGTTATTGGCTCTTCCTCAACTATGTTATTGCGTATTTTAAGTCTTTGCATCAGCGATTCATGGAAAGCGGGAGATGAAGTGATTATCAGCAATACAGATCATGAGGCGAATGTTTCCTGCTGGACAGACCTACAGGAAAAAGGAATCAAAATAAAGGTTTGGGAAGTAAATCCGGAGTCTTTTCAACTGGAAACGGAGCAGCTCAAAAATCTGCTTTCCAATAGAACCAGGCTAGTCGCAGTAACCCATTGTTCTAATATTTTGGGCAGCATCAATCCTATCAAGGAAATTGCCGGAATTGTGCACGAGGCCGGCGCCTTAATATGTGTTGATGGTGTTGCCTTTGCCCCGCATAGAAAAGTGGATGTGCAGGAACTGGACGCAGATTTTTATGTATTAAGCTGGTATAAGGTCTATGGCCCTCATCTGGCAGTAATGTACGGAAAATTACCTTTGTTAATAGGGATGAAAGGCATCAACCACAATTTTTTTAAGCCGGAAGATGTACCTTATAAATTTCAGCCTGGAAACTTCAATTATGAACTCACCTATGGCCTTGGTAGCATTCCTGAATATTTTGCTGAGTTATATGATCATCATTTTACTGAAGATCAGGAGCGCAATATTTCAGTTGAAGAAAAATTTAAGCTGAGTTTTGAGCTGATCACCGGTTATGAAGAAAAACTTGCTGAAAAATTGCTGAAGTACCTCAATTCAGTCAACGAGATCAGGATTATAGGTGATAAAACTGCCGATACATTTAAAAGGGTTCCCACAATTTCATTTGTACACCAAAATTTGAAAAGCCCTGAAATTGTAAAGGAAATTGACAAGGCTGATATCGGGATACGCTATGGGGATTTTTATGCCAAAAAGCTCATCCACGATCTGGACCTGGAAAAATATGGAGGCGTGGTGCGCGTGAGTTTAGTGCATTACAATACCGAAGAAGAAGTGGATAAATTGATTTCAGCCTTTAAAGGAATTTTTTAATACTTGAGATCAACTCCCTGCTTTTAATTATATTTCCGCCAGCCTCCAAAATATTTTCCTTTGCTTGATTAAATTCCTCAACATCAAGAGGCCGGGTGGCATCTTCAATTAATGTTACTAAAAACCCTTCTTTTAGTGCATCCATTACCGAAAAATACACGCAATATTCAGCTGCAAGGCCACAAAAATATAATTCATCAGCTCCTTTTTCCTTTAAATACCCGGTGAGTCCGGTAGATTTTAAATGCGCGTTATCGTAAAACCCGCTGTAACTGTCTATTTCTTTAGCTGTTCCTTTTCTGAAAATAGTTTCGATTTTTGCGGACTTCAATTCGGGATGAAACCTGGCTCCATTGCTGTTTTGAACACAATGTATCGGCCACAAAACCTGTTCATGCCCGTGAAGCTCAATTTTTTCAAATTCATTTTTTCCGGGATGATTCGCGGCAAAACTGGAATGATCCCGGGGATGCCAGTCCTGGGTTGCAATTACCAGGTCAAACTCTTCCTGAAGTTTATTTATCAATCCAACTATTTGATCTCCTTCCGGAACTGCCAAGGAGCCACCCGGGATAAAATCGTTTTGTACATCAATTATAACAAGAGTTTTCATGATTGGCTTTTAAATTTCTGTAATAATTTTTCCCTTTCTGCATTTAGTTTGCCGCTGATTCCGACCTTATAAATATGGGGATTTTGAAAGCGTTTATATTCGACTGGAAGTTTTTCCAGACATTTCACGGCATATTGGGCTATTTCTTCAAGGCTACGTTTCTCCCCGATCCTTTTTCCGTTTTCCATTACCGGATGAAGCAGTGGCTCCTTGATAAAATTTTCTATAGACATGGATTTTAAGGGCTCCCGTGGATCATAAATCCTGTTTATCTCCGTTTCATCACGCATTGCAATTGCATCTGCCCCAATAAGGTCTCCTGCCGAATTTTTTAGCCTGTACACCTGCTTTTTATGAGGGATAGTCACTTTGGATATACTTTCAGAGATTTTGAGCCTTGGTTTGCCGTTAGAAACAGACAGTTTGTAAACCCCATCCAAGGCTGCATCCGGATTCCCTGTCACCAGATTGGTGCCAACCCCGAAAACATCTATGGGCGCCTGTTGCTCCAATAAACTCTTAATCACATATTCGTCCAACTGATTGGAGGCCGCAATCTTTACATAATTTAAACCCGCATTATCCAGCATTTTACGGCTTTCTTTGGCCAAATATGCTAAATCTCCACTATCCAACCTGATCCCGGCAAGTCTTTCTCCTTTTTCTTCCATTTCCTTCCCAATCTTAATAGCATTTGGAAGTCCGCTAAGTAACGTATTATAAGTATCTACCAAAAGGACGCAATCCTTTGGTCTCCCGTTGGCAAATGCCCGAAAAGCTGTTATTTCATCGTCGTAACTTTGAATAAATGAATGTGCCATAGTCCCGGACACCGGAATGTCAAAATCTTTCCCAGCAACGACGTTACTTGTACCGTTAAAACCACCTAATACAGCCGCACGGCTGGCATAATATCCACCCGGCCCGTGAGCCCGACGCAGTCCAAAATCAAGCAATGTACTGGTTCCTGCAACTAACCGCATTCGGCTTGCCTTAGTCGCGATCAGGGTTTGGAAATTGAGCATATTGAGCAAAATAGTTTCAACTATTTGCGCCTCTATTATATTAGCTTCCACCTGTAAAACAGGAGAATTTGGAAATAACAGATCTCCTTCTTTAGTAGAATGAATGGATCCGCGGAATTTAAAATCCTTTAAATAATCTAAAAAGTCATTTGGAAAACCCTGGTTTTTCAAATATTCTATATCTTCCCTATTAAACTTGAAATTTTCAAGGATCTCCAAAATATTTTCCAGGCCGGCAAAAATAGCGTAGCCGCCGTTAAAGGGAAGTTTTCTGAAGTAATAATCGAAAACAGCCGTATGGTCCTTTTGCCCGTTTTCAAAATAAACCTGCGCCATGGCAAGTTGGTATTGATCTGTATATGTTGCTGTAAAATCGATCATAGAAAATTGAAATTGATTGGATGAGTTTACTTTAAATCTTCAATCTTTTTTAGATAACGCTTTAAATCCTGCTCACTGAACAAGACAAATTTAATCCTTTGCAAGTGTTCGAGCCCTTCCAATTCCGCCAAAATAGCGTTAAAAGTCACGTTTACCGCCTCTTCAATGGGATAACCAAAAGCTCCTGTGGATAATGAGGGAAAAGCAACGGATTTAATTTGATGTTTTTCAGCAAGTCTCAATGCGTTTTTATAGCAATTTGCCAGGAGTTTTTCTTCCGGGCTGTCGTGTCCATAAATAGGTCCCAGGCAATGAATGACGTAATCATTCGGCAAATTATAAGCTTTTGTAATTACCGCTTCCCCGGGTTTAATTGGAGCCAGATTTCTGCATTCTTTATACAACTCCGTTCCTGCAGCACGATGAATGGCTCCTGCAACACCACCGCCAGTTTGAAGTTGCGCATTGGCCGCGTTTACCACGGCTTCTACATCAGGCTGGTTGGCAATATCGCCTATTACCGCTTCGAATTGGATATTTTTAAAAATTTTTTTCATCTTTAAAATTTTTGAATATCAAGATAAGGATTAAAGTAGTTAATGGGAAATTTTTAGAATATATACAAACAGCTTATAAACCATATAAGTGCTTTTTAATGCCCTATTTGTGTGGTTTTATTGATTCGTGAGGCTTTAATACCCAAAAAGTGCTTTATGTCGCACCATTCAGATTAATAATATTCGGATAGTAATGCAACATCGGGTTTATACACATCAAAATATTTTTCTCTGTTTCCTCGCTCCTTGCTTAAATCTTGTGAACTTCTTTTAAACATGCGTAGCCACTAACCTGTTCCATCCCGAAACCCTATCTTTAAATCAATAAACTCATCTATGAAAGATCTGAAAAGAAGATACCTCACCAAAACCCGCTTTAAACTAGCCTTAGATTGCCCCACAAAACTCTACTATACCAGAAAAAAGGAATATGAAAACAGCAGTGAAAGCGATTCATTTCTGGAATCTTTAGCGCAAGGAGGGTTTCAAGTGGAAGAGTTGGCAAGAATGGATTACCCTGATGGAATTCCTATTCTAGGAGAAGATTACAATTACCAATTACTGGCAGATAAAACAACGGAGTTACTAAAGCACGAAAATGTAACCATCTTCGAACCGGCATTTCTGATAGATGGTTTATTCATTCGTGTGGACATCTTAGAGAAAAAAGGGAATAAGATTAGACTAATCGAAGTTAAAGCAAAATCTATCAGCAGCATCTCACATGATTCTTTTATAAATTCCAAAGGCAATTTGTGTGGTGGCTGGGATATCTACTTATATGATATTGCTTTTCAGAAACATGTAATGCAATTATGTTATCCGGAATGGCAAATTTCATCCTTTCTCAAATTAGTAGATAAGAATTCTGTTACTACAGTAGATGGATTACACCAATGTTTTAAAGTAATTGCTGATTCTGAATTACGTACCGGTATTGAGAAAAGAAAAGGACTTACCAAAGATGAACTCGGAGAGCCTATTTTGTGCTTAATAAATGTTAGCCCGGAAGTAGATCTTATTCTGAATAAAAACCCGGCAGATGAATCTAAATCGTTCCCAGAATTGGTCAATTATTATCGCCAGCATTACCTAACAGACACTAAAATTTTCACTAAAATAGGTGCTCATTGCAGAGGCTGTGAATTCCAGATTAAAGATGCATCAGAAGATTACAAAAGTGGATTTCACGAATGTTGGATAGAACAACTTCAACTTCCCAAACATAAAATAGACCGTCCTAAAGTATATAATGTTTGGTATAATCCTGTAAAAAATGCAATAGAGGAAGGTCGGTTTTTCATGGATGAATTAACGGAAAATGACCTCAACATTAGACCCGAAGCCGGGAAGTTGAGCCGTTCTGAACGCCAATGGCTTCAGATCAGTAAGAATAAAGAAAACGATGCTACCCCATATTTTGATATTGAAAACTTAAGGATGGAGTTATATTCCTGGAAATTCCCATTGAATTTTATCGATTTTGAAACCACTGCGGTTGCCATTCCATTTGTAGCCGGAATGCACCCTTATGAACAGATTGCCTTTCAATTTAGTCATCATATTGTATATGAAGATGGCAAAGTAGAACATCACAATGAATATCTAAATACAGAAATTGGCATAATCCCCAACTTCGATTTTATTCGCGCCTTAAGAAATTCTCTTTCTGTAAATGAAGGAAGCATTTTCAGATACCACAATCATGAAAACACAATTGTAAATGTTATCTATAATCAGCTGCGCAAATCTGAGGAACCGGATAAACAAGAATTGCTAGAGTTTATTGAAAGCATAAGTCATAATACCGGTAAAAATGCTAAGTCATGGTGTGGGGAAAGAGATATGATAGATCTTCAAAAAACCGTGGTGAATTACTATTATGATCCATCTACTGGAGGCTCTAATTCCATAAAAGCCGTTTTACCTGCAGTTCTGGGTTCCAGTGAATATATTCAGAAGAAATATCAAAATGAGCTAAACACTCTAAACTTAACAAGTAAGAATTTTGAAATAGATCATGTGTTTTGTAAAATGGAAAATGGGAAACCCATCAATCCTTATAAAGCATTACCTCCTCTTTTTGATGGATGGGACAATGAAAAATTAGAACAAATTTCAGAAAGTCTAACCGAAATTGCCGATGGTGGTGCTGCATTGTTTGCCTATGCAAAATTACAGTTCCGAGACGTTCCGGAAATAGAACGAGAAGCCATTAGAAAAGGATTACTGCGTTATTGCGAATTGGATACCCTGGCAATGGTTATGATCTATGAGTATTTAAGAGAAGTGTGTAAATAAACTAAATATGAGAGAACTAATTAATCTAAATGAAAATACGGTAGAGTTGGCAAAAATTAAAGTCGTCTCTTTAAACCAATATCCTCACAACAAAACGAGCACCTGGTTTAAATTATTTTCCCAGAAAAAATGAGAAAAAAGCAATTTATTTTTATCTTCTGTTAATAATATTCAATTTATAATCCTCAAATCTTTATATTTAACAATCATAAATTAAAAATATTTTAAAATGACAAGATTAAAGTTTAAACTGATGGCTTTTATGCTTTCTTTAAGCGTGGTAGCATTTGTTTCCTGCGACAAGGCTGTAGGAGGCGATAGACCCGCTCAAGATCCTGAATTATCTATAGAATTCGAAAAGTACGAGCTGGATAACGGTCTTAATGTAATCCTGCATCAGGACAAATCGGATCCCATAGTATCTGTAGCCATACAATATGGAGTAGGATCTAACCGGGAGAAAAAGGGACGTACTGGTTTCGCTCACCTTTTTGAGCACATGCTCTTCCAGGAATCTGAAAATGTTCCGCAGGATCAATTCTTTAAAAAGATTCAGGATGCCGGAGGTACTTTGAACGGTGGGACCTGGCAGGACGGAACAGTATATTACGAAGTGGTACCAAAGAATGCACTGGAAATGGTGATGTGGCTGGAATCTGACAGGATGGGTTACCTCATCAATACTGTTACTGAAAGTGCCTTTGCAAACCAGCAGGAGGTTGTACAAAACGAAAAGCGTCAACGGGTGGATAACAACCCTTACGGACACACCGGCTGGGTGATTGATAAAAATCTATATCCAGATGGACATCCTTATAGCTGGCAGGTAATTGGAGAACTTGAAGATCTTCAAAATGCCACCGTACCCGATGTAAAAGAATTCTACGACAAATTTTACGGACCTAACAATGCGACTTTGGTTATTGCAGGAGATTTTGACAATGCAGAAACTAAAAAGCTGATAGAAAAATATTTTGGAGAAATTAAAAAACGACAGGAAGTCGCACCTCTGGAAGTACAAACTGTTACACTTCCCGAAACTAAACGATTTTACCATGAGGATAATTTCGCAACTGCACCTCAACTTAATATGGTTTGGCCGGCAGTAGAGCAGTACAGCAAAGATGCCTATGCACTAGATTTCCTAGGGAAAATACTGTATGATGGAAAAGAAGCTCCTTTATACAAAATTCTTGTAGAAAAGAAGGAACTGACTTCCCAACCTTATGCCTACAATAATGCCAGCCAAATTGCCGGTAAATTCCAAATCTCTGTGACCGCAAATTCAGGTGTTGACCTTGATAGCGTAGAATCAGGTATTGAGGAAGCCTTTGCTTTATTTGAAAAAGAGGGTGTAACTGAAAGGGATATCGAGAGAATTAAAGCAGGTCAGGAAACTGATTTTTACAATGGCATAAGCAGTGTTCTTGGTAAATCTTTCCAATTAGCCCAATACGATGTTTTCACGGGAGATCCCGGTTATATTGAAAAGGACATCCAAAATATTCGTGCAGTGACAAAAGAAGATGTAATGCGTGTTTACAAGGAATACATCAAAAATAAACCTTTCATTCTTACAAGTTTTGTACCTCAGGGACAACTGGAACTTATTGCTGAAAATTCTGAAAAAGCCGAAATTGTTGAAGAAGAGATTACCGAGAATGTGCAAACAGAGGTGGCCGAAGTTCAACAGGATATACAAAAAACTCCCTCAGAATTTGATCGTTCAGTTCAACCTGAAATGGGTGAAACTCCAAAATTAAACATTCCAGATTCCTGGAAAGAAACACTTGGAAATCAACTTGAGGTTTATGGATTGGAACAAAATGAATTGCCCTTGGTAAATTTCAGTATTGTTATTGAAGGAGGACATTTACTGGACGACTTAAGTAAAAATGGAGTGGCAAATTTAATGACAGATATCCTGATGGAAGGGACTGCCAATAAAACTCCAGCCGAACTGGAAGAAGAAATAGATATGCTGGGTGCCAGTATTAATATGTACACCACCAACGAGTCTATCGTTATTCGTGGGAATACCCTTAGGCGTAACTTTGATAAAACAATGGCTCTGGTTGAGGAGATTTTACTTGAACCTCGTTGGGATGAAAAGGAATTCGCCCGCATAAAAACCAGTACTATTAATGGAATAAAAAGAAATGAGGCTAATCCTAACGTAATTGCAAACCAGGTTTACAATAAGATCCTGTATGGCGAGAATCATCCTTTTGCTTATCCAACTTCAGGAACAGTAGAAACTGTGGAATCTATTAAAATCCAGGATCTAAAAGAATATTATAATAAATATTTTTCTCCTACTGTGAGTCGAATACATATAGTAGGTGATATTTCTAAATCTGAAGCCTTAAAAGCTGCAAAAAGTCTGGCAGAAAAATGGGAGCCAAAAGAGGTTAATATCCCAGAATTTGAGGTTAGTAATGATCGCGACAAGGCATCCTTATATTTTGTAGATGTTCCAAATGCTAAACAATCAGTTATCAACATTGGATACATCGCTTTACCGAGAACAAGTGAAGATTTCTTCCCGGTTGAGGTTATGAATTACAAACTTGGAGGATCCTTCTCAGGGAATGTTAACCTTATACTACGTGAGGAAAAAGGATATACCTATGGCGCACGATCTGGTTTCAGCGGATCAAAAATCCCGGGAACTTTTACTGCTTCCTCCAGTGTGCGTACAAATACCACAGGAGAATCCGTAGGAATTTTTAGAGATGAAATCGCTAAATATAAAGAAGGCATAACTCCCGAAGATCTGGAATTTACAAAGAATGCATTAATAAAATCTAATGCCCTTCGTTTTGAAACCCAGGGATCATTACTTGGAATGTTACAAGAAATGAGTGCTTATGATCTTGATCCTAAATATATTGAGAAGGAAGAGAAGATTATTGGTGCCATGACGCTTGAGCAACACAGGAAGCTGGCGCAAAAATACCTGGATGAGTCAAAAATGGCTTACCTAGTGGTTGGAGATGCTGCAACTCAACTGGACCAGTTTAATGAAATGGGCTTTGATGAAGTAAAAGTACTGGATAAGCAAGGAAATGAAATTAAACAACCTATTGATCTTAAAACGGAAAAAGTCATAAATTAAATTAGAAGCTTGTGTTAACAAAGAAACCCGCCGGAATGGCGGGTTTCTTTTTAATTTTAACTCTCCAACTGTGACGAGTTCCAGGAAGATTGAATAACAGGTATTCCGGAGTTGTTATTCTAATTTTTGTTTTGCTTCTGTCATTAAATTGTTTCCATTTTTTTATTATATGCTCATATTTCTGAAATCTCAAAAAGTCATTAGAATCCTAAAATTTCAATTCTACCGCAACCCGTTCTTCAATATTATCTTTTCTAGGGGTGGTTCATCCCGAAAATCTAAACCTCTTCTTAAAACTTTTAACAGTTTTTCCAGTTTGTCATTTCCAAAGTTTTATATCTATAGCTATTCACTTTAATTATATTAATAAGGATCCTTATTGAACCGATGGGGCGGATTTGAAATTTGCGATGAGAACATTTATTTGTTTTTCCTCCAAAAACCTAATATAATCCACATCACCCATTAATCTTTTCTGGCGGGATTGGCAGTAATCACCAGATGGCGCGGATTTGTAATCCGTGACATCAACGAATAGAGTAGATCTTTGCTAGTCAAATCTTACAGACTTCACTGCCTTTGTATTACCTGCTGCAAATTTCCTCCTTCCGAATAAAATTTAAAACGCTGCCCACACAGGAATATGATCTGAAATGTAGCGCACCGCTTTCATAGCGGGAAAACTTTTGAAGACCAATACTTCTCCGAAATTCAATAGCTTAAGTTTTTCGGGAATTGAAGAAAATATTCACTTATTCGAAAACCGAGTAATTATTAAATAGATTAAAAATCAAATACGAAGCCTGATTTCTACTAAAACCTGTACCTGATACAATTTT
>ERZ1284729.37-NODE-37-length-22493-cov-20.246724_pt1 | contig 22493 bp, 13 predicted proteins | sample MGYA00454602_ERZ1284729 | MGnify/ENA primary metagenome ERZ1284729 (study PRJEB36292, sample SAMEA5787381) | metagenome | biome: Arctic soil; feature: perennial spring outflow channel; material: sediment | place: Canada | collected 2017-07-08 | depth 0.05 m ... | reverse complement strand
AAAAAAAATTCCCTGAAAATATTTTCAGGGAATTTTGAATTATAGATTTTGAAACTTTTTAGTCGTTTCTGTTTCCTCTAGGTTTTCTGTCATCACGACCTCTGTCATCACGGCCACGGTTATCTCTTGAACCTCTGCTGTCACGACTGTTTTCTCTTGGTGGTCTTGCAACATAACCTTCAGGTTTTGGCAACAAAGCTTTACGTGAAACTTTTTGTTTGCGTGTTTTTGGATCTATTCCGAAGTATTTCACATCAAAAACATCACCCATATTAACAACATCGCTTACATTTTCAGTGCGTTCCCAGGCCAACTCAGAAACGTGAAGTAAAACCTCATTTCCCGGAGCGGCCATAAATTCTACTACAGCACCAAAATCGAGCATTTTAATTACTTTCACATTGTAAGTTTCTCCAACCTGAGGTTTGAATAATATCGATTCAATTTTGGCAAGTACAGCATCTATACCTTCCTGGTCAGTACCAAGAATTTCAACAACTCCCTGTTCATTTACTTCGTTGATAACGATTTCAGTTCCGGTAGATTTTTGTAATTCCTGGATCACTTTTCCGCCTGGTCCAATTAAAGCACCAATAAATTCCTGAGGAATAGTAATGGATACCATTTTTGGAGCGTATGATTTTACACTTTCGTTAGGTGCCGGAATGGCTTCTTTTAATATTCCCAATATATGTAATCTTCCTTCACGGGCTTGTTTTAAAGCCTTCACCAAAATTTCGTAAGAAAGTCCTTTTACCTTGATGTCCATCTGGCAAGCAGTGATCCCATCTTCAGTCCCGGTTACTTTAAAGTCCATATCTCCCAGGTGATCTTCATCACCTAAAATATCAGATAGAACGGCGTACTCATCACCACGGGAGATTAATCCCATTGCGATTCCTGAAACCGGTTTTTTCATTTGGATCCCGGCATCCATCAATGCCATAGTTCCTGCGCAAACAGTAGCCATGGAAGATGAACCGTTAGATTCCAAAACTTCAGATACCACACGCACAGTATAAGGACAATCTGCAGGGATCATGCTTTTTAAGGCGCGTTGTGCCAAATTTCCATGTCCAATTTCACGTCTTGAAGTTCCCCTTAACGGGTAGGCTTCTCCTGTACTAAATGGGGGAAAATTATAATGTAAGTAAAAAGTTTCTTCACCCTGGTAGGTTGGGCTATCAACCTGGTTTGCTTGTCTTGAAGTACCTAAAGTTACGGTAGCAAGGGCTTGTGTTTCACCACGGGTAAAAATAGCCGATCCATGGGTAGAAGGTAAGTAATCAACTTCAGTCCAGATTGGACGAATTTCATCTGTTTTTCTACCGTCAAGTCTAAGACCTTCTTTTAAGGTAAGTTCCCTAACAGCTTCTTTTTGAACCTGGTTGTAATATTTGGAAATCAAATCGCCGTTTTCTTCCAATTCTTCTTCAGTGAACAAAGCTTTTACCTCGTCCTTTAAAGCTGAAAATGCTTCGGTGCGTTCTTTTTTTCCTAATCCGCCTTTTGCGATATCGTAATTCTTTTGGAATGACGCAGCGTGAATTTTATTTTTTATATCCTCATCAGTACGTGCTTTATCGTACTCACGGGGTTGTTTTTTACCAAAGGCTTCGGCTAAACGAATTTGTGCTGCAATTTGTGTTTTTATAGCTTCATGCGCAAACTTAATGGCTTCTGCCATTTCTTCTTCGCTACATTCGTTCATTTCACCTTCAACCATCATCACAGAATCTGCAGAAGCACCAATAATCATATTGATATCGGCTTCAAGTAACTGAGTACGCGTTGGGTTAATTACAAATTCACCATTAATCCTTGCTACTCTGGCTTCAGAAATAGGGGTTTCAAATGGAATATCAGATAACTGAATAGCTGTAGACGCTGCCAATCCGGCCAGTGCATCCGGCATAACCTCATCATCATGAGACATTAACTGGATCATCACCTGGGTTTCAAAAGAATAGTCTGAAGGGAATAAAGGTCGCAATACACGATCTACCAAACGCATCACTAAAATCTCTTCAGTGCTGGGTCTTGCTTCTCTTTTGAAAAAACCACCTGGATAACGACCAGCGGCCGCATATTTTTCCCTGTAATCTAATGTAAGTGGAAAAAAATCAAATTTTGTTGGGGTATAGGAAGAAACTACGGTACATAGTAACACTGCGTTGCCCATTCTAAGCTCTACAGAACCGTGCGCTTGTTTCGCTAATTTTCCGGTTTCGATAGAAATTTCCCTACCATCTCCAAGATCAATTATCTCTTTAAAAACTTTTGGTTTCATATTTTGTGTTTTGAATTCCAATTCGCAACAGTGCAAATTGTGTTATAAAATGATTATCGTCTAATGACGAACTGTTTTGTATTGTTGTGTAGTTGTTGTGTGGCCAATTAAAAAATTATCCTGATAATTTCAGATTGTGAAACTTCTCAAAATGTGATTTTAATAATTTAAGCTTTCTTAAATGCAGTTTGAATGGACTGAAGAAAACATTAAAGCAGAGGACTAAAAAAGGGGCGAAAATACGCCCCTTAAATTTATTTTCTTAATTGTAATTCTTTAACGATAGCACGATATCTCAAGATATCTTTTTTCATCAAATAATCAAGAAGATTTCTTCTTTTTCCTACCAATAATACTAGTGAACGCTCTGTATTGTAATCTTTACGGTTCGTTTTTAAATGATTCGAAAGGTGTGAAATACGTTGGGTAAATAATGCGATTTGACCTTCAGCAGAACCGGTATCATTTTTACCTTTACCGTGTTTTGCAAACAGCTCTTGTTTTTCTTCAATTGTTAAATACATTCCAATATTAATTTTAATGATTTTTATGTATTGACAGTATTTCTGTCAAGCGGCAAATGTACTACAATTTTTATGAATACTTATTCCAACAAAAAAAAAATTATTGATATAAGTAGTTGTGTGATTGTTCTTTAAGTTTTAAGGGCGAACGGGTTGATTCAGGATCAAATCCAGATAGAGATTGATCTTGTTTTTTAATTCTGATCGCTTTGTAATAAAATCTAAAAATCCGTGCTCCTTTAAAAATTCTGCGGTTTGAAAATCTTTGGGTAAATCATGTCCCGTGGTATCCTTAACCACTCGGGGACCGGCAAAACCGATAAGTGCACCCGGTTCAGAAATATTTATATCACCCAACATCGCAAAGGAAGCGGTGGTGCCCCCGGTAGTAGGATCGGTACATAATGAAATGTAAGGAATATTAGCATCTGCCAATTGCGCCAGTTTTACTGAGGTCTTTGCCATTTGCATAAGAGAAAGCGCAGCTTCCATCATTCTTGCCCCTCCGGATTTGGATATAATAAGTAAAGGAATATTATATTTTAAAGAGTAATTTGCAGCACGAGCAATTTTTTCGCCAACCACAGAACCCATAGACCCTCCAATAAATTTAAAATCCATACAGGCAATTACAAGATCTTTTCCCTTAGATTTTCCGACGGCAGTTCGAACAGCATCGGTAAGACCTGTTTTTTCCTGAGCTGCTTTTAATCTATTTACATATTTTGTGGTGTCCTCAAAATTTAATGGATCTTTTGAGCTTAGGTTTTTGTCCAACTCCTTAAATTCATTATTGTCAAAAAGGATTTTAAAATATTCCGGGCTTCCAATCCGAACATGGTATCCATCTTCTGGACTTACATAGAAATTTTTTTCCAGTTGTTCGGCATCTACAATTTTACCGGTAGGGGATTTATACCATAAACCTTTTGGAACATCCTTTTTATTCTCGGTAGTAGTTTGTATTCCTTTTTGTGTTCTTTTGAACCAGCTCATTTAATTTTGGATTTCAGTTTTCAAGTTTTTGGATAATAATTCTACCTGAAACTGTGTGATTTATATAATAAAAAAATCAGTTTTAAATTTGATTTCAAATTTAAAACTGATCGTTAAATAAACTTATAAGGTATTCACATTATTTAAATCTTCAAAAGCTTTTTTAAGTCTTGCTTTAAAGGTTTTTTCACCTTCTCTAAGCCATACTCTGGGATCGTAATATTTTTTGTTAGGAACATCTGCTCCATCAGGATTGCCAATTTGATCTTTTAAATATTCTTTTTTGGATCCCATATAATCGCGAATGCCTTCTGTAAAAGCAAATTGTAAATCCGTATCAATATTCATTTTAATTACACCATAACTAATAGCTTCCTTAATTTCTTCCGGGGTAGAACCGCTTCCGCCGTGAAAAACGAAATCGATGTGATTGTTTTCTACGTTAAACTTTTTACTCACATATTCCTGTGAATTTTTAAGGATCTTAGGAGTTAATTTTACATTTCCGGGCTTGTAAACACCATGAACGTTTCCAAATGCGGCAGCAATTGTAAATTGATCACTTACTTTGCTCAATTCTTCATAAGCGTAAGCTACTTCTTCAGGCTGGGTATAAAGTTTCGAATCGTCGACATCAGAATTATCAACACCGTCTTCTTCACCACCGGTAATACCTAATTCAATTTCCAGAGTCATTCCCATCTTGCTCATACGTTTGAGATATTTTTTGGAAATTTCCATGTTTTCTTCAATAGGTTCTTCAGAAAGATCCAACATGTGCGAGCTATATAAAGGAATTCCAAATTGCTCAAAATGCTTTTCACTTGCATCTAAAAGTCCATCGATCCAGGGAAGTAATTTTTTTGCGCAATGATCTGTATGTAAAATTACAGTGGCACCATAAACCTTCGCCAACTCATGAATGTGTTTTGCGCCGGCAATAGCACCGGCTATGGCTGCTTTTTGATTTTCATTGGACAAACCCTTTCCTGCATTGAAAGCTGCCCCACCGTTTGAAAATTGGATAATTACCGGTGAGTTTAACTCGGCGGCAGTTTCCAAAACTGAATTTATCGTGTTCGTACTTATAACATTAACTGCGGGTAAAGCAAAACCCTTGATTTTTGCATATTTAAAAATTTCCTGGACTTCTTTTCCTGTGGCTACGCCAGGCTTAATATTGTGACTCATAGTTGTGTATTTAAATTTAAGATTACAAAAATAAGAAAATTAGTTTGTTTAAAACGGATAATTGATCCCTACGTTATAAACAGCATTGGAAAAATTGTAATCTTTAAACCATCTTTCACCTAAAGTCCTCGATGGATCGTAGGTTTTAAAACCTACATCAAAGCGAAGTACAAAAAAATTAAAATCATATCGGAGTCCAATTCCTGACCCAACAGCAATATTATTCAAATCAGAAAAGGAAGTAAATGTAGCATCTGGATCTTCTACAATATCCAGCACATTCCAGATATTACCTATGTCAATAAAAAACGCGGAGTTTAAAGATCCAAAAAGGTTATATCTAAATTCTGCGTTAAAGGTGAGTTTCATGTTCGCCTCATTAAATTCATTTCGCCCACCGGTACTTCCAGGACCAAGGTCATAAGCCTGCCATGCCCTGTTATCGTTTGGGCCTCCGGCGAAAAAACTTCTTATAAATGGAATACTGTTTGAGTTTCCGTAAGGAATGGCGATCCCGCCAAAGGTCCGAATTGCAAATATGTTTTTGTCCCCCAGATCCCAATGTTTAATATAATCGATCTCCGTTTTGACATATTGAGAAAAATTCACTCCCACAATGCTGTAAACCCCCTGATCATTCTTTTCGGCTCCGGTTAAAGACGACAGTGCAGAAAGGAAATTTCCCGAGGTTTCAACTTTGAACCTAAAGCGTGAAAAATCTTCATCGTATAAATTATCTTTATTGTTAATGAGATAGGTGAAATTGGTTGCATAAATTAAATTATCTTCTGTTAGCCGGTTCTTTCTTTCACTTATGTTGTCCACATCCTGCTTTTGTTCGGATGTTAATCCTGAGGTTTCAGGATTATTCTGATTAACGCTCTCAATAAAATTTTCAGCTCCGGTGGGAATAATCAATAACCCTTCTTCATTCAAATAGGAAGGATTGGTAACCACATCGCCGGATTGAATAATTTCATTTAGATTGTTATAGGTATTCCTGTAAACATTAAAATAATTATCAGTATTTAAATTCCGTACATATTGAATATTGACAAGATCCAATCTGTTGGACACGATGCGGGATGGGTTCCATCTGTAATTTAATATTCCGTTTAGATTTTGTTTGTCCAGCCCAATATTGTTCTGTGTACTTACTCCTAAACTTAATGAAGTGAATGGCGCCATATATTTGGGGATGAATTTTTCCGTATTAACAGGAAGAAAAATCCTCGGGAAGGTGAGTTTTATATCAGCACCAATTTCAGAAATATTAAAAAACCGATCCTGCGAACTGCCTTGGGCGGCATCAGAAGAAGAACCAATGCTCCCGCGACCTGAAATTTCAAAATTTTCAGCACCCTTAAATACGCTACGAATTAGCAAAGATCCTCCAAATCCAATCCCAAAATCCTGAATATTGCTTTGTGAGAGATCAAAATCAAATCCCAAAGAATATTTGGGTTGTGGAGATAAAAAGATATTGGCTACCAAATCTGTATTGGTGGAATCGGTAGGATCCAGGGTGTATTCAATATTTGGGTATTTAAAAACCCGTAGGGAGCTCATCCTGCTGTAAGTTCTGGTCCTATCGGTATCTTTAAATATCTCACCCGGTTTAATAAAAATAGCATCGGTAATGGCTCGGGGTTTATATTTCAATTCATCAAAACTGTAAATATTGTAACCTTTATAAAATGCACTGTCGGTCACCGGTTTATATTGATTTTTAAAGGTGTAATCGGTAAATACATTCACTTTGCTTATTTTGTGTACTTTGAATGGAACCCGAGTTGTGCTGTCGCCTTCCGAGATCTGACGGTTATTAACTATCACCGTTGTATTGACCTTGTAGTTGGTGCCTACAGTATCAGCTTCAAAACTGATGTATTCCTGATCAAAATAATACACTCCATTGTTCCTGAAAAGTTTTGTGAGCCTGTCGCGTTCAGCATTGTAATCTAAAGTTCGGTATTGGATTCCCGATTTTATTTTTGATTCTTCCGAATAGGCATTGTATAGGGAATCAATTACTTCTGAATCTATTCTTTGGCGGATTGAGTCTACAATATAAGAATGATGTGAAGTTATGTGATAATCTATTTCACCTCTTTTTTTTCCGGTAGGTATTACTTCATATTCCGTTTCAGCATTAAACCAGCCATTGTTGAAATACCAGGATTTCAATCGGTTAATAGACTTTTTGGTCAGTACCGAGTCTATAATTACCGGGGCTTCTCCCGTTCTTTTTATCCATTCGTTAAAGGCTACATATGAATTTTCCATTTTAACTACCTGCTTTTCCGAATAAATTTTGATCAGGCGTTCTTTCCGATTAGGTTTTTTATACAGCCACTTTTGAAATGCAGAATCCGGTTGAGGTTTCGCCAGGTTATAGATATGTAAACTTATTGGAATGCCCAGCAATCTAGAGTTGGGTTCCTGGTATAATTGGTTATGAATACGACTTTCTTTATTTTTTTCACCATTTAAATAAATGGTATTTTTACTGAGCAATAATTCATCATTACTAACCCTTTTTACTGCGTTGCAGGAAATTAAAAGTGCCAGGGTTAAAATAAATAACGATAGTTTTGCAGGAAGGCGTTTCAATAAAATTAATTAAGTGTTCAAAAATACATTATTTGCATGGTTAGCAAAAGCCAAATTAAGTTAATAACAAGTCTTGAGCAAAAAAAAAACAGGACAAAATCCGGTCTTTTTATTGTGGAAGGTAAAAAAGGAATCAGGGAAATACTAAACTCTCCATTCGAACTGGATTCGCTTTTTACAACCGGGGAAAATTTTAATGCTCCTCCATCAAAAACCCATTTGATAAATGAGGCGGAATTAAAAAAAATAAGTCGGTTAAAAACCCCTCAAAATGCTCTGGCACTTTTTAAAATTCCGGAAGAAATTATCCCGGTAATAAAGAATTTTGTGGTAGCACTGGATGGGATTCGCGATCCGGGAAATTTAGGCGCCATCATCAGGTTGTGTGACTGGTTTGGAATTGAAACTTTATTATGCTCTAATGATACGGTAGATTGTTATAATCCCAAAGTAGTGCAGGCAACTATGGGGAGCATTACCAGGGTTACAATAACCTATGTCAACTTGGAATTGATTTTAAAGAATAATATTGATCAACCGATAATTGGAACTTTTTTAAAAGGGGAAAATATCTTTACAACACAACTTCCCAAAAACGGAATTTTAATTTTAGGAAATGAAGCCAACGGAATTTCAGAAGAAGTTGAAAAAATGGTTTCTCAAAAGCTTAATATTCCCCAGTTTGGGAAATCCCAAAGCACTGAAAGTTTGAATGTGGCCACAGCTACCGCTATTTTATTAAGCGAATTCCTGAAACAAGCGAATTATTGAAATGTGAAGTTCAAAAAGATTCCACGCGACGACATTTTTTCTACATTGCCGGTATAGATACTGTTTGGGTTATTATCCCTGATCAACTCATCGTTAATTGCAAAAACGCCCCGAAGTGAAGGCGAAAACTTGAAATAATATAAATAGAGGTCTATTCCAAACCCAACTTCATAATAATAGGTATTGGTGGTCATTCTAAACTGATTTACCCTATTATCATCGGGATTGTTTTCATTGCTGGATAAATTGAGGGAAGTGGAAACTCCTCCAACCACAAAGGGTTTGAAATTATTCAGCCTGTTCGCTGAAAATTTCAGCAATAGCGGGATATGTACATAAGTTGAATTAATTTCCCTCATAGTACCCTGATCGGCTTTAAGTAATTGAAAATTCCTACGGTTAAAACTCACCCCCGGTTCCAGTCTCAGATCCAGATTGTTGTTCAGTTTTAAATTTCCAATCAAGCCAACATTAAAGCCTATAGTTCTTTCAACATTATATTGTTTATCCTGAAAAGGAAGATTTGGTGAATATTCTTTCAGGTCAAAATCGAAATCGTAGGTATTAAATCCTAAAAAATAACCCCAGGACCATCTTTGTTTATCAAAATTTTCATTATTTAAAATACGTTCCCCTGAGAAGAACTGGGCATTCCCCTGGAAAAAGCACAACAATAGCCCTGTCATGGCAATAAATTTTTTCATACTTTTATTTAGATCCTGTATATATGGTAGCCACACCAAAAGTTTGAGGCTTATCTTCTACATTGATAAACCCAATTTTTCGCAAAATATTGTTGAACTGATTTCCGTAAGGAAAAGATGCGGCACTTTCACTTAAATAAGAATAGGCAACTTTGTCTTTTGAGAATAATTTTCCAATTACAGGAAGAATTGCATTGGAATAAAATTTATACCCGTGTTTATAGATAAAATTTGTAGGCACAGATGTTTCAAGAACCACAAATATTCCATTTGGTTTTAATACGCGGTATATTTCAGAAAGCCCTTTTTCCAGATGTTCAAAATTCCGTACTCCAAAAGCTACCGTGATGGCATCAAAAGTATTGTCATCAAATGGTAAAGCCTCAGAATCGGCTTGGATCATTTTAATTTTTTCTGAAAGATTTTCAGCGTTAATTTTTTTTCTTCCCACCTCAAGCATCCCTTCCGAAATATCTAACCCAACAACTTCCCGGGCCCCTGTTTTGGCTAAACTGATGGCCAAATCGCCTGTTCCAGTTGCAATATCCAATACATTTTTTGGATTGATTGCTGAGACAAGATCAATTACTTTTTTTCGCCAGGTCACATCTATGCCAAAAGAAATCACCCGGTTAAGCCCATCATAATTTCCTGATATTTTATCGAACATTTGCTCAACCTGCTCTTTTTTGTTGAGTTTGGAATTTTTGTAAGGGGTAATCTTTTTATCCATATGCAAAATTTGTTTCAAAGATAGGTGATATGGAATTAAAGCCTTTATAAGATTTAGATTTAATTGAATATTCACTAATATTGAATTGTGTAAAATATCATACCTTTGATTTTTATTACAATCTGAAAGTATAATATGAAGATAATAATCGCCGGTGCAGGAGAAGTTGGCTTTCATTTGGCAAAATTGCTTTCCTATGAGTCTCAGGATATTACCTTAATTGATAACAACAGGGAAAATTTAATTTATGCCGATACCCATTTGGATATCAGAACCATAAAAGGGGACGCTACGTCTATTGCCATTCTAAAAGATGCGCATGTAAAAAATGTAGATTTATTTATTGGAGTAACCTCCAATGAGGCTACCAACATTACCGTGTGTGTTTTGGCCAAACAAATGGGTGCAAAACGCACCATCGCACGAATTTCAAATACCGAATTTTTAGAAAATAAAGAGGAAATAGGGTTTGTTAAATTTGGAATTGACGAGCTAATATCCCCGGAGTCACTTGCTGCAACAGAAATATCACAACATTTAAATCAATCGGCATTTAGTGATAGTTACGAGTTTGAAGATGGAGAGCTGATCATGATTGGCCTTAAGTTATCCAGGACCGCAATTTTTGTTGGTAAAACAGTAAAGGAAGCAGCTAAAATTTTTCCTAAATTACATTTTGTGCCTATTGCCATTCAAAGATTTGGGACCCAATATACTTTAATTCCAAGGGGAGACACACAGTTCAAGGAAGGAGATCAGGTTTATTTTGTGACAGTTAAAAGTGGGGTAGAAGAATTGTATAAACTTACCGGGAAAGTAAAACAGACAATTAAAAATGTGATGATCCTTGGTGGAAGCAAGATTGGAAAGAAAACAGCGCGAGACTTATGCCGGAATAATTTCAACGTCAAACTTATAGAGAGTGACAGGGAAAAAGCCTTTGAACTTGCAGATGAATTGCCTGATACGCTCGTAATAAACAGCGATGGGCGGAATGTGGAATTATTGGAGGAAGAAAACATTCACGAAATGGATGCTTTTATTTCTGTTACGGGAAATTCGGAAACCAACATTATGTCCTGTTTGGTAGCTAAGTCGAAAGGTGTTAAAAAAACAATTGCTTTAGTTGAAAATATGGACTATTTTCATTTGAGTCATTCTATAGGAATAGATACATTGATCAATAAAAAATTGCTGGCAGCAAATAATATTTTCCGATATATTCGAAAAGGTGAAGTTGTGGCAATGACCAAGCTGAACAATATGAATGCCGAACTTTTGGAATTTATTGTAAATCCTTCTTCACAGGTTTGCAATAAAAAAATAAAGGATCTCGATTTTCCCAGGTCAGCAATAATAGGTGGGATTGTGCGGGATGGCGAGGGGCTTATTGCTCTTGGAGACTTTGTAATAAGAGGCAGTGACCGAATTGTTGTTTGCTGCCTTCCAAGATCTATAAAAAAGGTCGAAAAACTCTTTTTATAATGCCAAAACTGAATTACAAAGTCATCCTGCACATCATGGGTTTGCTGCTCCTTTTCAATGGAGGTTTCATGCTCACCGCAGTTTTGGTAAGTTGGTATTATGATGACGGGGTTGCGTTGCAAATTTCTACAGCGGCACTTATTACTCTGTTTTCAGGGATATTTTTAATGTTTACAACCCGGAGCAACAATAAGGAACTTAAGAAACGGGACGGTTATATCATCGTAACCTTCGGTTGGGTCATTATGGCTCTAAGCGGAACCCTTCCTTATATTATAAGTGAAGCTATTCCCGATTTTACCAATGCCTTTTTTGAGACCATGTCTGGTTACACAACAACCGGGGCTACCATTTTAAACGATATTGAATCTGTTCCTAGAGGTATTTTATTTTGGCGAAGTTTAACACATTGGTTAGGTGGAATGGGGATTATAGTACTTGCAATTGCGATTCTTCCGCTTTTGGGAATAGGAGGGATGCAACTTTTTGCCGCTGAAGCTCCCGGACCCAGTACCGATAAGTTAAAACCCAGGATTACTGATACTGCCAAACGTTTATGGTTAATTTATTTTTCTTACACTGTGGCGGAGACCATTTTGTTAAAGGTGGCAGGAATGAGTCTTTTTGATGCTGTCAACCATTCGTTTAGTACACTTTCTACAGGAGGTTTTTCCACAAGAAATGCCAGCCTGGCATATTGGAATAATCAGCCTGTGATTCAATATATCGTTATAATCTTTATGTTTTTGGCAGGATCCAATTTTGTTTTAAGTTATTTTGCTTTTAAAGGAAAAATTCAAAAGGTTTTACATGATAATGAGTTTAAATGGTATTTTATTTTTGTTGCAAGCTTTACTGCAATAGCAGCATTAATAATCTTTTATCAAGCCGATGTGTCTGTATCTTCCATTGAGCATCCTATGGTTTGGGGAGAAGCTGAGAGTGCATTCCGGCATAGTCTGTTTCAGGTACTTACAGTTGTAACCACCACCGGATTTATAACTGCAGATTATACGATGTGGACACCTTTTCTCACAGTTTTATTTTTTGGATTAATGTTCCTTGGAGGATCCGCAGGTTCTACTGCTGGTGGAGTTAAGGTGATGCGGCATCTTATAATGATTAGAAACGGAATTATTGAATTTAAACGAAGTTTACATCCAAATGCAGTATTGCCCGTGCGTTATAACGGAAAATCAGTTAACAAGGAAATTGTTTTTAACATCCTAGGATTTTTTATTCTGTATATGTTGGCTTTTATTATTGGGGCACTTGTGTTCGCCTTTATAGGGATGGACTTTCAAACTGCTATTGGTGGGGCCGCATCATCTCTCGGTAATATTGGCCCGGCCTTTGGCAGTTTGGGGCCAATTAATAATTATGATATTCTTCCTCCGATAGGAAAATGGTGGTCTGCCTTTTTAATGCTTATAGGAAGGCTTGAATTATTTACCGTTTTAATCCTTTTTACTCCGTTTTTCTGGCGGAACAGGTAAGAAGTAAATATCCTCGGGGCAAGCATGAGGCATTAAAATTCCAAGCAACAAATTCCAAAAAAAAATGAAGAAAATAATGAGGCAAGCCTTCGGGGAATTAAACGCAAAATTGATTAAAATTGAATTTCAACAAATAAAAAAAATCAGTCTGGTTTAACCAAACTGATTTTTGAAATATGAATTCAGATAAATTGTTTAAAGATTCATTAAACTTCAGAAATAACCGATTTTATACGTTTTAAAGCCTCTTCGATTTGATCCTCACTCGCCGCATAAGAGATCCTGATACAATCCGGACTTCCAAATGCATCACCGGTTACAGTCGCAACCAAAGCTTCTTCTAATAAAAACAAAGAAAAATCTGTAGCATCTTTTATATGATGGCCCTTAATTGTTTTTCCGAAGAAATAAGAGATATCCGGAAAAACATAAAAAGCACCTTCAGGTTCAGGGGTTTTAAATCCCTCAATTTCATTCATCAAAGAAATTATCAATTTACGACGCTCTTTAAAAGTATCTATCATAAATTGAATTTTGCTCACCGGTGCTTCCAGGGCCGTAATCACCGCACGTTGCGCAATACAATTCGCTCCACTGGTGATTTGTCCCTGTATCTTGGTGCAAGCTTTTGCGATCCATTCCGGAGCGCCAATATACCCAATTCTCCAGCCGGTCATGGCAAATGCTTTAGAAACGCCATTCACCGTTATCACCCTGTCATACATATCATCAAATTGAGCCATTGAAGCGTGAGTTCCAACAAAATTAATGTGTTCGTAAATTTCGTCGCTTACAATGATTATATCAGGATAATTCACTAAAACATTGGCCAGTGCGCGCAGTTCCTCTTTGCTATAAACCATTCCGCTGGGGTTGCATGGAGAACTGTACCAGATCATTCTTGTTTTTGGAGTGATAGCAGCTTCCAGCTGTTTGGGAGTTATCTTAAAATTGCTTTCTACGGTAGTGGGCAATTCAACGGGTGTTCCATCCGAAAGTTTTATTAGATCTGCATAACTTACCCAATAAGGGCAAGGTAAAAGCACTTCATCTCCCGGATTCAACATTACCATAGCGATATTGGCCAATGATTGTTTTGCCCCAGTGGAAACCACAATTTGTGAACGGGAGTAATTCAATCCATTGTCCCTTTTAAACTTTGTTGTAATGGCATCTTTCAGCTCCACATATCCATCTACAGGAGTATATGAGCTATAATTGTCTTTAATTGCCTGAATTGCGGCCTCCTTGATAAAATCTGGGGTGTTAAAGTCTGGTTCTCCAAGACTAAGGCCAATAATATCCTTTCCTTCTGCCCTTAATTCACGGGTTTTGGCAGCCATTGCCAGGGTTTGTGAAGTGGCTAATTTGTTAATTCTGTCTGATAATTTTGGTTGCATGAATTTTGGTTGGTTAGAGGTAAATTTAAGTTGAAATTACCGGTTTGGTGCCCATTGCTTTTAAATGTTTGAAATGGGCGATAATTGCCTCACGGGTTGTTTTAAACTCATTGTAAGGTAAGTTGCATTCCCTTGCAGTTTGTTTAACGATCTCGGCAATTTTAGTATAATGAATATGACTTATATTCGGAAAAATATGATGTTCAACCTGATGATTTAAGCCACCGGTAAACCAATTTACAATTTTATTTTTTGGAGCAAAATTCACCGTAGTAAATAATTGATGAATAGCCCATGTATTTTTCATAGAACCGGTTTTATCCGGCAAAGGCATTTGGGTTTCATTAACTACATGAGCCAACTGGAATACGATGCTTAAAATAAGTCCGGCTGTATAGTGCATCACAAAAAATCCGATGAGGATCTTCCACCAGGCAATTGAGAGGATCAGCATTGGGATAACGATCCAAATGCTCAAATAGATCAATTTTGTGATGGCGAGTATACTCCACTGTTTAGTTGGGCTTGGCAGTTTTCCGTAGGCAAGTTTTCGGGATAAATATCGTTTAGTTTGCTTAAAATCTGTAGTAAGCGCCCAGTTAAAAGTGAGCAATCCGTATAAGAAAACCGAATAATATTGTTGAAATCTATGAAATTTTAACCATTTGGCATTATTGGAAAACCGGATAATCCTTCCTGCATCCAAATCTTCATCATGTCCCGGAATATTGGTATAAGTATGGTGAAGTACATTATGTTGAACCTGCCAGTTATAAACATTTCCGGCCAAAATATAAATGGTGCTGCCCATGAAGTTGTTGATCCATTTTTTTGAAGAATATGCGCCGTGGTTCCCGTCATGCATAATATTCATCCCAACACCGGCCATCCCAACACCCATGACAATTGTCAATAACAGCATCCACCATTGGGAGATATTAAGGCTCAATATTAAAAAGTAAGGCGCGAGAAAAAGAGAAAACATTACAATAGTTTTGATGTGTAGTTTCCAATTTCCTGTTTTCGACAAATTATTTTCTTTAAAGTACGCATTAACACGCTTATTTAGCGTACGAAAAAACTTTGCGGAATCTATTCTTGAGAAGCGTATATTTTCATGGTTCACTGGCATTTTTCCTTTTTTTGAATATTCAAAGGTAAAACATTATTATTCACTGTTTTAATTTGTGAGTGAAATTAACAAATTCCATACTTTTGTTTAAAATTTAATAATTTGGAACTGATACAAAAATATTTCCCCAATTTAACTAAAGAACAAATTGCCCAGTTCGCAGCATTGCAGGAACTTTATAAAGACTGGAACCTGAAAATTAACGTGGTTTCCAGAAAGGATATCGAGGAATTATACCTGCGGCACGTGTTGCATTCTTTGGGGATCGCTAAAATCCAGGAATTTAAACCCGATGCCAGAATTCTAGATGTGGGTACAGGTGGAGGATTTCCCGGGATACCCTTGGCTATTTTGTTTCCTGAAACTCATTTTTATTTAGTGGATTCCATCGGAAAAAAGATAAAAGTCGTCAATGAGGTAGTGGAAAATCTAAAGATTAAAAATGTAATGACTACCAATGCAAGGGTTGAAGAAATTAAAGGAAACTACGATTTTATTGTGAGCAGAGCAGTAGCTGCAATGCCAACTTTTGTGCATTGGGTAAAAGGAAAAATTGCCAAAACCAGCCGTCACGAACTTAAGAACGGTATTTTATATTTGAAAGGCGGGGATTTAAACGAAGAATTAAAGGATTATAAAACGGCAAAAATTTATAATTTATCTGAATATTTTTCAGAAGAGTTTTATGAAACCAAAAAGCTTGTACACCTACCATTGAAATTCAAAGTTTAAAATTCAAAGCTCAAAATTTATCCAAACAATTAAATGAAAGCAACCTTTTATCTTATCAAGATAATACTTTTTGAAATTACCTTGTTACCCGAATAAAGTTTTATTGCATATACTGCTGCAGGAAAGTTCCTTACCGGCAAATGGACTTCTTTTTCATTAGAAATATTCTGAAATTCCTGGATAATTTGTCCTAACATATCATAAATAACTATCCGTTCAATTTCAAATTTTGAAGGATTTAATACTGTGAGTTCCCGGTGGTTTCCCACATAGGAAACTTCGATATTCCCGTCTAAAAATTCCTCTGCTACAGAACTACCATAACTTCCCTGTTCCTGTTCTTCTTCCGCTGTTTCCTCCTCGGTTTCTTCGTCCGGATCCGGTTCTTCTGTAGAAATTTTTTCTTTTTGAAATACAATCTGAAAACGTTCATTATAATTACCCGGATCCAAATTCATAGAATAATCGCTTTTTCTTAAGTCGAAATAAGTGCTGTCCTGAAGGTTTTTCAGGTAAATATTTACGTCATCCGAAATATTTTCCAGTTTATTGATCTTAATCGTAAAATCTCCTTCTTCTTTTAATTTAATTCCCAAAGGCAAAATCTGGTCAATCCCAAAATTTGGGACGCCCTGGATCACAAATTCATTACCATTAATCAGCCAGAACATATCCTCCAGATTATTGTCATTTAAAGCCGCATCGTATCCCAGATCAAAACCATTTGTGGTATTGGTATCTACACCCACCAGAATTTGACGGTTATACCCCATAGGAGATCTAAAATCAAGTCTAATCTTGGATCTGGTATCTACAGAAGATTTTTGGGTTGCTTCTTCGGGACTTAAGAATTGGGAATTGGCAAGGCTTTCTCTTGTGAAGGCGCGCTGGCTATTCCTAAATATCACATCACCACCAGAAACAACGGCAGTACCAGGTGTATCGGAATCATAGGTTGTATTTATAAAGAATCCCTGAGCGACTGGAATGTACCTTCCTGGAATTTTGCTGCTTTTTTGATCATTTGCATTTACCCGGTCGTCATTGGATATAGCTGGAACTCCGTCTAAAAGATTTCGGGTTGCGTAGCCGCCAACATATTCTTTTAAAATATGCGTATCGCCACCTGCAAAATGATCCCAGAAATAAACGACACCATTAAAAACATTATGTGTATTACGTCCACCAGCCACATCTTTTAAATTATCCAGAATAAAATCTGTAATATCAATAGAAGATGGATAGGGATTACCCAGAAGATAATTTTGATGAACACCAATATTCAGCTTTATCGTACCATTATTGGGTTTGCCTTTGAAAACATAATTTTGCCTATCGGTTATTTGAGCCTGTCCTGAAGTTCCTTTCATCGTATAACCTTCACCTGCGTTAAGAAGACCATCGCTGCCTATGTGTTTCCATTCACTATAAACGTTAACTGTGCCACGGAATTTATATAACCAGTAATTACTGATCTTTCGGGGATTAACATAGGTACCGTCAGCATATTCATGCCATCCTCCAAAACTTAATCCTAACGGATTAGCTGAATCTGTACCATCTAGCATTACGCTGCCAACGTTGTAGGTGGAATTATTGGGTGCTCCCTGGAGGGATACCGGTGAGGACCAGTAATTATAATTGTAACTGTTTGCTGTACCCTGTTGATCCCGTGTGATATAACCCGAACTGGACTCATCTAGAACACTGGTTACTGTTTGAACGGTTGAACCAGGCATTACATCAGTTTGAACCAATTGTGATTCGCCCACCAGATCAATCACACCATCCAGTTTGAGATAATGAGAAATAGTAAGTCCATACCCCGAATTTTTTTCGTCCAGGGCCTCGTTAGGATTGGCTATTGTAATTTTTCCGCTTTCAGACAATACCCCCAACATGTTGATATTACTTCCACCTGATGTTATATCATGAGATATACGCGCAATATTCCAAGTAATTGGAGTGCCATTGATACCGGTGCCATTCGGGACATCCCAAACTGAGGGTCTTAGCCAGGTATCTTTGGATCTCCACACACCATTTTTAGCTGATACATAAGGTAAAGGAGCAGTATTTTCCTGGGTGGTATTTATGTTCTTAAGCTCCCCATCAACTTTGTTCACTGCATCATCGGCAGTTTTACCATTGCTTATAGTTTCCCCAATCATCCTGTAATAACCAAGAAGGTTGGTATATTGTAAATTCCCGGGAACATTCATTGGAAGGACTTCTCCTCTTAAAGGTGCACTACCTATTAGGATACGCTGATTCATAAGGAATCTTAGCTGCTCCACTGTAGGTGCGGTATTCCATATTCGCACTTCCTCAATCCAGCCATGAAAAAGGTTTTGGGGTTTATCCGGCTGATTCTCCCGGTAAATACCTCCTACAATAAATGGAGAAGAAATAGCTACAGGATTGGTAGCTACCCCGGTAGCAACATTAATACCATCAACATATAGCTTGATCTGGCCACCGTTAAAAATGACAGCAAGGTGATACCACCGGTCTGTATTTAATTTACCTGAAGTGGATATTGAACTATTATCCCATCTAAAGGTAGGGGATCCACTATTCACCGTAAGGTCGTAGCCCCCGGCACTTAAATTTTGGAAATTTCTTTTTGAAAGAACGGTTTTCGTCCCATTAATAGAATTCATTTTCACCCAGGCTTCAATAGCGAAAGGTCCTGTGTTAATATTGTAATTATTGCCGATAAATACGTGATCATCTACCCCGTCAAAATCCAGGGTGCTACAATCCTCAGTAAAAGTAAGGGTCATTTCATCATAGTTGGGACATGTCCCATCTGCATTGGCAATTGTCCATCTCAATACATGTGGTCCCGCATTTCCTGTAAAAGAGGAAAGAGGATTATTGATTTCCTGGATAACCCCACCACTGCCTGATACTATACTCCACTTACCAACCCCGCTGTCTGGAACATTGGCAGCTAATTGAGTCGTGCGGAAACCGCAATTAAAAGATTGGTCAGGCCCTGCGTTTGCAACCGTAAGTTGAGGTGGTTGAGCAATACTAATCGTCTGGATAGCCTGGCATCCATTCGCGTCAATTACTGTAACAGTGTAATTACCCGCGATAAGTCCATTTGCAGTATCTGTGGTTTGTTCTGCGGCATCATTCCACAAATATTTATAAGTATCTCCAGTCGTAAAAGGAGTGCCGCCACTTACAGTTACAGTAGCCTGACCTAAATCACCATAACAATTCAAAAGAACCTGGGGAATTATAGCAGTAAGAGCTTCATTTGGTTGAATTATTACAACCGGCTGTGATTTCTGTTTTTTTCCTTCGGTATCTCTAACCCATATGGTATAAGTGCCAGCAAGTAAACTGTTGAATACATTACTCGCTTTATAGGTTCCGTTTTCACCATTAATACTATATTGATAATCAGGTTTCCCACCAGTAGCCCTCGCCACTATTTCTCCACTATTATTGCCATAACATAAAATTTCATTTGGGGTGGCGGTTATAAAGAGGGGTGCGTCTACAGTCTCAGGGTTATTTGTGGAATAACATTTTGGATTAGGTCCCTGCCCACAACCCCATTTATCATTATTTGAAAAGGTCATATATAGGTTTTCCACCACAAGAATGTCCCCACAATTCCAATCTACTTTAATTGTTTGAACTTGGTCTGGAATTGGAATATTAGGGTAAAAACAGGAACCCCTGTTTATACGTGTTTTTTCACCATTTGGATGCTCTATGGAGAAAATATATTCTATGTATAGGGAATATCGGTCAGATTGTGTAGGGAGGTCAAAATATATATATTTTTGAATATTTGTAGCACAAGTTTCTGCGGTGATCCTGGTTCCGTTTTGGTCTGCAATATAAAATGCGCCGACCGCAAAATCATTTGATCCGCAGCCATCAACGAAGCATTCCCCGGCGTAATGGACTACAGCCATTGTTTTAGAAACTCCCATTGCATCTTTTACAGTTAGAGTCACATTTTTGTCGCCGGTAGCAGAGTAAGTTACTTTATGAGGGCCAGGGCCGAAAGCGGTTGCCGGCAATGCATTTGCACCAAAATTCCAAGTATAAGTATAAGGACCAACCCCTCCTTTAGCAGTTCGGTCTTCAACTTCAAAATAAGAAGTTCGTATAATATCTGTATCATTACCACATACCGAAGTGGGGATGATAGGAGCAAGTATGTCATCAATTATTCTGATGTTTTCCAGTTTGAATTTACATCCTTTACTATCCGTTATTGTAACTTCATAGAATCCAGCCAACAAGTTCGTAGCGGTTTTTGTAGGTTGGATAACCTGGTTATTACCTGCTCTCCTCCATTCGTAGGTATAGCCGGTGGTTCCGCCAGCGGGATTTACAGTTGCACTGCCCGTGGCTGTTCCAAAAGTTGTGGTACGTGTTGTTGTAGCGGTCGCGGTAAGTGCAAGGGCCGGCTGGGAAAGGTTAAGGCTTTCATTTAATGTTGTGATACAGGAAATAGCATCTTTATCCCTTATTTGCACTTTGTAATTAGCACTCGAAAGGCCGGTAAAAGTGTTTGCAGTTTGCCAAACATCAGGTAACACGCTATATTCAAAATTTCCGCTGCCGCCGGTAGGATTTGAAATGGTAAGCGACCCGTCGCTACCTCCAAAACAATTTACGTTGGTATGATTAATCGTTGCATTAAGAAGGGCAGGACCTTCAACAGTAGCATTCATTTGTAAGGAACAACCTTTGGAATCTTTTACAAATATAGTATGGTTTCCTACAGATACGCCTGTAAAAGTGTTTTCAGCAGAATAATTTTCATTGTCTATGGAATATAAAAATCCGCCATTTCCACCGGTCATTGATCCGGCGGTTATCTTACCATCATTTGCACCAAAACAACTTACATTTTGAATGATAGGTGAGGCCATAACAATCTCATCTGGCTCCCCAACAGTTACCTCGGTTTCAAAGCTGCAACGCTGGGTATCTTTTATGAGAATGGTGTATGTGCCCGCCGCCAGATTTGTAAATAGTTTTTCGTTGCTAAAATTTTGATTGTTAATTGAAAACAGGTAATTTCCATTCCCGCCATAAACGGTTCCAATTTGGATAGAACCATTTGATTCTCCCCTGCATCTTCCATTTGTAATAATTATTTCGGGTGCAATAATCTTTATACTAGGAAATACGGTGATTTCAAAGGATTCTCCTTCACCCATACATCCATTGGCTTCAGGAAAAACAGTGATGTTTGCCCTTATAATATCCTGGGTATTATTAATTGCTGTAAAGGCCGGGAGAGCATCTGTTCCACTTGCGGCCAATCCAATTTCCGGGGTGTCATTATACCATTTGTAAATGGTGCCCGTAACACTACTTCCTGATAGGTTTAGAGCGGGAAGCGATTCTTCGTTACATGCAAATACGTTATCCGGTTTTGTAACTTTTGAAGTGGGATTAACCGTAATTGTAAAGATTTGGGGTGTTCCATCACATCCATTGGCTTTGGGTGTTACCGTAATTGTTCCATAAATGGGGGCATTGTTGGTGTTTTTCGCCAGAAAAGAAGCAATGTTACCGGTTCCGGAGACGGGAAGACCAATGTTCGGATTGGTGTTGGTCCAGCTATAAGTAGTTCCATCAACAGTATTGTTTCCAAAAGAAATAGTTTGTAATTGCTCTCCGTTACAGGAAACCACGTCTGCCGGTTTGTTAAATGCAGATGTGGGATTAACCGTAATCGTAAAAGTTTGTGGTACACCTTCACAGTTATTTGCTATGGGGTATACTGTGATGGTTGAAATAACGACTGAATTTGATGTATTGATTCCCGTAAAGGAGGGAATATTTGCATTGCCGGTATTGGCCAACCCTATAGTTGTATTGGAATTTTCCCATCTAAAAGTGGTATTGTCTACAGAACTTCCGGAAAAATTAATTGCAGCAATATTACCACTGTTACATACCACTACGTTTGCAGGTTTGGTGAAACCGGGTGTAGGATTTACGGTGATACTAAATGTTTGAGAAGTGCCATCACACCCATTTGCCAAGGGTACAACTGTAATATTTGATGTAATTGGAGTATTTGTAGTATTGGTGGCGGTAAAAGTACTGATGTCTCCATTTCCGCTGGTCGCTAAACCAATATTTGTATTAGAGTTTGTCCATTTATAGGTGGTTCCTGCTACAGTGCTTCCTGTAAAATTTATAGCTGCGACCGCACCTTTATCACAAACAGTTATATCTGCAGGTTTAGTAACGGTGCTCGTTGGATTCACTTTAATTGTAAAAGTTTGCGGGGTGCCTTCGCAGTTATTAGCAACCGGTGTAACGGTAATATTTGCAGTTAACGGGGAAGATGTATTATTTGAAGCCGTGAATGTGGGAATATTTCCATTTCCGCTTGCAGCCAGTCCAATACCGGTATCGCTGTTGGTCCAT
>ERZ1284729.36-NODE-36-length-22523-cov-11.626758_pt1 | contig 22523 bp, 21 predicted proteins | sample MGYA00454602_ERZ1284729 | MGnify/ENA primary metagenome ERZ1284729 (study PRJEB36292, sample SAMEA5787381) | metagenome | biome: Arctic soil; feature: perennial spring outflow channel; material: sediment | place: Canada | collected 2017-07-08 | depth 0.05 m ... | reverse complement strand
AACAATACAGACAGAGTGAAACATATGTTTAAGACTTACACACGAAGTATCCACGTAAATATAAGATAAACTATGACCGAGTAAAAAGGCAACCATTATCATGCTCACTCCTATCGTCAACGAGCACTCATCATCCATCATAATGAAACAATATCGGACGACTGAACCCATCACCGTCTGTTTCGTATATAAATATGCCCAAGAATAATACAACTTCTTCTCCTCATCCCAGCCTTTTTCAATGAATCTTTCCGCACTTTCCGGGTTGATGAAATCCAGTTTAATTTGAATGTTTGTATCGAGATTGATTACGTTTTTTATTTTTTTCCGTGCGGCAGTAACGGCGGTATTTGCAATAGGAAAAGTGGTTAGATCTTCAATGCTGTATTTGGGTCCCTTTTCACTTTTGTAATGACGGAACTCGGGCAACAAATCTGGATTGTCTATTACGTCGTTCATAAACGCAGTTTCCTCAAAATTGTCGTTTTTGGCAAAATGGTTCACTGCGCGGTTCATAAACATCACTTCCTGCTTTTTGTCTTCGGCAGGCAAAACCACATCTTTCGCAAAATCTTGACAGAATTTTAAATACTTTTTTGTGTAGAAATTATCATCCGCCAAAGCTTCCACGCCTAAAAAGCTTTCCAGCCAATAGCGGGCATCGTAACGGTTGCTGTCCAAAGAAAGAATTTTATAGCCTTCCTCTTTTTTTGAATTGAAAATGATGCAGCCTTTGTCCAATTTATTCAAACTCACGCCGTGTTGCAGCATTGCATCCAACTGGTTACCTTCTTCAGAAAACTGAAGAAAATCCTGTTTCAGTTCACTTTTAAAAATACCGATAGCGTCCATTTTTACATTGTCCAACTGTACGTTTTCAAGATAGGCCACATAAACTTCACCACTTTTAATATGTGGATGTTCGGATTGATTGTAAAGATAAGCAGCAATTTTTCTGCTCTCTTCGTGAATATTTTGTGCGTTGTCAAAAATTTTGTTTGCACTGTTGTACAACTCGTGAAACTCCAAATCGGCCTCGTGTGAAAACTGAAAATAGTTTTCTTCTTTGTCCCTAAACGGTTTTAAAAAGAATTCTTTCAGCAATGGCGTAAGCTCATCGTCTGTTTTATAGGGTTCTGCGGAAAGAAAAACAGCTTCGTTTCTGCTTTTGTTACCCACTCGGTGTATAGAAAGGGATGCAATGTGGGTACTGAAAAGATTAATCATATTTGAATTGGGAAATTAGAAATTAGAAATGTGAAATAATTTTTACCGACAACGGACAACGGACAACCGACAACCGACAACCGAATCAATTCCAGTTTTCGTCAAAATCCAGGTTTTCGTAATCTTCGGGGTCAAGGTCGAACTCTTCGTCGAAATCGTCTTCTTCAATTTCTTCGGCAATGAATTCTTTTTCGGGTGCTTCTTCCGGAATTTGGCCGTGGGAATACATCAAATTTGGATAAATCGTTCCTGTTTCGGCATCTGCAATATCGGCAAGTTCCACCATAAAGGTCCACATATTTAGAAAATCGTAAACATACAGTAGTCTCGTGTTTTCTTCATCAACAATATCTTCCAAATTGGTTTCGCCCATAATACGAAGGCCTCCCGGCTCATCGCTTACGTCAAAAAGCGAAATTTCATCGCCTTCTTCCCATAAATCGTTGCTGGTGTAAAAAGAAGCCATTTCCTGCCCATCAAACCCGAAGGATTGTGTAATGGCATTGTGAAAATCTTCCAACGTGGCCGCAGCTTCTATTTCGATGTCGCGGAAAACGTCTTCGTGGGTGTCGAGGATTATTCTGAAACGGTAAATCATTTTAAAAAATTTTAGTTTGCAAAGTTACAATTTTATACCTCTTTTTAGGTCTTGAATTTTTTGTTTTTTCACAGTTATTTACTGAATCTATGTAAAACAAAAGTCATTGCAGCAAGCAGGAAAAATGCGGTTACTTGGTGCAAAACTCCCAAAACCACGGGCACTTGCAGGATAAGCGTGAAAACGCCCAATATGAACTGCACTAAAACCAAAAACAACAACATATTTAATCCATTTTTCTGAGGAAGGGTGAGTTGCAATTTTCGGGTTTTGTACCAAATAAAGAAAATTATTCCCACTACTGTGTACGCCAGATAACGGTGGACAAACTGCACGCCGCTTTTCCCTTCTACGAAGTTTCTCAACACAGGAACTTGTTCAGTGATTACGGTTTCGTGCATCCATTTACCATCGTTCATCATAGGCCAATGGTTGTGGATCCAGCCCGCATCAAGTCCTGCTACGAATGCGCCCCAAACAATTTGGATGAGCAGAATTGCCATTCCAAAGCGGATGATGTTGCGGATGTGCTTATTGAACTCTTTTTTCACCGGATAAATTAAATCCATCGCCACCCAAAAGGTGTAAGCGAAGGTTATAAATGCTGTGGTTAAGTGCATTGCAAGCCTATAGTGGCTCACATCGGGTCGGTCCACCAAACCGCTTTTCACCATATACCAGCCCAGAAATCCTTGAAATGCGCCCAGGCACATTAAAATTATAGCTTTTTTGATGGTAGGTTTCGTGAGTTGTTTTTTCAGAAGAAAATAGAAAAAGGGAATAATGAAAACTACGCCCAAAAATCTCCCCAACAAGCGGTGAAACCATTCCCAGAAATAGATATTCTTAAAATCGGCTAAACTGAAGTGATTGTTCAGTTTTTGGTATTCAGGGAATTGTTTGTAATGGTCAAATTCCGCAATCCACTGAGCATCATTTAAAGGCGGCAGCGTACCGGAAATAAGTTTATAACTGGAAATTGATAGCCCCGAATGTGTAAGACGCGTGATTCCGCCAACAACAACCATTACAAAAATCAGGAAACATCCCGTTAGGAGCCAGTAGATTACTTTTTTGTTGTCCTTGTTTGCCACGAATCCACAAATTATTTATTGCTATTGATACTCTTTAAACCACAAATTTCACAGACACAATGGACACAAAGTTATAGATGGCCCTTTGTGATCTTTGTGTAAAACTTCGTGTTCTTTGTGGTTTATTTATGCGCATTGTCATTATTCACTACTTTCAATCCTAATTCCTTACCTTTTTTCAACATAAACTCCTTCGCGGATTCATATTCATTGGGAATTTCCCCTTCCAAGATTGCTTCTTTTATAGCGTCTTTTATAATTCCAATTTCGCGTGATGGTTTTAAACTGAAGGTTTCCATAATTTCTTCGCCTGTTACTGGTGGCTGAAAGTTTCGAACTTGATCGCGTTCTTCCACTTCCACAATTTTATCGCGTACCAATTGGAAATTGGCGTGGTATTTTTTAAACTTTTTAGGGTTCTTTGTTGTAATATCAGCTTCACAAAGTGTCATGAGATCTTCCACATTTTCCCCTGCATCAAAAATTAAACGGCGTACAGCACTATCAGTTACATCGCTTGCCAAAACGATGGGGCGGGAGCTCATCAAAACCATTTTTTGGACGAACTTCATCTTTTCGTTCAGCGGCATTTTCAAGCGTTTGAAAAGTTTATAGACCATTTTCGCACCCACAAATTCGTGAGTGTGAAAGGTCCAGCCCAGTTTTTTGTCAAATCGTTTCGTTGGTGCTTTTCCTATGTCGTGGAGCAATGCTGCCCAGCGTAACCAAAGGTCGTCTGTAGCTTCTGAAATATTATCGACAACTTCCAGCGTGTGCCAAAAATTGTCTTTATGGGTTTGACCTTCTTTTTCGTCAATGCCCTGTAATGCGACCAATTCTGGTAAAATAAAAGGAAGCAAGCCGGTTTTGTGCAAAAGTGCAAATCCTTTTGATGGAACTTCAGAAAGCAAAATTTTGTTAAGCTCGTCAACAATCCGTTCTTTGGAAATGATTTTTATGCGTTCGGCATTTCTGGTAATTGCCTCCAAGGAATCCTTTTCAATTATAAAATCCAATTGCGATGCAAACCGAATGGCGCGAAGCATCCTTAAAGGATCGTCGCTATAGGTAATATCTGGATCGAGTGGCGTGCGAATTATCTTTTTCTGAAGATCTTCAATACCGTTGAAGGGATCAAGCAACTCTCCAAAATTGTTATCACCTAGGTTAAGGGCCAAAGCGTTTATTGTAAAATCACGTCGGTTTTGGTCGTCTTCCAAAGTACCGTTTTCCACTGCGGGATTTCTGCTTTCCTCGGAATAGGATTCTTTTCGGGCACCAACAAATTCGAGTTCTATTCCCCCGCTTTTAAGCATCGCGGTGCCGTAGGTTTTGAAGATGGAGACTTTTGGTTTTCCGGGCAATAGATTTGAAACCTCTTCAGCCAAATCTATTCCGCTTCCAACGGCAACAATGTCTATATCTTTTGCTTCGCCCCGTTTCAGCAGAAAATCGCGAACGTAACCGCCAATTACATAGCTTTCCATATTTAGATTTTTGGAAGCTTTTGAGATAGTCCTAAAAACGGGATTTTGAAGTGCTGTTGGGTATTGTGGCATTATTTATTGTCGAATCACCTTTACGGAACCATCATTTTTTAATTTGATAATCGCCGAGGGTTTTCCTGATTTTTTTTCCTGGTGCAAATTTACAACATAGTCTACTCCTTCCAAAATTAAAGGGTCTATTTCGGCAAAGCTTTGCGGGGTTTTTTCATTGCTGAAATTTGCAGATGTTGAAACTATAGGTTTTCTGAATTTTTGAATCAGTTTCTTACAGAATGCATCTTTGGTTACACGAATGGCCAACGAATTGTCTTCGGCAATCAGGTTTTCTGCCACGTGGAGTGGACGATCATAAATTATTGTAGTGGGTTTTTTAGCATACTTCAAAATATCGTATGCTACTTCGGGAACACTTTCAATATATTGGTTGAGCATTTTAAAATCGCTCACCAAGCAAATCATCGACTTACTTTCGGCGCGCTTCTTCAGTTGAAAAACTTTTTCAATTGCCAGATGGTTTGTGGCATCGCAGCCTATTCCCCAAACCGTGTCAGTTGGGTAGAGAATGAGACCTCCTTTTTTTAAAATAGCAAGGGCATTGGTTATTTCGTATTCGAGAGTCATAGCAATGATTTATAAACGTTTATATATTGTTGCGCAGTCTTTTCCCAATTAAAGGAAAGGCCTCTTTTTATTAGTTCTTCTTGGTACTTTTTTTTGTTTTTTTCAAAAATAAGCATTCCATCCTGAAATGTTTTTGCCATTTCTTGGGGGTCAAATGTATCCCAGTAAAAAGCCCATTCACCGCCAATTTCTGGTAATGAAGTAGTATTAGCTAAAAAAACGGGTTTACCAAAACGCATAGCTTCAATGGGTGGCAATCCAAATCCTTCGCGTAGTGACGGAAAAACAAAGGCAGTACAATTTTTTAAATGATACTGCTTTTCTTCTTCGCTTATTCTCCCAATGAGTGTTACATATCCCTCGAGGTTTAGGGCTGTAATGGTTTCACGAACTTTATCGGCATATTGTCTGTTATTGTTACCGGCGATAATTAGTTTGTAATTCTTTAAATAAGGCATCATCTGAACGAGGATGTGAAAATTTTTCCGCTCTAAAAAATCTCCAATGGTAAAAAGGTAATTACTAGTACAATTAAATTGGGGTTGATAGGTGTTTAAATCGATAAGTACGCTAGAAGGATTTCCGTTATAAATAATGTACTCGGGAATCTTGGGCACTTCAAAATATTTATGTGTAGAGTCCATAGCATACTGCGAAATGTAGGTTATGGCATTGGCGCGTTTTAGTTTTTCCTTAAAAAGTAAATTTCTTGGATGGTTCAGATCATTCGAAATTTCATCAATAAAATTAACATCGTGCACGGTCAAAAGGTATGGTAAATCATAAAAAGGCTCTACTCTTGTATTTTGGTTTACGGAATGCCAAATATCATATTTAGTACGGATACTAGTAAGGGAGTAACGGGTCATTCCAAAATAGTGGCGGTATTTGAAAAACCTCCCAAATCTTTTTTTGAGATCATTCATTTTATAATCGTGGACCACAAATTGAATTTCTGGGTCGTTGCACTTAAACAGCCCTTCCAATAAATGGAGATTGAACTGGCCAAAACCACTAAATTGGTTCTTTATATTGTGGGTTTCAAGAAATACTTTTTTCATAAATCAATTTATATTACGGTACATAAGCCAAAGGTTCAAATATCTTTTAAAAACCGAAAATGCACTTACATATGCCAAAACAAACCCTTCTTTTCCGTCCAAAATGCCCAAACGGAAAATAAACTGGTTCCAAAATCTGTAAAAGGGACGGAACAGAAAATGGTAATAATTGGGTTTTTTTCCTTTTTTGTAGAGCATTTTCGCCTGTAACGCACTGTATTGGTGCATTTTTGCGGTGTAATCATCAAAAGATTTATAGGTGTGGTGCGGCAGGCTATTCTTTAAATTTTCGGTTTTGCCGTCAGTTTCCAAAGTTTCGTGTACCAAATTTGCGTTGTAATTGCAATAGTTTTTGTTGAAAAACCGAACGATGTAATCATTCTGCAAACCACTGTACTTTATTCGTTTTCCCATAAAATAAAAATCCCTTTTCACGAAATATGCAATAGCTTTTGGGTTTTTGGAAGTTTCTATAATTTCGTTTGCGAGTTCGGGGGTTACTTCCTCATCCAAATCGAAAAAAGTGACCCAACTATTTTTTACTTTTGAAATGGCGAAATTCTTCTGTGCCGAAAAATTGTCAAAAACGCGTTGATGCACCTTAACCTTTTCGTACTTTGAAGCCAAGGCCACTGTTTCATCTTTACTGAAGGAATCAACAATCACAATTTCATCAGCAAACCAAAGGCTTTTTATGTAGCCTTCAATATTGTGTGCTTCGTTGAGCGTGATGGCGAGGGCGGTAATTTTTACGGGGTTTTCCAAAAACAGCGATTACTTTTTGTAAAAGTAATGATTTTGGGAATTGCGTTTTTTATTTTTTTTCAATGCCTTTGTTCAGCAACATCAATTTTACATATCTTTCAAAAACACCATAGGCATTTACGGCCGCCACCGTCATTCCCGGAACGCCATCACGGAAACCGCCTTTTAAAATGAAAGAACGAAAAAAACGATAGGCAGGTTTAAAAAACAAGTGGAACCAAGTTGCTTTTTTGCCTTTTTCAAACTGTTGCTCTGCTTGAATCCACGCGTATGATTCTTTTTTTGAAATATAATTGTCCAATCCTTTATAGGTAAAATGGAGCATTTTATTTTTCAGTTTCCCAACGCTTCCGCCACAATGCAATTTTTCGTGTACCGAGCCAGAAAAACTTGCACTTTCATGTTTCACAAGCCGAAGCACATCATCGCTGTGATGATACAGAAAGCGGTTCATATAAAAATGCGGAAAATTTATTTTGTAACCACTGTGTTTAGGGTTTTCTAACGTTTTTTGTATTTCAGCTTCCAGTGAATGGGTAACGCGCTCGTCTGCATCTACAAACAAAACCCAATCGCCGGTAGCTTCCTTTAATGCGAAATTTTTTTGGTTGGAAAAATTATCAAATTTTCGCTGCAGAAATTTTGAGGCGTATTTTTTTGCTATTTCTGGCGTTGCATCCGTGCTGAAGGAATCAATCACGATTATTTCATCGGCAAAGGCAACCGAAAACAGCGCGTCTTCCAGATAGGCTTCTTCGTTGAAAGTGGGTATGATTACAGTTAGTTTTGCCATATTTGTTGCCAAGAATACTCGAATGTTTGCCAATAAAAAAATATTCGTTAATTCGTGGCTTTATTTATTTCAGAAAATATTTTTCATTTCGAAATTACAACTTTTTGTTTCCTGAGCCAACTTGATAAATAACTTTATCTTTGCAATGATGAAGCAAATTGACACTTCCATAATTGTAAGCACTTTTAATTCCACCGAATGGTTGGAAAAAGTGCTGTACGGTTATAACAATCAAACTTATAGGCAATTTGAGTTAATAATTGCCGATGATGGCTCCAATGACGAAACGCGACAGTTGCTGAAAAGGATGGAAGCGGAAGCTTTTTATCCTATAATCCACGTTTGGCACGAAGACAAAGGTTTTCAGAAATCGCAGATTCTCAATAAAGCTATACAACAATGCAGCACCGAATATATTATAATGAGCGACGGCGACTGTATTCCGCGGAAGGATTTTGTGGAACAGCACGTGAAATACCGCGAGGAAGGTTATTTTCTTTCCGGGGGCTATTTTATGTTGCCCATGGATATTTCACAACAAATTACTAAAGAAGATATTTATTCTGAAAAATGTTTTGATGTTTCGTGGCTGAAAAAAAACGGATTGACTTCTTCTTTTAAAAATAATAAACTGTATTCGGGGGCTTTAAAGGCTTCCTTTTTAAATTCGTTCACGACTACAAATGCCAGTTGGAACGGGCACAACGCTTCGGGATGGAAGAAGGATATTGTAGCTATAAACGGTTTAGATGAACGTATGCAATACGGGGGACAGGACCGTGAGCTTGGGGAGCGTTTGACGAATTTGGGGATAAAAAGCAAGCAGATTCGCTACAATGCGGTAGTCCTCCACTTGGACCATCCCCGTGGCTACAAGAATGAGGAGTCCATACAAAAGAACCTCGCCATCCGCAAGCTCACCCGCGACCAAAAAAAGAAGTGGACACCTTATGGTATATTAAAAGATACCGATGCGGCACCTTATGTTTCGGTAATTGTAAGTACCTACAACCAACCCGAATGGCTACAAAAAGCACTTTGGGGCTTTGAGCAACAGCTTGAAAAGAATTTTGAAATAATCATTGCCGACGATGGTTCTATGAAAGAAACTACTAAAATGATCAACTCCTTTAAAGAAAGTTCTCCGCTAAGAATAACCCACGTTTGGCAAGAAGACCACGGTTTTCAGAAAACAAAAATTCTTAATAAGGCGATTATTGCTTCAAAAGGAGAATATTTAATTTTTACCGATGGCGATTGCATTCCTCGGAATGATTTGGTTTCAACGCATTTGGGGCTAAGCCGTCCCGGATGTTTCCTTTCCGCAGGCTATTTTAAGTTGTCGATGAAAATTTCGAAACAGATCAATAAAAATGATATTGAAACCCAGCGTTGTTTCAACGCGAAATGGCTTTTGAAACACGGACTTAAAAAGTCTTTTAAAATCAATAAACTTACAAGCTACGGTTTGAAGGAAGATATTTTGAATACTTTCACTCCCACCAGCGCTACTTGGGACGGCAACAACGCTTCCGGGTGGCGCAAAGATGTAATAGCCATAAACGGATTTGACGAACGGATGCAGTATGGCGGCGAAGACCGTGAAATGGGGGAGCGGTTGATGAACTACGGAATAAAACCACTTCAAATTCGGTACAGTACCGTTACATTACATTTGGAGCATGAGCGTGGATATGTTACCAAAGAAATGTTTGTAAAAAATAAAGCCATAAGAAGGGTAACCAAAAAAGAAAAAAGAATTTGGAGCGATTACGGAATTGAAAAAAATGAATTTCAAAAAGAAATACACTCCCAGTAAAACTTTTTTAAGAAGAAGTTTTTGCGAAGGATTTCAAGTGATGCTCCAAAAAAGGTTTCAATTTTGAAAGAATCATTGCTGGCGTTAACTTCAAATAAAGTGATTCTGGGTTTGCTTCAATTTTTTTTCTTTCCTCAGGGGAAAAACTGCTGAATAGATCGGGTTTTTCTTCCAAAAGATGAATGGATTGATGCAATTGTCCATCCTCAAAGCTATTCCATGCATCTTTATCAATATAGGGCGAATAAATTGTAAACGTCGGTTTTTCAAGTGCCTTGGCAATATGCACACTTCCTCCCTCGTTGCTTACCAATAGGTCGCACTGGTTCATCAAAACCGCAAACCCGCGGATGGATGAAGCATATATGTCAAGATTTATTTGCTCTTTAAAGGAACACTTGTCATAAATCTTCAAAGCCTCACTTTTTTGGTGCGGGGCATAGTTGAAAAGAATGGTCACGCGGTAATTTTCGGTTATATAATCTATAATTTCAGCAATATATTCATACGGCATGGATTTTTGTGGGGTGCTTCCCAATACGCCGAGCATAATTACGGGATACGGTATTGTTTCAAGTTCGTTGGAATTTTGCTCCTTTTCCGTTAAAAATAGTTTGGGCTCATAATCTACTTGTTCAAGAGGAAAAACCGATTGTATTAAATTTATTCTATCCTCAATTCCACGTCCGCAGGGCAACGTGGCCTTTTTCTTGAAATTTATTGGATGCGTATAAAAAGGAAGTTTCAGCTTTTTGTGTTCGCGCTTAAAACCAATTCTATATTTAGCGCCGCTGCCCAGGCAGATCATTCTGCTTTGGAATTTTGCGTAGGGGTCAAAAATAATATCGAAATTTTCACTGCGCATCTTTACTATTGTGTTGAAAAGATAGGGCAGTCGCTTCAGTTTTTTTTCGTTTACTGTAATTATGCGGTCAATATTTGGATTATTTTCCAATACACCAGTGGTATAATCGTAGGCGAAAAAAGTAATTTCACTATCCGGAAAAACCTTTTTTAAATTGTTGGCAATAACGGAGCTTAACAGCACGTCGCCAATTCTTTTGTTTTGTATTACGAGTATTTTCTTCATATAGACTACCTTCGCAAAATACCTTTTTTGAATATATTTTTTTTATAAATGCACGAGAATTTTGTAATTCACCCAAAATACTCCCACTTGGCTGTAAAGCTAGGGGATGTGCTTCACAATTTTTCCAAAAAAGGGGAATATGTGACCAAAGGCGAGCGCAATGTGATAAAGATGGTACAGCTGAAGGGAACTTCCTTCAACATTAAAAAATTTAAAACTCCAAATGCTTTGCAGGCTTTGGTTTATCAAAATGTTAGGAAAAGCAAGGCGAAGCGGTCTTTTGAATATGCTTCAAAATTGATTGAATTGAGCATAAAAACACCTTTTCCCGTAGCTTATTTGGAAGTTTTTTCGGGAGGGTTAGAGGAGAGTTTCTACGTAAGTGAACACATTAACTATGATTTTGATTTTCGGGAATTGATTCACAATCCGGAGTTTAAAAAAAGGAATGAGGTTTTAAGACAGTTCACGAAATTCACTTTTAAACTTCACGAAAATGGTGTGAATTTTTTGGACCATTCTCCTGGAAATACGTTGATTTTGGAAACCAGTGAAAACGAATTTGATTTTTATTTGATTGATTTAAACCGTATGCGTTTTGAGCCAATGGACTTTAAAAAACGGATGCGCAATTTCCGCAGACTTTGGCTCTCTAAAACTATGTTGAAAATTATGGCTCAGGAATACGCCGAACTCTACGGAAAAACATATTCCGAAACACATGAACTTATGAATAAGTATAGCAGGAGGTTTCAGAAGGCCAAGAACAGCAAAAAACTGCGGAGGCGGAGATAATTATAAATCGCCTAGAAAAAAAGAAATTCTTTTCTCTTTTTATCATTTAAACATCAAACCGCCACATTATACTCCCGAAGCGCATCATTCAAGGAGGTTTTAAGATCAGTACTTGCCTTTCGCTTTCCAATTATCAGCGCACACGGCACTTGGTATTCGCCAGCGGGAAATTTTTTGGTATAGCTTCCGGGAATTACCACGGATCGTTCGGGAACGTATCCTTTTATTTCCAATGGGTTTTCACCAGTAACGTCAATAATTTTTGTGGAGGCTGTGAGCACAACATTAGCGCCCAAAACGGCTTCTTTGCCCACACGAACACCTTCAACCACTATACAGCGTGAACCTATAAAAGCACCGTCTTCAATAATTACTGGTGCTGCCTGCAATGGTTCCAAAACACCACCAATGCCCACACCACCACTGAGGTGAACGTTTTTGCCAATTTGTGCGCAACTGCCCACCGTGGCCCAAGTGTCTACCATCGTCCCTTCATCAACATAAGCACCAATATTTACGTAGCTTGGCATAAGTTTGAAGCACAGATGGACAAGAAATTCGGAAAGGATTTTCAAAAAAAGATGGAAAAATGGGGCGAGAGCTTTGAGAACTCTTGGGATAATAATAAGGCCGACAGCATTGGCGAAGCCTATGGAAAGAAGATGGAAGCTTGGGGTGAAGCCTACGGAAAAAAGATGGAAGCCTGGGGCGAAGAATACGGTAAAAAAATGGAAGCGTGGGCAAACGAGATTGAAAAAAAGTATGAAAAGGAAGGCGACAATTATAATAAAACAGTAACCAAAAACCCCAACGGTACCTCCATCATTATCCAAGGAAATCGAAGCAGTAACATGAGTAATGGCAATGCTAAAAAAACCATTATCATACGGTTGCCAAAAAACGCCAAGACTAATGTAAACATACGCCACGGAAATTTAAAAATGGCAGATGCAAACAACTTGAAAGCCAATTTGGATTATACACCTTTTAAAGCAAACAGCATTGATGGGGGTCAAACCCTCATCAGTGCTTCGTATGCGCCTGTAACTATAAATACCTGGAAACAAGGTGCAATGAATTTGAAATTTGTTGATGAATGTTCTATTGAAACTGTCCAAAATATAAATCTGCAAGCCAACTCCAGTGATGTACGGATTGGAAACATTACTAATCAAGCCTTTCTTTCCGGCTCCTTTGGTGATTTGAAAATAGAAAGTGTTTCCAACGGTTTTGAAACCTTGGACATCCGTTTGGAAAATACCGATGCGATAGTGAAAGTGCCTGTGGGTGCGTTTTCATTTTATTTCAATGGAAAAAAATCTACTTTGAAATATCCCAAATCACTTCAACTGAAAGAATCTAAAAGCGCGGATAGGGTTTTGGTAAAAGGGTTTAGCCAGAACAACAGTTCAAACAAAACCATTACTATTAATTCTACCTTCAGTAATGTTTCACTTCAGTAATATTTTTTTTAAATTAACACTACTTTTCCTGCTCCTTTAAATTAACATTTCAAAATCCCCCTGTTTTCTGTTAAAAGCCACATTGCTTTGCATTTGCACGAGCAGTGGGTACTGTAGAAACTTTTACTTTTTCCTTACAAAAATGGCTACGATTGCGGCAGTAACAACTCCAAAGCCCAAAGCACCCACAGCCGCTTGCAACATATAACTGTTTATATTAAAATAGTCATTGGCCTTATTGGGTGTCATCAAATCGTTGGTGACGGAATATTCTATCACATTGTTGAAGTATTCTGGAGTAATATAATTGTGCGTAATATATTGCGCCAAGGGTGAAAGTAAGGCTACGAAAACACTTAAGATTACACCGGAAACAAAGCCTTGTAGCCAAGTCATTTTCCCACCGTAAACCCGTCTTCGTTTTTCGCGCATTTCCAGCAAATACATCAAAATTGCGAAAGGGGCAAACAACAAAGTGAGCCATTGGTGGTCTGCAATTTTTTCTTCGTGCCAGCCAAGGGTTTTTTCAAGTAACATCCAAGAAAGCATGGTAATGCTAAAGATTATGGCCCATTTAAATTCTATATAGATTTTTTTCATAGTTGTTTTCTGATTGGTGAATCGCTCAAATAAAGATAGTTTTTTTTCATAAAAAAATCCCGAAGTAGAACCCTCCGGGATTTAAATTTTTGAAGCGAACAGTTACGCTCTTTTCATTACAATTTCCATGGACTTGTATTCCTTGCCGTCCGCACCCACATCATACATTTCAATTTTGCGGGTATTATCATCTACAATAGTATATGTTTGTCGCATTTGTTTTTCTTTACCGGTAGTGGGGTCAACCATAGTACCTTTTAGCGTAGTCGTTTTGCTTGCTTCATCATAAGTTCCGCGCAATACAGACAAGCCCGTTCCCATATTGTCAATCCAGGTGGAAATATATTCATTTGTAATATTGTCATAAGCCAGTGTCGATCTACCTTCAAAGGGCATTCCCATCATTTCGCCGGTGGTGGTGCCAACTTGATAGCGACCGCCCATAATCATTTTGATTTCTTCGGTTGCTGTTGCTTTTTCGGGTGGCGCATCGGGGCCCATCCAAAAGGTAAGTTCATCGTTCCATTTGCCATCATCGGCAGCCATTCTTTTGTGGGCTTCGCCGGGAGTCATATAGGCTTCCCATGCTTTTTGCATCGCCACGGAGTCCATGGGTTCTTCCTTCATTTCGGGTTCTTCAGTGGCAGTAGTGTCTGATAGAATTGTGGTTTCGTCTTCCATAGCTTCCTTGTTTTCATTTTTACATGAAGCAAAACAAAGGGAAGCAACTGAAAATAGAATTAATATTTTTTTCATAATCGTTGGTTTAAAGGTTGTTATAGAAAACTAAGTTATGAAAAAAACTTCAAAAAAATATTATTTTATTTATAGGAAGTTGTATAAACCAAAACCCCCTACAGTTTTTACTGTAAGGGGTTTAAATATTTAAAAAATACAATTTCTATTCATCCACAAGCACCCAATCTCCTTTGTCCAAAAGTGGGATGGCCTGTTTAAATTTCATCTCTTTGCTTTCACCACTCATCACGTTTTTTATTTTCACTTTATCATTACGGTTTATTTTTGGGCGTTCGCGCGTAATGGTTTCTGTTACCTGTTGGCGCTGTGGTTGTGTATTTCCAGCGGCGCGGGATTGTGCGGCACGCTCATCCATATTAGGTATTTCGTCTTTCTGCTCGCTCAGTTTTTCTTTTTGTTTTACTTCGCGGGCTTCTTGAATTTGCTGTTGGTTTTCCTGTGGCAATTCACCTTTGAAAAGGAAAGAGATTACATCTTTGTTCACTTTCTCGATCATCGCCTTGAAAAGTTCAAATGCTTCAAACTTATAAATAAGTAATGGATCTTTCTGTTCGTGAACCGCAAGTTGCACGGATTGTTTCAACTCGTCCATTTTACGAAGGTGTGTTTTCCAGGAATCGTCAATAATAGCAAGTGTGATGTTCTTTTCAAAATCGTTCACCAATTGTTTTCCTTCAGTTTCGTAAGCTTTTTCAAGATCGGTAGCTACGTTCAATGTTTTTACACCATCGGTAAAAGGAACTAGGATTCGCTTGTACTTATCTTTCTGTGTTTCGTAAACATTTTTGATTACGGGAAAAGCCATTTCAGCATTGCTCACCATTTTATCCTGATAGTGAATGTATGCTGCCTTATAAACTTTTCCGGCAATCTCCTTGCTGTCCATTTTCTCAAATTCCTTTTCAGAAATAGGAGAACTCATGGAGAAGAAACGGATGAGCTCAAACTCAAAGTTTTTGTAATCCTGCGCGATTTTGTTGCTCTCGGCAATTACTTCGGCAGTGTCATAAATCATATTTGCAATATCCACACGAAGACGGTCGCCGAACAAAGCGTGATATCTGCGTTTGTAAACAACTTCACGTTGGGCGTTCATTACATCATCATATTCCAGTAATCTCTTACGGATTCCGAAGTTATTCTCTTCCACTTTTTTCTGCGCGCGCTCAATGGATTTTGAAATCATGGAATGTTGGATCACTTCGCCTTCCTTCAAGCCCATGCGGTCCATCATTTTTGCAATTCGCTCACTTCCGAAAAGACGCATCAAGTTATCTTCCAAAGAAACATAAAACTGTGAGCTTCCCGGATCTCCTTGACGACCACTACGTCCGCGCAACTGTCTGTCCACGCGACGTGAATCGTGACGCTCGGTACCTACAATTGCAAGACCACCAGCTTTTTTCACTTCATCGCTTAATTTAATATCCGTACCACGACCCGCCATGTTGGTGGCTATGGTTACGATACCGCTCTTTCCTGCTTCGGCAACAATATCTGCCTCGCGCTTGTGGAGTTTTGCGTTCAAAACGTTGTGCGGAATATTGCGAATGCTCAACATTCGGCTCAGCAATTCTGAAATTTCCACGGAAGTGGTACCAATCAAAACTGGTCTTCCGGCTTGTGAAAGTGCGGTAACTTCTTCTGCAACGGCATTGTATTTTTCCCGTTTTGTTTTATAGATCTTATCCTCGCGGTCGTGGCGTGCAATGGGGCGGTTAGTAGGAATTTCAACCACATCCAGTTTGTAGATTTCCCAAAGTTCGCCAGCTTCCGTTACGGCAGTACCCGTCATTCCGGAAAGTTTGCGGTACATACGGAAGTAATTCTGAAGTGTAATTGTAGCAAAAGTCTGGGTCATGGCTTCAATTTTCACATCCTCCTTTGCTTCAATTGCTTGGTGAAGTCCGTCACTGTAACGGCGCCCGTCCATAATACGGCCGGTTTGCTCATCAACAATCATTACTTTGTTTTCCATCACCACATACTGATCGTCTTTTTCAAAAAGCGTGTATGCTTTCAAAAGCTGGTTCATGGTGTGGATACGTTCACTTTTCACGGAGAATTCACGGAAAAGTTCTTCCTTTAGTTCCACTTCTTTTTCAATTGGAAGCCCCTTTTTTTCAATATCCGCTATTTCGGTTCCAATTTCTGGCATTACGAAGAAATCTGGATCGCCTTCACCAGAAAGAAAATCTACACCTTTATCGGAAAGTTCAATCTGGTTGTTTTTTTCGTCAATGACAAAATAGAGCTCAGCATCAACCTTTGGCATTTCACGGTTGTTGTCGCTCATATAATGGTTTTCGGTTTTCTGGAGTATTTGTTTCACCCCTTCTTCCGAAAGATATTTTATAAGTGCTTTGTTTTTAGGTAAACCACGGAAAACACGCAATAATTGGAAGCCACCTTCTTTGTGGTCGCCTTCTTTTATAAGTTTTTTGGCTTCTGCTAGAACGCCAGTTAAGTATTTTTTCTGAACTTCAACTATATTGTTGATTTTGGGTTTCAGTTCATTGAATTCGTGACGATCACCTTCGGGCACAGGACCAGAAATAATCAAGGGTGTACGTGCATCATCAATCAAAACCGAATCCACCTCATCCACAATGGCATAGTGGTGCGGGCGCTGCACAAGATCATCTGGGGCATGGGCCATATTGTCACGCAAATAATCAAAACCGAATTCGTTGTTGGTTCCATAAGTAATATCGGCCAAATAGGCTTTTCTTCGCGCTTCGGAATTAGGGCGGTGATTGTCGATACAATCAACGGTCATTCCGTGAAACTCGAACAATGGCGCCATCCACGCGCTGTCACGTTTTGCAAGATAATCGTTCACCGTTACGAGGTGAACTCCGTTTCCGGCAAGCGCATTGAGATACATTGGAAGCGTTGCAACCAAGGTTTTTCCTTCACCAGTATGCATTTCGGCTACTTTTCCTTCGTGGAGCGCAACCCCACCAATAAGCTGAACGTCGTAATGGACCATATCCCAAGTGATGGGTTTTCCAGCGGCATCCCAAGAGTTTTGCCAAATGGCTTTATCACCATCAAGGGTAACATAACCTTTGTGGGCAGAAATTTCGCGGTCGAATGGACTAGCGGTAACGGTAATGGTTTCGTTGTGTTTAAAGCGTTTTGCAGTTTCTTTCATTACGGCAAATGCTTCGGGAAGTATTTTTGTGAGGGTCGCTTTTTCAATTTCGTAGCGATCGTTCTTCAGTTTATCAATCTGGTTGTAGTAATCTTCTTTTTTGTTGATGTCCTGCTCGTCTTCCGATTGTTTTTCAAGACCGTCAATTTGGTCCTGAACATCTTTTTGGGCATCTTTTATTTCTTTTTTGAAGAAGTCAGACTTCGCCCGAAGCTCGTCGTTGGAGAGTTTTTCAATTGCTTCTTCGTGTTTCTTTACTTCGTTTACCAGCGGTTGTATTATACTTATATCCTTTTTTGATTTATCGCCTACAAAAACTTTTATTACATTATCTAATATTCCCATGATGTTAATTTATTTTGAAGTGTTGCTGGGCATCACTGTTTTGTCAATTGTTTTGTTTTACAGAATGTTGCAATTATTCTGAAAAAATATTTTTTTCCAGGAATACACGAATAATTAAATATAAAATTCGTGTATTCGTGGTTTTACTTTTTAAACACTTTTTAAATAAAAAAAAGCCTCGTAAAAGAGACTTTTTATATTATTTTTAATTGTTTCCCAAAATCTTGGGATTAATATTCATCCTCGTTCCAGAGATAATCGTCGTCTGTTGGGTAATCTGCCCAGATTTCTTCGATAGAGTCATAGGAGTCGCCCTCGTCTTCAATTGCCTGAAGGTTTTCCACCACTTCCAGTGGAGCACCAGTCCTGATCGCGTAATCTATTAATTCGTCTTTGGTTGCGGGCCAAGGTGCATCGCTCAAATAGGATGCTAATTCTAATGTCCAGTACATAGCACTTTAGGTTTTAATTTTCTGCAAAAGTAATTTTTTAGATCAAAAAGTCAAGAAAAATCGTAATTATTTCTGCTATATTTTAAAGAACGTTTTTTGTTTACTGATTATCAGTTAGTTATAAAATTATTTATTAATAGGTTATTTAGTCAAAACGTATAGATTTGGATACTTTTTGGTTTATTTCAATAACTCAATAACTCAATAACTCAATAACTCAATAACTCAATAACTCAATAACTCAATAACGCATTAACTCAACTTCTTTGGAATCCATTGCGTCTCTTCCGCGTTGGTGTCTTTGGACAACTTTCGTGCCAGCACAAATAGGTAGTCAGATAGTCGGTTTAAATACATCAGCACCCGTTCGTCTATGGGCTCATTTTCATTTAAAAGCGTGGTACGGCGTTCTGCACGGCGACAAACGGTACGGGCAATGTGACAATATGACACGGTTGTATTTCCTCCGGGCAAAATGAAATGTGTCATGGGTGGCAGGGCTTCGTTCATCATATCCATTTCCTTTTCCAAAAGTTCGATATCTTCTTCCTCAATTTTTGGAATGTTTAATCGTTCCTTTCCGCTTTTCAGTTTGGCCTTTGCTGGATCGGTTGCCAAGATGGCGCCGAGGGTAAACAACCTATCCTGAATATGAACCAATATTTCTTTACTGCGCGGGTCTATATTTTGAGTGCGGATCAATCCGAGATGTGAATTTAGCTCGTCCACAGTCCCGTAACTTTCAATACGAATGTTGTGTTTCGAAACTCGAGTGCCGCCGAAAAGGGCTGTGGTGCCTGTATCGCCGGTTTTGGTGTATATTTTCATGATAGGTTTCTGGTTTATGGGTTCCAAATTTACGAATAACCCTAAGAATATTGCAATACAATCGCTTACTGCAACTGCTTACTGTTCACTTTCTTTTTCGCGTTCCTTTTTGCGTTCGTAATAGCTACTTCGGAAACTTTTTTGTTTTCGTTGTCTTTGCTTGTTAGTATTGCGTTTGTTCCAAACAAAGAGAATAGCAAGAAGAAGTATTCCACCAATTATTAAAACAATAGGGTTTGAAAAGTCAAGATTCATTCTTCAAAGATAAAATTTGAAATGGGAAATACGAAATGGGAAGTACGAAATGGGAAGTACGAAATGGGAAATACGAAATGGGAAATACGAAATATTATTTTTTACTCACTACTCACTACTCACTACTCACCACTTCCTTCTTAGTGTCGCTTTCCACAATTCCATCACGAAGGCGTATAATGCGATGCGCGCATTTTGCAACCTCTTCCTCGTGCGTTACCACAATTACAGTGTTTCCCGCTTTATGGATATCGTTAAAAAGATTCATTATTTCTTCCGAAGTCTTTGAATCTAAATTTCCGGTGGGTTCATCAGCTAAAATAATAGAGGGTTTATTCACCAATGCCCGACCCACAGCTACCCGTTGCCGCTGCCCCCCAGAAAGTTGGTTGGGTCTGTGATCCATTCGGTCTGAAAGTCCAACATCGGTCAAAACTTGTTTGGCGCGTTCGGTGCGGTCGCTTTTAGATGCACCTGCATAAATCATTGGCAAAGCCACATTTTCAAGTGCAGTTGTGCGGGGCAGGAGATTAAATGTTTGGAAAACGAAACCAATTTCTTTATTGCGAATTTCGGCCAGTTCATCATCGGTCATATTGCTAACGTCATTTCCGTTTAATTCGTAACTGCCGGAAGTGGGCGTATCCAAACATCCCAAAAGATTCATCAAAGTAGATTTCCCCGAACCGGAAGGGCCCATCAATGCTACGTATTCACCCCGCTCAATGTCAAGATTAATCCCCATTAAAACTTTTACAATTTCGTTCCCAAGCGGAAAATCTCTTGTGATATTTCGAATTTTTATTACTAAACTCATAGTCCCCTAAATCCCCCAAAGGGGGACTTTTTTTTAAAATTATTATTATTGTTTATAGGACGCAAAGGTACAAGGGTTGTTACAAAGAAATAAATTCCAAATAACAAATCCCAAATAACAAATGACCCCCAAATTCTAAAATTCAACGAAAGTCTGATTTATAATTTTTCATTAAAGCAATATCAACTCCCCCTTTGAAGGGGGCTGGGGGGATGTTTATGATAAACATTCAATAGTTTAGATTACACCCTAATAATAAAATGCTCCTTCGGCTGCTCTTTTCTGAAAAAAACCATTCCCCATTGAAATGTGTCGATGCTAACAGTTACATTTTCATTTGCAATTATTTGCTGCCAAGCCACTGTCATATCCTTGCTCCAATAAATATCGTCAAAAATTAGTATGGAATTGTTGTGGACGTTTTTTAAAAGTGAATGGAAATATCCCAATGTCCGCTCGCCATTGTGATCGCCGTCGATGAAGATTAGATCATATTTTCCCGAAACATTCTCTGAAAGGAAATCATTAAATATTTTTTGATTTATTTCAATATTGTGCAAGTTGAATTTTTCAAAATATTCCTGCGCTTTTTTTAGAGTATTTGGGCAGCCTTCCACTGTATGTATGGCGGCAAATTCATTTGAAATAGAAAGCGCTACAGTTCCCAAACCCAGCGAAGTGCCTAATTCCAAAATATTTTCACTTTTAAAATAGGAAGCCAAACGGAAGAGCAATTTTTGCCGCTTCTTTTTCATCCCCGCGTTTTTGACAACAGCGGAAACTTTTCGGGCATTGCCTTTAAAAACTCTTGAGCCTTGCCCGAAATCTTTCATTTCAATCATTGAGGCATCACTTCGCAATGTTTTTCGGTGAGATTTCAAAATATCATATTCGGGATATTTCGTTTTATTGTTAAAACATTTCGTCACCAAATCGTATACAAAAGGCGAATGCACGCCGTGCCTGCTTTTGGATAGCCGAATGAATTTTATGTAGCTTTTTGATTGATGAATCATTTAAGGTTAAAAGCTTAAAGTTAAAAATTTTAAAGTTAAAGCGATAAGGAATTAGTGAAAAGCGAAAAGTTTAATTTTACCATCAACTGATTAAGCCTAAAATAGGTTGCCTTTTTTCATCATTCAATTTAACGTGAAAAAAGCAAATTTAAAACGTACTTTCGATTTGTCCTTAAAGCTTGATCTAGTAAAGCAGATTGAACGCGGAGAAATACGAGTATCCGAGGTAAGCAAGATTTATGGATTGAGTACTACTGCCATATATAGGTGGCTTCACAAGTACTCAGAGATTTATAAAAAACAGACGCGCGTAATAGTGGAACAGAAAAGTCTATCAAAGAAAAATGCAGAGCTCCAGAGCCGGATTGAACTTCTGGAGCGATCTTTGGGCCAGAAACAACTTCGCATTGATTATTTGGAAAAGGTAGTTGAGGTGGCTTCGGATGAACTCGGAATGGATATTGAAAAAAAGTCCAAACGGCTGTCATAGAGGTTTTCCGGATGAACAAGTCGTTACATTGCCATAAGATGAAAGATATCTATGCAATGGCAGGAATAACAAAACAGGGGTTTTATGGCCGTCTATCGCGAGCCAGGAACCTATCTGAAAAGGAAGGTACGATCATTGAAATGGCCAGGGAGATTAGAATGGACCACAAGAAGATGGGCTGCCGAAAGGTTTTTGACGAAATCAAGCCCTGTGGTCTTGGTCGTGACCGTACGGAAAGGGTTTTGTTGGACAGCGGTTTTAGGATACCGCGCAAGCGCAACTATCGAAGAACTACCTATGCTGGAGAACGGTTTTATAATAACCTAATTAGTGGAAGTGTGATAACCAATAAGAACCGGTTGTTTGTGAGCGATATCACCTATATCCCCATTGGATACAGGAACCATTACTATCTCACGCTGGTACTGGATGTTTATACGCGGTATATAAAAGGATATTCACTCTCTAGGACAATGAAGGTGGAGGATACCGTGGAACCCTCCTTCTTGATGTCAATCAAAGGTATAGACGATGCAGATCTCGAGAAGCTAGTCTTCCATTCTGACAGAGGATCACAGTACGGAAGCGATATAATGGGCTCGCATTATAAGCGCACTAAGGTGAATCCAAGTATGGGAGGAAAGGCTTGGGAAAATGCTCACGCTGAATCCTTGAACGGAATATTAAAGAATGAGTATATTAACTTTGAGAATATAGATATACCCTTTAAAACGGCTAATAAAATGCTATCCAAATGGATCTATCTCTATAATAATGAGAGGCCACATGGTTCATTAAATAAAATAAAACCAACAGAATTTGAAACTTATGTTGATAGCTTAACCAATCAGCATAAACCAAAATATAAGATAAACTATTAACCAGAAAAAAGGCAACCTTATTCAGGCACGCTCAAACCATCAACCATCAACCATCAACCATCAACCATCAACCATCAACCATCAACCAT
>ERZ1284729.35-NODE-35-length-22686-cov-10.061067_pt1 | contig 22686 bp, 12 predicted proteins | sample MGYA00454602_ERZ1284729 | MGnify/ENA primary metagenome ERZ1284729 (study PRJEB36292, sample SAMEA5787381) | metagenome | biome: Arctic soil; feature: perennial spring outflow channel; material: sediment | place: Canada | collected 2017-07-08 | depth 0.05 m ... | reverse complement strand
CTTTCAAACCTTAAGCACAAAAAAGAATGATGCTGATATATCGACGATAGAAGATGCCTTCTCGGTTGAAAAACTGAGTAAAAAATTCTTTGAAGATTATAAAAAACAATACGAAGCATTTGTTGCATACCTTACCAATACCCCTGGTTATTATACAGCAGTTTTTAGCAACGATGATAAAAAGATACGGGATTTTGTAAAGATCTTCCTGGGGAGAATTGTCTTTATAAAATTTGTTCAAAAAAAGGGCTGGATGGGGGTGCCTGCCAACGAAAGGGGCTGGGAGAATGGAGAATACCGCTTTCTTGAAGATGCCTTTAAAAATTTTAATCACAAGGATAATTTTTATTCTGAATTTTTGAATCCTTTGTTCTTTGAAGCTCTTGATAAAGGTGATCGTCCTAATAATATCTTTACGTTAACCGGGACAAAAGTGCCTTATCTCAGCGGGGGATTATTTGATAACCACGATCCAAAAACCCGTACGATCAATTTCCCGAAAGCGTATTTTGAAAGCTTATTTGACTTCCTGGATCGTTACAATTTTACTATTGATGAAAATGATGTCAATGACCAGGAAGTAGGGATTGATCCTGAAATGCTTGGGCATATTTTTGAAAACCTTCTGGAGGACAATAAGGATAAAGGTGCTTTCTATACTCCAAAAGAAATTGTACGGTATATGTGCCGTGAAAGTTTAAAAGAATACTTAAAAACAAGCCTGCAGGAACAAAACATCTGGCCAAAAAATGAAGATAAAGCTAAAACCCTGGAAGCAGGCCTGGATGACTTTGTGAATAAAAGAGAAGCAGGAGGTATTATTGATTTTGAAGGTTCTATTGCCCAAGCTTTAAAAACAGTAAAAATTTGTGATCCCGCAATTGGCTCGGGCGCATTTCCTATGGGATTGCTGCAGGAGATCTTTCATTTAATGCACCTGCTGTATGACGCAAGCCCAGATAAGGTTGGAGAGATATGGGAACTGGATACCTGGAGACCCAACGTGGTGAAGCAAAATATCATCCAGAACAGTATTTATGGGGTAGACATAGAAAAAGGTGCGATAGATATTGCCCGGCTGCGGTTCTGGTTAAGTTTGATTGTAGATGAGCCGGAACCTACAGCCCTTCCACACCTGGATTATAAAATCGTGGTGGGAAATAGTTTGATAAGTAAATTTGAAGACACTATTATAAAAATAGACTGGGAAGCAGAAGATCCTAATGCCGGATTTTTTGGGTCGCAATTAGCTGAAGACAGAGCTGACATTTTAAAAAAAATAAGCAATAAGCAAAAACAGGCTTTTGAACCGGAAAGTGATGATGAAAAACTATCTATTGAAATCCGTGACCTAAAAATAGATTTGCTCATCAAGCAACTGGAGGTGATGATTGAAAAGCAGAATATCCCGGAAGAACCGAAAATCAATGATTATCAGAACAAGACAAAATCCAAGTTTATTGAAGATCAAAAGAGATATTTTGAAACCCTTGAATGGAAGCAACAAATTCAAAAGCTTAAAAAGCTAAAATTAAAATCCGAAGCCACCCTGCATTTTTTCGATTGGAAATTAGATTTTCCAGAAGTTTTAAATGATAAAATATCCAAATCGGTTGGCTTTGATATAGTTATTGGTAATCCGCCTTATATACAATTACAAAAAATGGGAGAAGAGACCGACCTTCTCCAAGGGTCTAATTTCAAAACCTTTTCGCGCACAGGAGATATCTATTGTCTTTTTTATGAACAGGGAATTAACCTTTTAAAAAGCGGAAATGGTGTGCTTTCTTTTATTACATCTAATACCTGGATGCGGACAAAATTTGGGGGGAGAATAAGAAAATTTTTCACGGAAGAAATTAATACTAAGCAATTACTCAATTTTGAGGATACACAAATTTTTCCATCCGCAACTGTAGAAGTCAATATTTTAATTGCAAAGAAAGAAATGCCGGACAACGGCATTTGGGCCGCTGTAATAAAAGGGGATTATAAAGCAGGTACTTCTATACCAAATTATTTTAATAAAAATAAAATACTTTTAAATGATTTAGGGGAAGAAAGCTGGGCAATTTTACCTAAGGATGATTATGAAATAAAAAAACATATTTCAGAAAAGGGAACCCTTATAAAAAACTGGAATATTGATTTTTATAGAGGGTTTCTTACAGGTTGCAATGATGCTTTTTTTATAGATGGGCATAAAAAAAATGAACTAATTAAGGCTGACCCTAAATGCGCTCCTTATATTAAACCTCTGCTCAGAGGGCGTGAAATAAAAAAATATAATTACGAGTTTAATGAAAAATATGTGATTTTTACAAGGAGAGGATTTTCTTTGGATGAACACCCATCTATTAAGGAACATCTGCTCAGTTTTAGGCCGCAGCTTGAACCCAAACCTAAGGGTTACAACGAGAAAATTAGTGGCGAGTGGCAAGGTCGTAAACCTGGAACTTATTTGTGGTATGACTTCCAAGATAATATAGCATATCATCCCATTTTTGAAAAAGAAAAATTAATATGGCTTTCTATTTCAGACAAGCCTGCTTTTGCTTTGGACCGCACTAAAATGTACGTAACTGCACCCGCCTACATACTTAAAAGCGATTGTAACAAATATCTGATGACAGTTTTAAATTCAAAAATTATGGAATGGTATTTAGATAAGGTTTCGTCTTCAACTGGGGTTGGAACTAACCAATGGTCAAAAATATTTGTCGAGCAATTACCCATACCAGAATTAAATATCGAAAAAAGAAAGCCTTTTGAAATAATGGCCGAATATTTAATATTTCTAAATAATCCAAATCAAGAGGTTGTAATTTCTGGTATTGAAAATTCTTATATATTTTCTTACTTCGACTATTTACTTAATTTAATGGTATTTGAGATTTATTTCGAAGAAGAAATGAAATCAAAAGATATAGATGTTTTACAGTATTTCTTCTTCCAAGACATTTCGGAATTGGTTAATAAGGATAAACAAAAATATATTAAAGAGGCTTTCCAGGAATTGGAAGATCTTAATAACCCCTTGGGCCGGAAAATAGTATCGGCATCTAAAAATAGTGAAATACTGAAGAGAATTATTGGAGTAATAGAATCTGAAAATATGGTTTCGACCACATAATTAAATTATAGAATGGATACCATAAGAGTCGGCCAAATTTATCCTTTTGAAGTAGTAACCATAAGGGAGGAAAACGAAAGAAAATACATCTACCTCTCCAATGGAGCAAAAGACACTTTTAGAGTTACCCCCTATGATTACCAGTTGGAATGGGAAGGAGCTAACCTGCCGGACAAGCTGGAATGTTATGTAAAGAGTATCAACATCTGGGGTTTGCCACAGCTTATACAATCCCGTAAAAATGTTCTGGCAGATTGTTACACCGAGGAAAATACGGAGTATGCTTTCAAAGTAGTAGGTGTAAAGGAAGACGCAAATAACGGTGCAACTTATTATGACATAAAAGATGCTTTTGGCCTGCACCACCGCTATTATCCTCAAGAAGATGAACCTATTCAGGGAATAGGTGATATATTTTCCCTGCTTTTCGAGGGGATAGAAGTTAAGGAAAGAAACAATGCTTATTTAAAATTAAAATCGGTTGTTCCCAAGAAAGCTTCAACAAGTTATACTATAACAAGTGAACCTTCAACAACAGAAAATGATCCACGAACTGAAAGCGCATTTGGATATGAAAATGAATACAGGGAATTTAAAAGTTCCATTGTTTTTCCCGCAGGGAATATTACAGACGATATAGACAAACAATTATTGATAATTGCCAAAACAATTGCCGGTTTTCAGAACAATGAGGGTGGTGAATTATACATAGGAATAAATGACTCTGGTGAGGTTATAGGCATCCAGTATGATTTTAAATATCTTAATAAAAGTGAGAACGACAGTTTTATTTACCAGTCCAATAAAGATGGTTATGAAAATAAAATAAGAACTGCAGTAAAGTACTTTCTTGGAAATACTGCAAACAGCAACATTAGTTTCTCATTTGATAGCCTAAATGAATTAGAATATTGTCTTATCAAAATAAAGAAAGTTCAAAAACCCATTTTCCTGCACAATACTAAACTTTACCAACGTGCCGGTAATATGACACAACTTTTAAAAGGCGATGAGATCACCTATTTTATTGAAGAAAGATTTATATCCAGGAATAAATCAATGGTGCCACAATACCAGGTCGAAGAACCCGAACTGGAGGAAGTAAATGAAGAGGCTGTGGAATATTCTCATGATAACGGTGAGGATCAGGAAAACACAAGCAATACTCCTTCTGTTCCCGGAGAAGAAAAGAAAATCGCTTACCCGGAGAAAGGTTTGGATGAAAAGGATGAAGGAGAAATGGTATCTCAAGCCACACATCCAGAAGTACAGATTCCGGAAATCAATAAACCCGATAATCAGGATAAAATATGGTTCTATCTTACCTTTTATAAAAATGGAGGATGGTCATACTCAAAAAGACCTGTAAACACAATAGAGGTAGAATTCGAACTACCTATTATGGATTCTTTAAAAATGGAACGCCTTCTAATGGTTTATGACAACGGCTGTGTAAATGTTGTAACACCATATGATATTATTAAGCCAAGAGGTGTTAAAGGGAGAAAATTCAGGATTAAGGATAAAGTTTATTTGAATGGATGGAACACCAAAGCAAAATTATTAGATGTGATTTGTGCCAAGAGGAATGATCTCATTGTTTTTGACAGTATAGACACCAACGGTACCAGGTGGATAAAAGCTCATAATGTTTCGGCCATTTCGGTTCACAGCTCTCTCCAGCTGGAAGGTAACGTCTTGGTGAACAACAAGAAGTTTCAGGCCAAACTTGAGAAGGTATCCCTCCTACCTCTGGAGACCTACCATTTAATCTCAAGCCTTGTTTTGAAAGATTCCCAAACCTCGGGTTACCTGGGAGTGAAAACAACAGATAAGAGTTATCAAAAGACTTTTAAGACCTTGCAAAAACTTGTCGAAGGATATAAAAAAGTATGGGAAAATTAAACCAAAAAACCTTGTAACATGAAACCAAACAGCAGAGAACTTAAATGTATAGAATATCGTCAGGAACTTTTAGATCCCGATCCTTTTATTAGAAGTGTAAGACTTAGATCTGAGGAAGAAATAGCAAGAGATTCAACGGTATCAAGTAACAAAACCTTCAGCCAACTGTGGAATGATCATGGAATACATAAAATAGGTGTGACTTTTTACGATATGAAACAAAAATGCATGCAGAGGTGGGTAGAAATATTGTACAACTCAGATTTAGATTTGGAAGAGTTAAACCAAAAAGAGATTGAGGAGCAGGTAGCATATAGAGAAGAATTAAGCAAAAGTGGCATACGTCTCAATTTAGCTCATCCAGTAGATCTTCTGCCTGAAAAAATAGATTCAATGCTCGGAACTTACAAATAAAGATATTTAGTGGGATGAGAATTCAGGAAATTAAACAAAAGGTTTTTGAACCTGTAGAAATTGCAAAAGGAGTTTTTATTGCAGGCAATCACATCAAAGATGATAGAAATGCTTTTCATAAGAAATTTGATAAAGAAGGTAGATTAATCTATAAACATACAATGCAGCCGTCTTATAACAGTATCTCAGATTTTGAATATGACGAAAGAAACAATTTGATCGCGGAAACGGTCTACAGTGAAGAACCAAGAGAATTTTACAGGAGTGAACACTTCATCTACAATGAATCCAAATTATTGTTGAGACATAAAAAGGTTATGGCAGAAAAATACGGAGGTAAGCCTTCATATATAAATTACTTCTACGATAGCAAGGGACGTCAAATTAAAGTAAATCATTACTCCTTCGGTGAGTTCCTCTACAGCGAATTAATAACTTATGATGATTCGGGGTTATACAAGACTATCAACCTGGTAAATAAAAATCAGCAAGTAACCAAAGCTTGCGAATACCGCTTGAATGAAAGAGGGCAAACATTAGAGATAAACCAAAAGGATGGATTAAATCCCTCAGGAGTTTTATTTAGATATTCCTATGATGATTTTCAGCGTCTAAATGAAGTTGTCTTAACAAAGGGTGGGGTTTTGGAGCATCGTGAAGTGCAGGAATATGAATTAAAAGGTAACCTAATTTCAAAAAAAAGATTTAAAGGCCCTCAAGAGAATCTTGTGCATTTTGAACAAAATATCTTTGAATACGATGATAATCAAGAGTGGAATAGTATGACTACCTACATAAATAATAAAATACAATCTATTGTAGAACGAGAAGTAAAATATTTTTAAAAACCTAATATGACCCCAAACACTAACTCAAATTCCAAAGGCCTAATTCGAATAAACGATAAAATCCAGTTACGCACTTCAGGTGACGTATCTAAAATTCCTTCTAATGATAAACTATTTAGCAAGTCTTTCTTACAGTATAACAACAACCTAATCGCTAAGAATTACGAGAAGAACCAGGAAACATTATTTGATATTTTAAAAACGGTTCCCGGGGTGGCGAATATCATCTCCAGCTTTGGTGACAAAGGGAGGTATATTGCAGATCTTACTAAAAAGCAAGCCGAGAAGATTAATTCCGGAGAATGGGAGTTTGTTAAAGCAATAGATGGTTCTGGTCTTAAAGCTATTTTGCGAGATGCTAAAAATAAAAATTTTAAGGGACAGGCCAATATTACTCTGGAAGATGTCTCTCCAGCTCAAATGCAAAATATGCTTAATGCAACCCAAATGCTAATGATCCAGCAGGCAATTCAGAAGGTATCAAGTCAGATGGAATATTTAGACGAGAAGGTGAGTGACGTTCTTTATGGCGCACAAAACGATCGCCTAGCCTATATCCAGAGCGGTTATAACCTGTTTCTCCAGGCACAAGCGAGTGAAGAAATTAAGAAAACTCTATATCCCATAATGATTGGTCAGCTAAACCTGGGACGGGAACAACTTATTTATTCATTACAATATACTTTAAAAAAAATAAGCGACGACAAAACAGGAAAAGAAGCTTTTTGGGATGAGTTTACTAGCTGGGGTAATAAGAGAAGGGCGAACGAAGCTCGAATTAATGAAATTAAGCAGTCGCTAAGCTTTGTCATACGAAGTACGCAACTTCTAGCAATTATATATCAGGACAATAATGAGCACTGGTCTATGATGCAGTCCATCTTAAGATTAAAGGAATTATTAAATCACTTCCAAAAAGCTGAGTTCGAAACCCTTGAGGAATGGTCGACCAACGAAAGAGAAATACCGACTTTAAGAAAAGCAATTGTAGAAACCAGATCTGCAATACATCAGAATATTAATGTACTGATGGAAAATCCCTCAGAAATCAAACTCCAATTAAAAACAGAATTTAATGACTAAAAAGAAAAAAAACACTCGTATTTGGTCCAAGGCAGGAAATATTGCGAAAAAAGTAATACCTGTAATCATTGCAGGAATTCCATTTGTCGTTAAGGCTTTTAGAAAAGGTAAATAAAATTAAAATTATAAATAAATATGACCTTTCACGACTCAATTCTCACGAATCTACTAAAATATAAAGAACAAAATCCGGACTTTATATTTATTCCCAGGCAACGAAACACTAAGGACAGACTTAAAGACGGCTATTGGTTTCAGGGAAATTCAGGTTATGCCTTTGTAGGACTCTTTAATAGAACTGGTGGAGTAAATATGACAAGGAGTTTGGGGCTGGTGTTCTGGCCTGTAGAAAATTACCTCGAATGTCACCTGGAATTAGTTCATAAAGGAGAAAAAGATGCCCAGGTTTTGAAAATTTATGAAACTATTAAAACCAAAATTGGAGGGTTTGAACAAAAGGAGCCTGAAAAGTTTACCATATATATTGGTGATACCTCAGATGGCTTTAAAACTATATTCAATTTTCTGGATAAATATTATAAAACAATAATTGATATCGTTGAGAAAGAAGGACGTACAGATCTATTATTGAATGAGAATAGGTTTGATCAATTTTTAGAAAATATAAAAGTTCAGCGTCAAAAACTTATAGAATTAGCAGATATCAATAAGTTAATTGTCAATATTACCTGGAACAGTAAAGACTGGAAAGAGGAAAGTGATGATCAAAGCAACCACCGCTATGTCAAAGATGGCAATGTTCCCGGGGAAAGCTGGAATTTCGCAAAAGATGCAAACTATAATGCACAAGATTATATATATGGGTTTGCCCAATTCACCAATCAGCCCAAAATTGCAGGTAAAACGATACTGGTATTTTATTCCAAGGGAAAGATAGTTGGATTTTATGGCAATGCAGAGATTGGGGAATTTAAGCAAGGGAAAGATTTTCATTTCAACCTTAAGGGTCAGAAAAACATAAGTTTCGTACTTGACAACAAAATTGAAAATGTCAAGGAAAAGGGCTTTTTGGAAGATAAACAACGGGTAGGAATGGCCGGGTTTAATTACCTGCACCAGAATAAAACTATAATAGATATATTGAAAGAGGCTCTTCATTTAAACCCTAATCAGGCTGAAGAAATTACAAGATTGAAAAATTGGTTTATAGAAAACTCTCCTATTGAATCTGAGCCACTAAAAATGGATACCTTCCCTCAAAATAACACAACAACCATTTCCTCTATGAACGCAGACAATTTAAACGAAATCTTTTTTGGACCTCCAGGAACGGGAAAAACATATAATTCGATAAACCGAGCCGTTCAAATAGTTGATAACGATTTTTTTGAACAGCATAAAAACGATCGTAAAAAATTACGGGAACGTTTCCAGGAATTACTTATAAAAGACTGGAAGGAGCCTAAGGGGCAAATAGCATTTTGCACTTTCCATCAATCTTTCACCTATGAGGATTTTGTGGAAGGGATTAAGCCCGTAAAGCCTACAGAGGAAGACACCTACCTAAAATATGATATTGAAGACGGAATCTTTAAAAAAATCTGTCGGTTATCTGAAGATCAATTGAAGGCAAAAAAAATAAAAGAGAGAAAACTTCTTAGCTGGAACCAGGAAGACTATGAAAAAGCTTCTTTCTACAAACTTTCTCTAGGAGATATTAAAAAGCAGGAAGACAACGAAATTTATGAATACTGTATTGAAAACGGAGTTATTGCCATTGGATTTGGTGGAGGCGAAGATTATAGTGGGTTAAGTGAATCCCAGGTTCGTGAAAAAGCCAAGGATTTAAATTTAAAGGATTATGACGCCCAGGCACTCAATTTTTTTATTCATTATCTCAAAATAGGAAATTATGTTTTGGTGAGTAAAGGAAATGGTTATGTACGGGCATTAGGAAAGGTAACCGGAGACTATTATCATAAACCCGATTCTCCTATACGTTATAGCAATTTTAGATCTGTAGACTGGATTTTTGTAGATGAAGAAATCCCTATAGATCAGGTTTATGATAAGCAATTATCACAAATGACAATCTATAAGCTAAATGAAGATAAAATTAAAGAAGATTTCTTCCTGGGGACCCATTCGGCGGAAAACGTATCAAATGATTCGCCTGTTGAAGAAAGAAAAAATTACGTATTGATCATTGATGAGATCAATAGGGGTAATATCTCCTCAATATTTGGAGAATTAATAACCCTTATAGAAAATGACAAACGTGCTGGTGGAGATGAGGAATTAGAAGTCACTCTTCCCTATTCGAAGGAAACTTTTAAAGTGCCTGATAATGTTTTCCTTCTTGGAACAATGAACACAGCAGATAGAAGTATTGAATCTTTAGATACAGCGCTAAGGAGACGGTTCTCTTTTAAAGAATTCCCTCCAAAGCCTAATTTAATTTCTAACGAAGGCTCCTCCGGAAAAAAACAGGGAAAAGTTGAGGAAATTCACCTTGAAAATCTACTGATTAAAATCAATAAGCGCATTGAAAAATTAATTGATAAAGACCATTTAATTGGTCATTCCTATTTTCTCAAGGTGGATTCCCTGAAAAAGCTGAAAAAAGTATTTAAGAATGAAATTATCCCGCTCTTAGAGGAGTATTTCTTTGGAGACTATGGAAAAATTGGATTAGTTCTGGGATCAAGCTTTGTAAAAAAAGAAAATCTTATTTCAGATTTTGCGAGTTTCCCTGAGTATGATCAGGACATCCAGGAAGATCTTTTAGAAAAACCAGTTTATAAAATACGATCTCAAAATGAATGGGATTTTGATAAAATCTAATTAATGGCAAGATTAATAAGGGTTTTTGAACACGAAAGACTTACATCTACATCCCTTTGTTCAAAGGGAGAGGTTTTAGGCGATAAAGTGATTGATAAACTTGTACAGTTTAATGATGCCAATAAAAACATTTATTTTGAAGCAATTCGCCGGGGGATAAAGTTTAAGAATTATGTGGGAGTCATACAAATTGGAAGTACCACGATTGAAATACTGCCTAAAGCCGATAAAGCCTCATCTGAAGATGAAAAAGCCGAATGGCATTCTATATTGCTTAAAATGCTTGCCCATTGTAAGCGAATTAAAGTTAATTCTGTAAGTGAAGCAGCCTTAAAGAAAAGATATAATTCCCTCCTGGACCTTTATTTTGAGATGTACATACTTGAAGTGAACCAGCTTTTGAATCAGGGCTTGATCAAAAAATACCGAAAAAAGAGTGGGAATGTTCTGGCACTAAAAGGCCAAATAAACTTTTCTCAGAATATCAGGCATAATCTCGTGCATCAGGAGAGATTTTTCACAAACCACCAGGTTTATGATCATGAACACCTAATAAACCAAATCCTTATAAAAGGCCTGAGGTTATTAAAATTAATTTCAAATAATTCTTACCTCCGGGATGCAGTAGAAAGGACTTTAGCCAAATTCCCTGAAATTAAAGAAATAGAAATTGAACAACACCACTTTGACAGGCTTCTTTCAAATCGCAAAAACCTAAAATATCAGGAAGCCTTGAAGATTGCTAAAATGATCATTCTCAATTATTCCCCGGACATAAAAGGAGGCGATGAAAATATGCTGGCTATTTTATTTGATATGAATAAGCTTTGGGAGGAATATATTTACAGGATGCTGAAAAAGGTTAAGGATGATAATATTTCTGTAAACTTTAGGAACAGGGATATATTTTGGGAAACCAAGGTTATTAAACCAGACATTGTTATAACAAGGAAATTCCCTGAATCTGACAAAGCACCAGAATTATTTGTTATAGATACCAAGTGGAAAATTATCGATCCCGGGAAGCCGGGTGATGATGATCTTAAGCAAATGTTTGCCTATAACATGTATTGGAAATCGTCTAAAAGTATTCTCCTTTACCCCTCCTCTAATCCAGAAAAAACAAATTTTGGAAAATTCCATAAAGGTAGGGAAAAAGAGAATCTGTGTAAGCTGGGATTTGTAAAAGTCAATAAGGGGAAGGAGCTGGATCTCAACATAGGTATAAAGGTATTGGATCTTCTGGAATTGGAATAAATGATTAGTAAGAATAAAAGGCTTTAGTTCACGAGGATCGATGGAAAATTTACAAATGAAAATATTTGGTTAATTCCATCAAAAATGATAAAACACTAAATTTAATTGAATTTATGGAAATTGAAAATGTATTTGAACCTTCCCAGGATTATCTGATCACACCAATTTATGAATTCGGAACCCAAATTATCAGTTTACATCGATATTGGAAATTTTCAAACAAAAAAATTGAAAAACATATTGAAACTTTAAAAACTAAGCCAGCACAATTGATAAAAGAATTTAAGGAGCTGGTGGAACAATATAAAATTGAAAAGAATAATGGTGTAAAACATGACAAAGAAACAGCATTTTTTCATGAAAACGATTGGACGGATGAAGAGTTGTTAATGGATTTTGAAGAGAATGAAGGGAATGATATCACACTTTTTCCAAAACTTCTAGCTTATTCCGTTTCAGCTTCCATTTCAAAGCTCTTTATTGGTATGCTTGACGATGTCACAGAAACGATATTATCGGATTCGAATAATTTCGAGATAATTAATGAGAATAAATTCTGGTATCCTAAAAAGAAATTTGAAGAAGAATTAGGGAATTTAACTGGAAAATCCTTTTCCGCTCAGGAGAATAAAGTTGCGCAAAGATTAGAGGCTTTTAGCCGGCTCGGTCTGGATTTAGAGTCTGAAATAGATGAATTAACAGAAAATCTCAGAAATAATAAAAATTCTGATTTAGATTTCCTTGAAGCTTATTTCCAGGAAATTGCAGAATTGACTGGTCGGATAGAATCTGGTTGTATTAACTATTACAAAAACAAGGAATCTTAGTTTTCTTGAGATAGCACACTTTAATTCATTTAAACTTTTGTCTGTCTAATAAGATAATTTAATTACGTTTCCTAAACCGGATATATAAAGCCCAATAAATGCCACTACTAATAAAGTATTGATTAAAATAAATAAAATGCGTTATGACTTATAAAAAAATGTTTTCAATTGTTTTACTTTTATTTCTTATACTTTCAATAACATCTTGTGCTTCTGCAGGTGTATCAGAATATGAACATGGCTTTTTTGCAGGTCTATGGGATGGCTTTACAATTATGTATTCGCTAATAGGAAGTATTTTTGATTCAAGTATTAGTTATTTCGCTGAAAACAATAGTGGATTTCTTTATTATCTCGGATCGATTATCGGTGTTATTATCGCGATCCCTGTGGAAATACTTTCTTTGTTTTTAATTTTCTCTTTAATATTCAATTCAAATTAGAATCATTATTAAAGATGAAATTCTATTAGTAACAGTCGTAGAAGGATGGAAATTATTCAGATTAATAATTCTTAAACCCCGTCTTTTTTAATTTCCGGCTCCAACACATATAACAAACTCTTGGCCCGGCTAAGCTGAGTATAAAGCACATTAGGATCCTCATTTTCCACAAGAGGCTTTTTAAGGATCAGGATGACTACTTCAGATTCACAGCCTTTGAATTTGTGAATGGAGCTGTAATAAACTTTTTTCTTATCTATAGCTTGGTCTTCCACCAGCAATTCGTAGCTAAAAGTGGGGTTGCTGTATTGCTCCAATTCCCATCCCGCAGCCGCGCCATCTGTGATGATCTTGATATTTTCCAGGGGGATATGCCCCATAGTGTGTAGCTCGCTAAGAGAGCGAAACAAGGCATTTCCAATATCATCAGTCCTGTATTCCCTAATCCTTACCTTCTCCCCTTCAGGCACTTCTCCAGATGTGAAATTGGTGTCCAGGGTTTCATTGATAAAGGCATTGATCTTTTTGGTATTACGGTAGTTATAGGTAAGGGGAATTTTGGTCCATTTCTCACTTATGGGCAGGTCAAATTTACTTCTGAAAATATTCTGTTTCCTGTCATAAAACAAAATATACTTTCCATCGGGTTTTATGAACTTTAAAAACAAATTAAGCCACGCAATATCCATATCCTGAGCTTCATCTACCAGGAGTGCATCATATTTTTCATCTTCCTTTACAGGATATTTTTGCAATACCTCCCTGAACTTCCCCGGCAGTTTTCCATACATTTCATTTTCGGGCAAATTTTGTTGGCTGTACCATTGTGGCTCCCTTGAGAAAATAAAGCCCTTCATAAAACCAAGTGCATCATTGGTTTGTACCTCGTCACTGAGTTCCTTTTTTACTCGGGCTTTTAAGTAAAGGTTGTAACATAGGAACAAGACTTTATCGCCTTTCTCGTGCAGCATTTCAGCCGCGCATTTTGCAAGGATGGTTTTACCGCTGCCGGCACAACCTTCCACTGCAAGTCGGGGAATGTTGAATAAGCCGGTAAAAAACACCTTTTGGTGGGTTTCTGCCAGTTCAATGCTTATTTTCATCTCTTCCAACAGGGTCCTAAGGTTTGTTGAAATTCCCAGGCTTTGGGTGAGATCTCTTTTTATGGTTCCCTCATATTCATCCGGGGAGATCCCCCGATAATGATTGTGGCTGCTTTCCTGTTCCATTTTGGCGTCATCAATAGCGGTTTGCGGATCGTCCAAATTCACCTGGTCCAGAACCCGCCAATCGTTAAATTGAGTTGGTAACGCACTTTTATCCAGTATTCCATCCGGAAACCATAACAGCCAGGTAACCGGCACTTTGTATTCAATAGTGTCTTTATACCTTTTAATTATGTTGGAAGCACAGGACATTGCCTGGTGATCAGGACTGGTATCCATTTCCCTCCCAGACTGGGACCATTTATTTTCTGCAGCATCAAACTTCAAATTCCCGCCCTTTACCTCGATCACAAAAATATTGTTCAGGGTTTCTTCCCTAAGATCGAAAATAATAAAGTCAATTTCATAAAGATCTTTTTCCTCTTTGGTATTCCCTGCAAATGTCCTGTTCCAGAACACATCAAAATCATAAGCATCGAGTTTCTTTAAAGCATCAAAGACTTTACGCTCTGCAAGATCGGGATGGTGACTGGGGAAGTTTTCGGGGTACATCATAATTTTAGATATAAGATATGAGATGTGAGATTTATGCAGTTACCGGTTTCATGAAAATCCTTTCAAGGGTTTCTACCTGCTCCAGGCTTGGTTTATTAGTAAAGATCCCATGTTCTTTTCCTTTTCTCGCTCCGCGCAGGTACACGTATATGGCTCCTCCAAAATCTTTATCATAATCAAATCCGGGTAAGCGTGCTTCCAAATAGTTTTTAACCGCCATGGAATATATGAGATATTGAAGGTGGTAATTCCCTTCATTCAATGCTTTTTTCATCGTATCATCTTTGGCATAATGCTCCAGGCTGTCTCCCAGGAAATTAGATTTCCAGTCCAGGATATAGTATTTGCCTTGGTGCACGAAGAATAGATCTATCAAGCCGGTGAGCAATCCTTTTTTTGTATTGATCGCCATATTACAATTGATATCAATACCTTCCCCCAAATCAAAGTCTTTCAGATCCTCCAGGTTAATATCTGAAGTATTGAAATCAAATTCCATTTCGTTGAGTTTATCAGCGGAATCCAGGTCTTTTAACAAGATGCTGGTGCCATCGGGGAATTCAATATGTGAATGCAGAACATTATCTACCATTTCAACCAGCCTTTTTCTAAGCAGTTCTTTTTTGCCGGGATAGTACCTGTTCACCAGTTTATCAACTTCTGCCTGGTGACCATCTGGGTTTGTAAAATCGATATTTTCGAAGAGGTAATGAAGCATAGTCCCCATATTCTTACCTCCCGGGATGTCTTTGAATATGAATTGATCGTAAGCAGTTTCATACTTATCCAATTTCTCAGGTAAAGCATGTGAACTGTGCGCGCTAAGGGCAGAGAAGCTGAGTTTGCCGTGGTGTTTGTCGGCTAAATTAAGTTTTTCCAATTCCAGACCCTGGCCCCAGGTATCTTTAAATGGAGCCATTTTTCCTTTTATGGTTGATGGTTTTTCCGGAAGCTCAATACCACCCTCACCTTGAGAAAATTTCTTAAATGGGAAATTGAATAAAACAGATTTTTCTTTGAAATAATCGTTTTTAAAAATGAAGCAATTATACTTTGTTCGGGTTAAAGCAACATATAATAACCTGGAATTTTCCTGAGACTTTTGCTTCTCAAAAAATTTAGAGGATTCATCATTACCTTTCCCCTTTGGATAAAATTTGTAAATTCCTTCTTCATCCCTAAAAGAACAATAATCATGGGTCTCATTTGAAGTCATATCCAGATAAGGAGCTATTACAATAGGATATTCAAGCCCTTTAGATTTATGAATCGTTAAGATCTGTATGGCATCTTCATCACTTTCCACCCGCTGTTCCATTTCATCTCCCTCTTCAACAGCACCGGCAATCTGTTTTTGGAGATATTCATACAAACCAAAAGGTTTCAGCTCGTGTCGATATTCTGCTTCCTGAAGAAGTTCAAGAATTTGTGTAAGATTAGTTAAGGTTCGCAGATCGTTTTTTTCCATCAATATTCGCACTATATCGAAATGTGTCATGAAATATCGGAAAGCGGCATTAATACCTGAGCTATACCATAAATCTCGATATTCCCGGAAATTTTCCAGCAAATCCTCTTTTTCCAGTCCAAGCAATTCACCCGATTTTTTATTTGTGAACCTGTTCAGTAAAGCTTTATTAATATTAGCTTCATTAGTATTTAATACAGCTTCCATTATACAAAGCAATGCTTTAGCCTCCGCAGAATCTTCAAAAATTTTACTTTCATCTATGGTTACCGAATGATAACCAGCATCTGCTAGAATTTCCTTTATTTTATTCCCCTGGTCATTTGTTCTTACCAGAATTCCAATATCAGAATTTACAATATCCTTACCGTCCAATTTATAGTTTCCACTTAAAAGGTCCTGGACTAGACAGAGTAATTTTGATCTAATATCGTCCTGCTTTTTTTCAATAAAAACCTGAATTGGCTTTATTATAAAATTCTCTTTAGTGAGACCTATAGAAGTTGTCTTACTTGCCTTTACGTTTTGGTAGTCTATTTTACGTTCTCCCTCATTACCGGTTTTAAACGGATCTGCTACATCACTATAAAATTCATTTGCAGCATTAACAAAAGCAGCTGTAGATCTAAAATTGATTTCCATTTTAAATCTATTTGCTACTGGTATTTTTTCCCTGGCAGCGAAATAAGTATTTAGATCGGCCTTTCTCCATGCGTAAATAGACTGTTTAGGATCACCTATGTAAAACAAGATTTTGTCGTCTCCAAATAAATTATCGTAGATCTCATATTGTAGTTTATCCGTATCCTGAAATTCATCAATAAATACGGCATCGTAATGTTGTCTAATTACCTTTCGGAATTCATTATTTTCAATCACTGCCTTATGCATACGTGTTATTATTTCGTCATAAGTAAGCAAATGATTTTTATATAGATGATTCTGTATTTTAGATTTAGCTTCAGTTATACATTTTAAAAACAAAGTATAAATTACGGTGTCATATTGCTGCTTTAATTTCTTAGAAATATCTATTTCATTCTGAAATAAGGCAGAACATATAGTAGAATTTTTCTCACCTCCATCGCAAAGTAAGGATATAAAAGTATCCAAATTTTCCAGCTCTGCAATTGCTTTAGCTTTAGTCCCATCTGCGATTCCCTTAATGTCCAATTTTTGAATTTGGGATTCAAACCTGGATTTATTGACATTAAAATGGTTTTCGAATTTTTTTAATTCTTCACGATATTCAGCCGATGTGGACTTTTCGTCAAAAGCAAATGTCTTTCCGCCAAGAGCTTGTTTAATTATTGCATTAAAATTATTGATCTTAAGATATTTGTCCCATTCCTGAATATCTTCTAATGGAAGACCGGAAATGTTATTTCTCCAAAATTCCTTTACGCATTCATTAGCTATTTGAAGTACATCTGGTTGCAGTTCTAAACTAAAAGCCTGCCCGGATTCAAGAGCAAATTTATTGAGAGCTTCCTGACAAAAACTATGTATTGTTTGTATTGCAGCTTCATCAAGTTCAGATAAGGCTTGCTTTAATCTTAACAATTTCAAGGGATCGGTATGATCCAACATAAGTTGTTGAATAGGTTTTTCTTTACAATCACCCGTTTCATGGGCTTTAATGGCATGCCTAATAAATTCCCGGATACGGGCTGCAAGTTCAGCTACTGCCTGATTAGTAAAGGTTACCATAAGAATTCGGGAAATGGGAACATTTTTTTCCAGGATTAGCCGTAAAACAAGAAGGCCTATGGAATAGGTTTTACCGGTACCGGCACTCGCCTCCACAATATTAGCCCCGGAAAGTTTTACTACATCTTTATTCAGAGGTTCAAAATTTATCATATTTTCAATTATTCAGCTGTTAAAGCATCTTCGACCTCTGTCATAATGCTGATAAAATTCTTTTTAAAATCCTCTGAATTTTCTTTTACATCAAAAAAACCGGCAGAATGTTCTTTACATAAATATTGGCTGGTATATTCATTAATCTTACTCTGCAGCTTATTTCTGATTTTTTCCCATTCATCGCTTTTATCATCACGAATACATTTTTCTAAATCTTTTATTTCGAGTTTATAAAAATCTGGATAGAATGGTACAATTTTCTCAAAATTACCAACGTAAAATTGTACGAGGTTTTCCAACCTTTCAAGAGCTTCTTTTTGACTAATATCACTATAGAAAATTATATTTTCTGCCTCATCCTCCCCTTCATTAAGACAAACATAATTTAAAGTATCTGATATTCCAGCTGCTTTTAAAGCTAGGAATCTTACATAGGCCAATAATTTATATTTAGTTTTTAATTTAGAAACACTTAAATATAAACCTTGGTTTCCGAGAGTCTGAACTTTCGCTTTTAGAAAAAAGTTATGGTCATCATTTAAACTTATCGGAATTGAAATCTCCCTTTCAATAATGTTAGGTTCCTTTTCAATCTCCTCCAGTTTATGGTAAAGTAGGTTAACTTTTGTTTCAGTCTCCTGCAATTCTTTGTCGCCAAAAGATCTAAGTGGCAATAGTGCATCTTGAAGAAGTGACCCACGTAATTCCTCTGAAGACAAGGAATGGTTCTGAAATTTATTTTTTAGAACATTGTCTTTTACTTTCCATTTATCCAAATGGCTAAGTTCAAATACTTCCCAATCGGGTAGATTTACTGAATCTTTATAATATATACCAAGAGCTTTTTCATAATGATGTCGGAAAGGATCCTTTAGAAAACTTTCCAGTTGATAAAGATTAATTTCCTCTTCTGGATTTTTACGATTTTCTTCTTTTTGAACAAGGTCAATTTTTTCTTTTTTATTTATTAGATAAGTAAACAGATCTTCTTCCTTTTCCTTAAAGTATTTTGAATTGTACGTATGTAAAGGATGTTTTATTTCCCGAACCTTTTCCTTTGTATAATCCTGCAACTCACTAATTATCGCCGAAGATGGAATTACTGAATTGTCCTTCACATTCTGTCCTATATAACTCAGGAGCACCTGGTTTTCTGCATTTAAAAAAGTTTCTAAAAAGGCACCGCGGTCTTTGATACGACTGCTCAGTTTCTTATCCTCCGGGAGAAGATCGAAACTCAGCTCCTGAGATTTCCGGGGAAATTCCCCAAAATTCAGGCCTAGGAATGCGATCACTTTTTTGGGCATGCTCATTCCGGGATAGAGTCCGCTAAACACAATTCCTCCCCTGCCCTTTATTTGTTGCAGATCTTTATTTTGAAGTTGATCTTTTAATCTGAAAAAGAAAGTGTTGAAATTGATCTCTTCCTGACTTGAATCCTCCATAGACCCCAGCTCTTGCATAAGTTCACTGAACAGGTTTTGCTGCCAGTCTTCCGGCTGTAAAAACTCTTCAGTGATCCTCATCAATTCTTCATGCCAGGCTCCTGCAGTTTTTGGTTTCTCTTTTAAGGTGAGGAATTTTTGTAACAGTTCCACAAGGTGATGTAACCGGAAAAGATCCTGAGCCTGTTGCCCTTCAGCAATATCTACAGGGTAAATTTTCTTTCCGTTGATCTCTACAGGTTCATCACTTCCCAAGCAGAAACCGTAAATGAGCCTTTCGAGCCCGTTGCTAAAGGAGGAAAAATTGGTTTCCAGATTTTCATCTCCTTTATATTCCCTGCGGATGTTGGCATCGATAAATGCCTTTTTGAGGAGGTCAAGATCTGTAAACCCAAAGGCGTTTTGTATCGGCTGCATTTCAAGCAGATTAAAAACCCCGGGGGCAGTAAAATTCTCTTCCTCAAAAGCCAGCACCTGTTCCAGGGCAGTCCAGAAACTCTCCTCCCTGCCATAGCCCTTAGTCACCAATGTGTATGGGAATTCATAGGGAGCAGAATCAAAAACAGTCCTTATTGCTGAAATATACGGGTCGAGGTTGGGTATGCACACCATAATATCCCTTGCGCCTAATTCCCCCTTACTTTCATCTATGGTTTTCACCAGGTAATTGTAAAGCGCCTCAACCTCCCTCACCCGGGTAAAGGAATTGTAAATAAGCACAGAATCATCTGTTACCAATTTATCTGAAATGGAATCAGAGCATATATGCTTTTGAATTTGATTCAATAAATTTCCGCCTTCGGAAGGAAAATCCATTTCAGGTATTATTCCCAGCTGCTGCAGTTGCTCATTGGTTTTCAACGCAAGTTCTCCCCAATTCTGGTTAAGCGGATTTTTTTCCCGTTTTAGACCGAGATGGGTGCGATACAAATGAACGCTAAACCCCTCCACTTCTTTTAAAACCTTTAAGTATTGCAAGTATAACGGGCTAAGGCCGACATTTCCAAAGATATATAAGGAATGATACTTTTTAAGTATTTCAGGGTTCAGGCGAATAAATTCCTCAAACTTTTCGGAGGACATTTGATTACCTAAAAATCCGCATTGCTCATACAGGTATTTTTGCCACTCCAGATCGGGGTGATCCTTGCTCTTCCATTCCGCTGCAGGATCGAATTCCTGGTAACTATCAAACAGTCCGGCAACTTTTTGTGCCAGGGCAAGGCGTTTGATCTCATCTTCCCCGCAATAGTTTTTAATATTTTCGAATTTATCCTGAAATTCAGTTTTTCCCAACTCAGTAAAAAGCTTCCAGATGAGTTTTTCTCCCGATGGTTTTTCTTTAAAATTAGGATCAAGGTTTTCAATTAATTCCCTGAAAAAAGAATTAAAACTGTGTTGTTTAAGGTTTCCAATAAACCCAAGATTTTCGGCCAGTTGTTCCTTTAACCAGTTATGCTGTGCTTTATTGGGAGTAATGATATGTACCGGCTGAAAAACAAGATCCTTTCCCGAAAAATTAGATTTGATATGATCTGCCAGTTTTGAGGCCATATCTTTATTTGAAGCTCCGGAATAAAAATTGATCATCGTATCTCCATCAGATTTAGATGTTGGTGTAACTGTTTCCATAATTATATCCTGTTGGTTATTCCGGAAGCCCTTCTTACCCTTGCCTCCGCCGATTTTTTTATTATTTCCCTGGTTCCCTGAATGATCAGGTTTTCTTTAGCCCTGGTGATGCCGGTATACAGCAACTCCCGGGTGAGTAGCGGCAGGTTTTCCGACTTTGGCATCACGAGCAGGACATTATTGAATTCAGATCCCTGACTTTTGTGAACGGTCATAGCGTATACTGTTTCCACATCGGTGAGCAAACCGGGAGAAAAACTGCGGATCTTTCTTTCCTTTACTTCTCCTTCTTGGTTTTCTTCTTCCAATTGTTTTTCCTCATCCAAAAACCAGATACGCATTTTACCTGAAGTCTTATCCTTTCGCACCAGACCCACATCTCCGTTAAAAAGATTCAGGTCCGGATGATTCCGGGTCACCATTACAGGACGGTTTTTATAAAAAACCTGACCTGGATATATTTTTCCTTTTTTCGATAGATATTTTTCCACCCGGGTATTGAGTCCTTCCACTCCATTTTTACCCTTTCGGATCACTGCAAGAATTCGCAGAGAATTGAATTTCTCAATGGCCTTTGCGATATCATCTTCGGCTATATAATCCTCAAATCCCTTAACAAAGGTTTCGAATTTACTTTCCTTGTATTCAGAGTCTACAATGATTTTTCCTTCAGGTTTTCCTTCCTCAAAAAAGCTTTCTATTTCCTCCTGCTTATTATCGATCACAGCCTCACTTAGGACCCCAAAATCAGAGTTTTCCTTAAAGCGATAAGAATGCTGTAGCTTAACAATTTGATCCTGAAGCAATTCATCTTTCCCCGTGTTTTGATCAAGATCCAAGGCAGGGAAAAGTTGTTTTAGAGAAGAAATGGTTGCGGAAGAAAACCTGTTTTTCTCCCCTACCGTATTACACAGATCCCCCAGCAAACTACCAGCCTCTACTGAGGCCAGCTGGTTCTGGTCGCCCAACAGGATGAGTCGGGTACCGGGATCTACCGCATTGATGAATTTGGCAAATAGCGCCACATCTATCATAGAAGCTTCATCTACAATAATAACATCTGCATCCAGTTTATTTCCAAGATCGTACTTGAAGTATGGCGACTGGTACTTAACCTCAAGCAACCGGTGCAAGGTATAAGGTTTCAACGCTCCAATTTGCGCCCTAAAGTCCTCCGGCACCTGCTTATTAGTGGCCAGGGCTTCCTTCATCCGCATCGCCGCTTTCCCTGTGGGGGCAGCCAACTTTACATTAAGGTCTGGTTTCGCTTCATACAACAGACTCAGGATCTTGGCTACCGTAGTAGTCTTTCCAGTTCCCGGTCCGCCGGTGATAATTGTAAAATTATTCAGGTATGCCATTGCTGAAGCCACCAATTGCCAATCGGTTTCCAAATCTTTATCCCGGTTTTCCACCAACTTTTTAAATTCCGGAGAGTCCTTTAACTTTTCCAGCCTTTTTGTCTTCTCTCCTTTGCCTTTTTCAATCAGGTTTTTGATGCCTTCGATGATCTGGGTTTCGTAGTTGAAGTAGCGGGTGATGTAAAAGTTATCCCCGGTTAACACAAATGGTTTATCCTTTACCTGAGCTTCTCCCCCTTTAGCCACCAGGCCGGTTTGCAGTAGATCTATAGCAGAGGGAAAAATATCCCCCTCATCAATATTCTTTATATACCCCTCAAATATCCCTGCTACCCCATGCTTATCTTTTAGGTCAACACAAACACTTCCCTGGGCGAGGTTACGGGAAACGGCGTAGGCGTAGGGCTGAATTGCTTCCTCTTCTTTCTTTTTGACGAAGGAGGCGAAGTGGTGGTGGGGCTGTCTCTTATCCTCATCT
>ERZ1284729.34-NODE-34-length-22748-cov-27.679020_pt1 | contig 22748 bp, 22 predicted proteins | sample MGYA00454602_ERZ1284729 | MGnify/ENA primary metagenome ERZ1284729 (study PRJEB36292, sample SAMEA5787381) | metagenome | biome: Arctic soil; feature: perennial spring outflow channel; material: sediment | place: Canada | collected 2017-07-08 | depth 0.05 m ... | reverse complement strand
AAAAAAGGTACGATAAAGTAAAAGGAAGCGCTGTAAACCCTGTGTTAAGGGAAGGAAATTCTGACCGAAGAGCACCAAAAGCTGTAAAGAATTACGCAAAAGAAAATCCGCATTCTATGGGCGCCTGGGATCCTAAGTCCAAAACCCATGTTTCCACAATGAGCGAAGGTGATTTTTACGCAAATGAAAAATCGCTCACCCTGGAAGCTGCAGACAGCATTAAAATTGAACTTGAAAGCACTTCAGGAAAAAAGACATTATTAAAGGAAAACCTGGATCTTTTAAAAGGAGAAGTTATCGATGCCACTGTGATGAGCAAAAAATCACTTGTCAAATTCCTTGAAGCCCAAATAAAAGATGCCAAAGAAAAGAATGTACTTTTCTCGTTGCATATGAAAGCAACCATGATGAAGGTTTCAGACCCCATCATTTTTGGACACGCTGTGAAGGTTTATTTTAAAGATCTTTTTGAAAAACACGGACAGACCTTAGAGAAAGCCGGTGTAAATGTAAACAGTGGCCTGGGCGATTTATTGAATATTTTACCAAATTTACCTTCGGAGAAAAGAAAGGAAATTGAATCCGATATAAAAAGCGGTTTCGAGAAAGGACCGGATCTTGCCATGGTAGATTCTGATAAAGGAATAACTAATTTACATGTTCCCAGTGATGTAATTATCGATGCTTCTATGCCGGCAATGATAAGAACTTCCGGACAAATGTGGAATGCTAAAGGAGAACTGCAGGATACTAAAGCGGTAATTCCGGATAGCAGTTATGCAGGGCTTTACCAAAAAACAATAGAATTTTGTAAAAAGCATGGGGCTTTTGATCCAACCACTATGGGCACAGTTCCAAATGTAGGTTTGATGGCTCAAAAGGCTGAAGAATACGGATCTCATGATAAAACATATGAAATTCCGGAAGATGGAGTTGTTCGCGTTATAAATTCAAACGGAAAAAGCCTTTTAGAACATAAAGTCGAAAAAGGGGATATCTGGAGAATGTGCCAAACCAAGGATGCAGCTGTTCAGGATTGGGTAAACTTAGCAGTAACCAGAGCAAGGGCTTCAGGAATGCCAACGATATTCTGGTTGGATGAAAAACGCAGCCATGATGCTGAAATAATCAAAAAAGTAAACATGTATTTAAGTCCGCTGGATACTTCTGGATTGGACATACAAATAATGAATCAGGAAGATGCCACAGAATACACTTTAAAGCGCGTAAAGGAAGGAAAAGACACCATATCGGCAACCGGAAATATATTGCGCGACTATTTAACCGATTTATTTCCTATCCTTGAGCTGGGAACCAGTGCGAAAATGCTTTCTATAGTGCCACTTATGGCAGGTGGGGGATTGTTTGAGACTGGTGCAGGAGGATCTGCCCCAAAACACATTCAGCAATTCCTTAAAGAAGGTCATTTACGATGGGATTCGTTGGGAGAATTTTTAGCCCTTGCGGTTTCTTTGGAGCATTTAGGAGAAAAATTCAACAATAAAAAAGCCTTGATCCTTTCTGAAACTCTTGATCAGGCTACAGAAGAATTCCTTAGAAACGATAAATCACCTTCTCGTAAAGTAAATGAACTCGACAACAGGGGAAGTCACTTTTACCTGGCACTTTATTGGGCAAAAGGTCTTGCTAAACAGGATAAGGATACTGAATTGAAGAAGCACTTTACGGAAATCGCTGAAAAATTGTCTTCAAATGAAGACAAAATATTAAAGGACCTCTTAGATGCCCAGGGGAAACCGGTAGATATTGATGGATATTTTTATCCTAAAGAAGATCTTACCAGTAAAGCGATGAGACCAAGTACAACATTAAATCAAATTTTAGGGTATTAAAACACCTTTAAATAAATAAACTCAAGGCCGGATCTTCAATGATTCCGGCCTTTATTTTTTCTGCCTAAAGACTGGGGAATATTTTATTTTTGTTGAATCATTTTAATTAAATGGATCATTTCAGCAAAAATTAAAAATCCTGTTGTTATCAATCAGGCTATGGCAAAACAATAGATCCTTTCTCAGTTGCTTAAAAATTGGAAAAAACTTAGAATGAACCATTCTTAAAATTGGGTTTAGGTTTTTTCCATACCCTCAACTGCCGTATATTTAAACAAAAATTCAAGCTTGAATAAATATCTTTCCTTGGTGTTCCTTTTGTTTTTTCTAGTTTCAAATGCTCAGGACAAACTGGTTCTAAATGGTGTGGTTAAAGATGCATCCAGCAATGAAACCCTGTACGGTGTAAATATATTACTGCCCACTTTAAATACCGGTACTGTAACAAATGAATATGGATTCTATTCCATAAGGCTTCCCAATGGTACACATCAACTTAAAATTTCATATCTGGGTTACCAGGAATTAGTTACAGAAGTTACTATTGAAGAAAACAAAACATTAAATTTTGATTTAACTCCAACTTCTGAATATTTGGATGAAGTTGTATTAACCGAGGATATTGAACGTTTAAATATCAAAAAACCGGAAATGAGTGTCAATAAACTCGATATAAATACAATTCAAAAGTTGCCTGTGGTATTTGGGGAAGTAGATGTTGTGAAATCCTTATTATTACTGCCCGGGGTTTCCAATGCGGGGGAAGGTTCTTCCGGATTTAATGTTCGCGGTGGAGCTGTAGATCAAAATTTGATTTTACTGGATGAAGCAACCATTTATAATGCGTCCCATTTATTCGGCTTATTTTCGGTTTTTAATCCCGATGCTATCAAAAATTTGAAGCTGTATAAAGGAGGGATTCCTGCCAAGTATGGCGGAAGAGTATCTTCTGTTTTGGAAATCTATCAAAAGGACGGCAACAGCAAGAAGTTTGAAGCCAATGGCGGAATAGGTGTTATTTCAAGCCGTTTATTGGCTCAGGGACCTATAATTAAAGATAAAGGTTCTTTTCTTATAGGCGGAAGGAGTTCCTATGCGCACCTGTTTCTAAAACTTACCGACAACCCAAATTCTGCCTATTTCTATGACTTGAATACTAAATTAAGCTATAGGATTGATAAGAGCAACAGTATTTTATTTTCAGGATACTTTGGCAGGGACGTCTTTAACATCAATGAAAGTTTTAAAAACACCTACGGGAATGCCGTTTTTAATTTACGCTGGAATCACGTTTTAACCAATAATATTTTCACCAATCTGTCTGTTATCTACAGCGATTATTATTATGGATTAACTCTCGATTTCGTTGAATTTAACTGGAACAGCGGTATAAAAAACCTGAACCTTAAATACGATTTCAGTCACTATTTAAATGAAAATATCAATTTTGATTATGGAGTTCATTCTACCTATTATGAATTCAATCCTGGAGAAATCGAACCCAGTACAGAAAGTTCGGGGATAAATAGTTTTAACCTTACCAAAAAATATGCGTTTGAAAATGCGGTCTATTTTTCTGTAGAACATAAGATATCAGAAAACTTCTCGACTGAATATGGCCTTAGGTACAGTACATTTCTCAGGTTGGGACAAAAAGAACTCAATTTATATGAAAATGATCAAGCCGTTATCTTCAATGAGGATTTTGGCATTTACGAAGAATCCAACCCAATTGGCAGTAAGGAGCTTTCCAAAAACAGGATAGAGCGATCCTTTGGGAACCTGGAACCAAGATTGGCAATTGCGTATAGTTTTAACGATTTCCAGTCGGTAAAAGCCAGTTACAACAGAATGAGCCAGTATCTACATCTCATCACCAACACCAGCTCCCCTACTCCTTTGGATATTTGGGCTCCCAGCGGGAAATATATAAAACCTCAGTTATTGGATCAGGTTGCCCTGGGTTATTTTCAAAATTTCAATAATGAAAAATATTCCTTAGAGCTGGAAGGCTTTTATAAGTTCATTAATAAGCGATTGGATTATATAGATGGCGCAAATTTGGTTGCAAATAATGCCATTGAACAGGTCATTCTTCCAGGTACTGCCCGGGCTTATGGTTTGGAATTATTGCTTCGGAAAAATACAGGTCGGTTTACAGGATGGCTGGCTTATACCCTGTCCAGATCTGAACAAAGAACTCCGGGAAGAACTCCAGAGGAATCCGGGATAAACAATGGCAACTGGTATAGTACAGGATACGATAAACCCCATGATATCTCGTTTACGGGTAGTTATGAGATTTCTGAAAAATGGCAATTAAATACCAATTTCGTATATCAAACCGGACTGCCTACCACCTACCCCACAGGTCAATACCGGTTTGAAAACTTAAACATTCCAGTATATTCTCCAAGGAATAGCAATAGGCTGCCGGCATACCATCGGTTGGACATTTCAGCGACCTATGTCCCGAAAAGGAAATCCGGAAATTTCGAATCTTCCTGGAATTTTGGGATCTACAATGTGTACAATAGGATGAATGCTGTTTCATTAAGTTTCAGAAAGAATGAAGATTCGGGAAATAATGAGGCCGTAAGATTGTCTTTGTTCGGAATAATCCCCTCGGTCACTTATAATTTTAAATTTTAAGGCTATGCAAAATTTAAAAATTTCTATGCTCATGTTGATTCTTTTTAGCATCTATTCCTGTGAAGAAGTAGTAGATGTAGACCTGGAAGAATCTGAACCAAGGTTGGTAGTGGAAGCATCTATTCTTTGGAAAAAAGAGTCCACAGGAAATTTTCAAATAATAAAACTAACCACAACAGCTCCATTTTTTGCTGATTCTACTCCACCGGCAGAAGAAGCACAAGTTTCAGTGAAATCTGAAAATGGAATTCTTTATGTTTTTGAGGAACTGGAACCTGGATTTTACATTAATGATGTTTTTGAACCTGAACTCAACAGATCCTATGATTTGGAAATAATTTATAAAGATGAAGTTTATACCGCAACTGAATCTTTGATGCCGGTAAGCTCCCTGGAATATGTAGAACAGTCAACAGGTGGAGGATTTGGAGGGGAAGATATAGAATTGAGGGCTTATTATAATGACCCTCCGGATGTTGAAAATTATTACTTCTTTAGATTTTTATTTGAGGATCTTTCTATTCAAATCTCGGAGGATGAATTCACCGATGGAAATTTAACTTTTGCATATTTTTCAAATGAAGATCTGGTTCCTGGAGAAGATGTCGAATTCGAAATCCAGGGAATCTCAAAAAGATTCTATGAGTATATGTTCATATTGCGGTCACAGGCCGGCACCAATGGCGGAGGACCATTTCAAACCCAACCTACAACTGTTAGGGGAAACATTATAAATACAACCAATCCTGAAAATTTCGCATTTGGATATTTCCGGTTATCAGAAACCGATTTCCTATCGTATACAATTCAGTAAAAGGGTCTCTTATACATTTTATCATAACTTTTGAATTTTGTGAAACAAATAAATGAAACATACCAATAAAGAATTGCTGGGAAAAGGATTAAGATACCTTGCGGGAGCGCTCCCCTTAATAATAATAGGTCCTTCAGTGTTATATACCGCGTTTAACAACCGGGAGCATCCATTATACATCGCGGTTCTTATTTTAGGACTTCTGGCATGTGCAGGGGCCATCTTTTTAATGTTCAAAGGAATTGGCACCTTGATGAAAGCATTATTTGACTGATCATTAAATTAATGCTTCAAATTGAGCTATTGCACTTCATATAATTGCAATAAAAATGTGCTCATCGTTTTAAAAATTAACGTAAAAAAAATCCCCATTTTTCAATGAGGATTTTTTTTGAGCGGGAGACCGGGTTCGAACCGGCGACATTCAGCTTGGAAGGCTGACGCTCTACCAACTGAGCTACTCCCGCAAGGACACTGCAAATATAACCGTTAATTTTTTTAACTTCCAAACAAATTATAGCTTTTTTAAAAAATGATATCCCTTGATAACATAGCCATGATTCATATAGAATTTGTGCGATTTAAAATTTTGCACGTAACTATTTAGTTCTGAAGTCTCACAGCCTTTTTTCCTGGAATAATCAAAAATGAATTCGAATATTTGTTTTCCAAAACCACGATTCTGATATTCAGATTTAATAAAAACATGGTCCGGTTCACAGGATTTTCCGGCGTAATGACGTGTCATAAACCAAAGTCCGAAAACACCTATTAACTCTTCCCCTAAATACACTCCAAAACACTCATAATTTTGATCAAACATCTCCAGAAAACGAGCTTTAAGCAGTGCTTCATCTGTTTGAAAATCACCAAGTTCCATCACAAATGGTAGTACCAGATTCAGGTCTTTTTTTAAAATCTTGTTAAATGCCAATTCCATCCTAGGGTTTTCTGCGAAAATAGTCATAATTTTAGCTATTCAAATAATTTATAATTAACACACCTGTTACAAGCGTATAATTTGAATTTGATTTGTAAAAAGAATGATTCAAATGCACAGTAAACAGGTCAATAATAAAATAAAAAAATATCTATGAAAGTTAAATCCGGAAAAGCTCAAGACCTTATAGACACTAAATTTTTAGAAGATCGCCGAATTTTTTTATGGGGCGAAGTCGACGGTAAAACAGCAAAACATGTTGTTGAGCATTTATTATACTTAGATTCTGAATCTGACAAAGAAATCCAGTTTTTTATAAATAGCCCGGGAGGTTTTGTAACCGACGGTTTTGCTATGTATGACACGATGGTATCTTTAAACAGCCCGGTTTCAACTATTTGTTCCGGCCTCGCAGCATCTATGGGTTCTATCCTTCTTTCAGGAGGAACCAAAGGCCGAAGATTTATTCAACCTATGGCAAAAGTGATGATTCATCAGCCAAGTGGAGGAGCAAGGGGACAGGCGTCTAATATTGAAATTCAGGCAGCCGAAATTTTAAAGATCAGGGATTTAAGCGCTAAAATACTTGCTGAAAATTGCGGCCAGAGCATCGAAAAAGTTTTGAAAGACTTCAACCGTGATTATTGGATGGATGCAGAAGAATCCATAAAATATGGAATTGTGGATGGTATTTTTAAAAAATAAAAACTGATGAGTCGGGAAATCAAACATAAAGAAAATTCCAACAGGGGAATGATCTACATGGAAGATGAATCTGGCATTACTTCAGAACTCACTTATACAAAAAAGGATAATGGGATTTTAATCATTGACTATACTCAAACCAGGAAATCATTGGAAGGAGGAGGACTGGCATCCATGCTTGTTAAATACAGCGTGGAATTTGCCCGTAAAAACAACTATAAGATCGATCCTTTGTGTCCTTTTGCCGAAGTCCAGTTTGATTTAAATAAGGAATTTCGGGATGTGCTGGTTAAATAAAAATCAATTTTAAATTGAGCAGTGCTGTAAAGATTCGAAGGATATCGGCTTCTGAGACCTACGCGGTTCGACAACCGGTTTTACGTCCGGGAAGGCCTTTATTGGAATGCATTTTTGAAGGAGATTTATCCCCGGAAACCCTGCATCTTGGATATTTTTTTGATGAGGATTTAAAAGGAGTTGCTAGTTTTATGAAAAAGCAAAACCCTGTGTTTTTTCAGCCATTTCAATACCAGTTAAGAGGAATGGCTGTTTTACCGGATTTTAAAGGTAAAGGCATAGGTGCTGCCTTATTAAAAGCAGGGGAAGCGGAACTACAAAAACTTGATGCTTCCGTATTTTTATGGTTTAATGCCCGTAATTATGCCGTCGGTTTTTATAAAAAATTTGGATATCAAACCAAAGGAACAGAATTTGATGTTCCTGGAGTATGCCCCCATATTGTAATGTTTCAGCAACTAGGTGAAGAAGAAATAATTGACAATGAAACTTTCATTCCTCTTAAATAGATGGATCTTTATATCAGGATTAATTTTTCTGATAATATTGGCATGTGGATGCAGGATGGAGAGTGAGGAAGAGCAGGATTTTTTAGAAGATCTAAGAAACGGAATTGTGATCTCCATGGGTTCTTCCAAAGAACTGGAACCAATACTTTATGATGTAGCAAACCTTCGGTTATTCAATAAAGATTCGGTGACCGCATTTTATCTTGCACGCGACTTTAAGCCGGCCTGGACCAATATCAATTTCAGAAATTCACTTATTGACACCCTAAAATCTGCTCATTCTCAGGGTCTTTACTTCAAGGATTACCATGGGGAAGAACTGGAGAAACAACTTCTGAAAGTAGCCAACCTTGATGAAAAGCAGTTGAGTGAATTGGATATGTTACTTACCGATGCTTTTTTTAAATTCATGGACCATTTATATAATGGTAAAGTTGATCCTAAAAGTTTGCATAGAATATGGGATGTTCCCAAAAAACAGCCTGACAAATTAAAACTTCTGGAAAAGGCTGTAAAAGAAAACAACCTCGAACTTGCTCTAAGCCATTTAAGGCCGGTTCATCCTATTTATAAAGATTTAATAGCGGCCGAAAAGGAATACCGGAAGCTTAAAGAAGATGCTGAAAATCTTAAGAAGATTGAAAAAGGAGCGATGATAAAACCCGGAAAGCAGGATAAGCGCCTGCAGGAAATTCAATTCCGACTTTTACATCTGGGGTATTTAAATTCCCTTAAAATAGGCGGTTCGCTCTACGATACTGAAACCGTGGATGCGATAAAAGAAATCCAGAAAGATAACGGGCTTTTGGCCGATGGAATAATTGGAAATAAAACGATTGACCTTCTTAATAAAGGCTATGAGGATCGTTATGACCAAATCCTGGTCAATCTCGAAAGGTGGAGATGGTTTCCGCGGGACTTGGGGTCGCATTATATTCTGGTAAATATCGCTAATTTCAGGCTTCAGGTGGTACGCGAAAAGAATACTATTAGCACCCATAAAACCATAGTTGGCAGAGTCTCCCGGAAAACACCAATATTTTCAGAAGAAATCGATCATCTTATATTTAATCCCAGTTGGGCAATTCCCCCAACGATCAAGAATGTAGATGTGATCCCCGGAGTTCGAAAAAACCCAAATTACCTGAGAAACAAAAACATCCAGGTTTATAATAGTAGAGGGGAGAAACTGGATCCATCAACAATAGACTGGACAAAAAATGAGGTAAGGTCTTTCAGCTACAGGCAACCACCGGGGAGTACCAATCCCCTGGGAAGAGTGAAAATAATGTATCCCAATCGATATATCGTATATCTTCATGACACTCCATCTCAATCCATTTTCGACCAGAATTCCAGAGCACAGAGTTCGGGTTGCGTGCGGGTAGAAAATGCCATTGATTTGTCTAAATATCTCTTGCAGGACCAGCCTGAATATACTTCAGAAGTAATAGATTCAATTATTCAAAGGGGAGTCCTCAAAAGGATCGATATGAAACAAAAGGTTAAGATCCATCATTTTTACTGGACCGCCTGGAGGGAAAATGGGAAAACAATTTTTACAGACGATATTTACAACTTTGATGATGCCATTCTTAAGGCCTTAAAAAAGGCATCCTAAGCCCGGATCATTTCAGATTTTTCAGCATAGTTCTTATCAGAAGAATGAATATACAATACCGATTTATTTTTAATCACATCGATAATTTCCTTGGATAAACCAGTTGGTAAAGCAGGACAGCCGTAGCTCCTCCCCAATCTTCCCACATTGCTAATAAATTCCGGGTTTGCATATTTTGCTCCGTGAACTACAACATAGCGATCCCGTGCATTGGAATTAAACTTCTCCTCCATTCCATCAATAAACATAGAATACCCGTTTCCACCGTAATAAGTTTCGGCAGTCACAAAAAATCCCAGTGAACTTTGTAAAGAATTTACAGTATTGGAAAATTTAGTAGCAAACTCCCCACCGGTATTTTTACCGTGAGCAACAAGGTTATGAAAAAGCACTTTATTATTTTTCATATCCAGAACCCACATTCTTTTTTTGGTAGAAGAAAGACTAAAATCTATAATGGTAAGAATTTCTTTATCGAAAAGTTTTTTATCTGAAAGTTTATAATATCCCATCATTCCGTTTTTAAAACTTTTAAGGTTGGGAACGTTGGGGTTATTTTCCACAAAAATATCATACAACTGATTGATTTCCACATCAAGTGATTTATTTTCTGTTGTAGTTTTAAGAAAGGTTTCCGGTATTACCGGAATTTCGGAATTGTTATGACCGTCTGTGGTAGTGTAGGCAAAAGAGGCAGTTAAAACGGCAATCACGGTTAAAATTTTATACGTCATATTTGGGAAAAAATTTAATTATTTGTTAAATAAGTGCAAAGAGAGTGCCAACATACAAAAAATTATTTTCACACAGACCCTGATTAAATATAAATTCATTTTAAATCCACTATAAATGTTAAATATTAGCAATCAGGGATTTAAATAAAAATTTCTTACAGCTTACCCTATAATAACGAGCGTAATTTTATTTTATTTCCATAATTAGATGAAAATTTCAGGAATTTGTAATGCAAACTATTTTTTAACAGTTTTAAGCTTCCTTAATAATTTGGACCGAAAGGAATGGAAGAAAAAAGGGAGGATTCAAAAGTTATGAAAATGGCTATTGGCAAAAGAATTGTCAAGGTTATTAATTACTGCAAATTATAGTTTATATATTTACAGCTTATAAAAATATTGATATGGATAAGAAAGTGATATTATTGATTTTAGATGGATGGGGAATCACTCAGGACCCAAAAGTTTCTGCGATTGCACAGGCCAATACTCCTTATTTTGATTATTTGATAAAAACCTATCCCAACGCCCAACTTCTTACCCATGGTAAAAATGTTGGTTTGCCAGATGGACAGATGGGAAATAGTGAAGTTGGACATATGAACCTGGGTGCGGGCCGTATAGTTTACCAGGATTTGGCAAAAATAAATATGGCTGTAGAGAATAACAGCCTAATCAATGAACCTATCCTGGAACAAGCATTTAATTATGCACTTCAAAACAATAAACCCATCCATTTTATGGGACTTTTAAGCGATGGTGGCGTGCACTCACACATCGATCATTTAAAAGGATTATTAACCGCTGCAACCGAATTTGGGGTGAAAGAAAAATATGTTCATGCCTTCACAGATGGTCGTGATGTTGATCCAAATTCCGGTAAAGGATTTGTTGCGGAATTAGAGGAACATTTAAATAAAACCGGAAGCAAATTAGCCACTGTTATAGGCAGGTATTTTGCAATGGATCGTGATAAACGCTGGGAGCGAATACAAAAAGCGTATGATTTGATAGTTTCAGGAAAAGGTAAAAAAACCCAAAATGCGCTGGAAGCTATTCAGGAAAGTTACGATAATAAGGTAACCGATGAATTTATAGAGCCAATTGTACTCACCAAAGAAGATGGAACCCCGGTTGCTACCTTAAAAAATGATGAAGTTGTGATCTTTTTTAATTTTAGAACCGATCGCGGAAGACAACTTACCCAGGTACTTACTCAGGAAGATTTGCCGGAATTCAACATGAAAAAGCTGCCCTTATATTTTGTAACACTTACAAAATATGATGACACGTTCACAAATATCAATACTGTTTTCAAAAAAGATAATATAAAAACCACTTTAGGAGAGGTATTGGAATATATGGGCAAAACCCAGATTAGAATTGCTGAAACAGAAAAATATCCACACGTAACCTTTTTCTTTTCAGGCGGAAGGGAAAAGCCGTTTAAAGGTGAAAAACGTATTATGTGCAGTTCTCCCAAAGTTGCAACCTATGATTTGCAACCTGAAATGAGCGCAAATGAAATAGTGGAGAAGATCATTCCGGAAATAAAATCACAGTCGGCCGATTTTATTTGTCTGAATTTTGCCAATCCGGATATGGTAGGCCATACAGGAGATTTTCAGGCCGCAATCAAGGCTGTGGAAGCGGTAGATAAGTGCACCAGGGAGGTAGTAGAAGCGGCAATTGAAAATGATTATAGCGTATTGGTTATTGCCGATCACGGAAATAGTGAAATGATGATAAACCCGGATGGATCTGCAAATACAGCCCACACAACAAACCCGGTTCCCCTTATATTGGTAGACAAGGATATAAAATCTATACAAAGCGGTAATTTGGGAGACGTTGCACCGACTATCTTAAAACTGATGGGAATTACCAAACCCGAACTAATGACACAACATCCATTAATTTAAAAATGAAATGAAAATGAGTTTATACCTTTTAATTCTGGCTTTTATCACCTCTTGTGGAAACTTCAATGACACCGCCAAAACCGATGAAATGAAATCTGAAAAAGTTTTGGTTCAGTCTGAAATTGAAGATGAAAATGAAGATCAAACAATGTTGATTGGAAAATTCACCAAAGAGGATCTTCAACAAGCTCCCTATTCCCGATGGTTTAACAATGGGTACACCAATTTCAATCCTTCCGAAGAAGCCATGGGAACTATCAAAAATAACATTTCAGAATATGAAATAATTGCGTTTATGGGTACCTGGTGCGCAGATAGCCGAAGGGAAATTCCCAAATTATATAAGATTCTGGACGAAGCAGGTTATGATCTTTCAAAACTTACGATTATAGGTGTCGATAGAAATAAAGTAACTCCAGAGGAAACCGAGGCTGCCTGGGATCTTGACCGGGTACCTACCTTGATTTTCATGAAAGATGGCAAAGAAGTCAATCGTTTTGTGGAATACCCAAGAGCTTCCATTGAAGAAGATATTGCTAACATAGTTAGTGGACAGGAATATAATAATTCGTATTTCAATTAATTCTATTTACCTAAAAATCAATGCTATAAAAATAGTGTAACAGCATTTTTCTTATTAATTTTGAATTTATGTCTAAACATTTGACAATTGCAGTAGATTTTGACGGAACAATTGTAGAAAACCGATTTCCAAAAATTGGTAAACCTATTTTATTTGCTCTGGAAACATTGAAAAAATTGCAGGAAGAAGGACATCAGTTGATTTTATGGACCTATAGATCCGGAAATGAATTACAGGAAGCTGTAGCTTTTTGTAATTCGAATGGAATTTATTTCTATTCGGTTAACAAAAGTTATCCGGAGGAAGAATACGATCATTCCATCAGCAGAAAAATTCAGGCAGACATTTTTATAGACGACAGAAATATTGGGGGATTGCTAGGTTGGGGAGAAGTTTATCTTAAACTGAGCAATGAATCCTTGATCAAAGAAAAAAAGATCCTTCAGAACAAAAAATCAAAAAAGAGCCTTTTAGGCTTATTTAAATCTAACTTATGATAATTACTAAAACAAGGGAAGAAATAGAATTGATGCGGGAAAGCGCTTTGGTGGTTTCCAGAACCCTTGGAATGATCGCTTCAGAAATAAAACCAGGAGTCACAACGCTTCAGCTTGATAAAATGGCGGAAGAGTTTATACGGGAGCAAGGAGCAATTCCCGGTTTTTTAGGATTATATGATTTCCCAAATTCACTCTGCATGAGTCCAAATGCTCAGGTTGTCCACGGTATCCCTAACAACACTCCCCTGGTTGAAGGCGACATTATCTCCATAGATTGCGGAGCCCTTAAAAATGGATTTTACGGAGATCACGCTTATACCTTTGGAATAGGAGAAATTTCAGAAGACACGAAAAAACTTTTACAAGTAACCAAAGAATCACTTTATAAAGGAATAGAAGAATTTCGAATTGGCAACCGGGTTGGCGATGTTGGGTATGCTATTCAAAAATATTGTGAGGCTAATGGATATGGAGTTGTTCGTGAACTTGTAGGTCACGGATTAGGGGCAACGATGCACGAAGATCCGGAAATGCCAAATTATGGTAAACGCGGTCGTGGAAAGAAATTTATTGAAGGAATGGTTGTCGCAATTGAACCTATGATTAATTTAGGAACGAAAAACATCAAACAGCTTAAAGATGGCTGGACAATACTTACGGCAGACAATAAGCCAAGTGCTCATTTCGAACATGATGTGGCACTAATAGATGGAAAACCTGAATTGCTTTCCACCTTTAAGTATATTTATGAAGCATTGAGTATTGAAAGTACCGAAGAAGATAAATTCAGGGCTAAAGTATATGATTAAGAATTATCGTCAGGAACAGTGGAAAACCTTGCATAAAGATATCTGGCAAGACAGATTTTTATATAAGGTATCCAGTTATGGCCGTATTTTAAGCTTTGTGAAGAACCCCGAAGGGGAATTACTCAAAGGTGGAAAAACAGCAGGTTACCTATCTTTTGTGGTAAATTTAAAAAACGGAAAGAAGAAAAATTATTATTTTCATAGGGTTATAGCTGAATTATTTGTGAAAAAAGCAGAGGATGCAGATTTTGTAATTCACAAGAATTACAAAAAACATGAGAATGAGGCACATAATCTTGCCTGGGCTACTAAAACGGAGTGGGTACAACACCAATATGGCAATCCCAGCGTTCAGGAAAACAAGCTTAAGCGAAAATTGAGAACAGTAACATCCTATTCCAAATTATCCTACTCTCAGGCAGTAATCCTTAAAAAGAAACTACTGGATCCCAACCGTAAAACCAGGATCAGGATTTTAGCCAAACAATTTGGGGTTTCAGAAATGCAATTGTACAGGATCAAATCCGGAGAAAACTGGGGTGATATCAAAGTATGATAAAACAGCTTTTTAAACTCACCTTAAATTCCATCCCACGCCCACTGCTGATACGGTTGAGTTATTTGGCGAAACCGGTTCTTGAGTTTGCCTTAAAAGGATCAACCTATGTAGATCCTATTGATGGGAAAAGTTTCAGGAAATTTTTACCCTATGGATATGAGAATCAGCGGGAAAATGCGCTCTCTCCTTCTACCCTTTCCCTGGAGCGTCACCGGGTTTTATGGCTGTATCTTAAAAATAAAACCGATTTTTTTTCCAAAAAGCTGAAGGTTTTACATTTTGCACCGGAACAGGCATTTTATAAACGATTCCGGAAACTACCCAATTTAGATTATACCACCACCGATTTAAATTCCCCGCTCGCCGATGTAAAAGCAGATATTTGTGATTTGCCTTTTGAAGATAACACTTACGAATTCATCCTATGCAATCACGTTTTAGAACACATTCCCGATGATACAAAGGCGATGCAGGAAATCTACAGGATTCTTAAACCCGGAGGAACCGCGATTTTACAAATTCCCCAGGATTTAAACAGGGAATTTACATTTCAGGATGACAGCATAACTTCACAAAAGGAACGGGCAAAAATATTTGGCCAATATGATCACGTTAGGGTTTACGGTAAAGATTTTTTTCAGAAATTACGAGGGATAGGTTTCGAGGTAGAAGAAGTAAATTACAGCTCCGGACTAACTTCTGCTGAAATAAACAAATACCGCCTTGCTAACGGAGAGATTATCCCTGTTTGCACCAAACCATCATTCAACGTTTAAAGCGTCTTTAAATCCTTGTGAGGTGTAAACTTTCACAGCTTCATCTGCTTCTGTATAAATAAAGTATACATCCACATCTTCCAGGTTCTTCAGCATTTCTTTAGATTTTTCAAAACCCATGGCCATAAAGGCAGTGGCATATCCATCGGCCATAGCACAATTCTCTGCTAAAACAGAAACACTCAGTAAATTGCTTTTTTCAGGTTTCCCGCTTAAAGGGTTTATGGTATGCACAAAACGCTCTCCGGTTGTGCTATCTATCCTGAATTTTCTATAATTTCCAGATGTGGCCATCGCCCTGTTTTTTAGCTTTAAAGTGGCCTGAAACGTTCTTTCTCCTTCGGTTTGCTGAGGATCATCTATGGCAACTATCCAGGGTTGTTGTCTACCCTTATTGATCCCTTTCGCAACAAGTTCCCCTCCCAGTTCAATTAAATAATCCTCTACATTTTTACTGTTGAGATAGCGCGCAATTACATCTACAGTAAATCCCTTTGCGATGGCATTAAAATCAATATAAATTCCGGGCTGTTGTTTCTTAATGATATTATCGGAAGTTAATTCCAGTTTATTAAAACCAACATACTGCATCATGGAATCCATTTCTGAAATGCTTAATGAATCCAGGTTTTTATCGGGTCCAAATCCATATGCATTTACAAGATTACCAACTGTGGGATCAAAATATCCATCACTTTGCTTATATATTTTTTCTGAATACTGAAAAACCTCTCTGAAATTCCCGTCAACCTTTATTCCGGTTTCCCCTGAATTGATCTTTGAGATGTCTGAATCCTTTTGGTAGGTACTCATAGACTTATTTATGACCCTAAATATAGAATCTAAACCCTTTTCCAAATCCAATTCCTCAGGATGAAAAAATTTAAGCTGATAGGTGGTTCCCAGGGCGGTTCCTGTATAGACTTGTTCATAGGCTCCCTCTTTTTCACATCCGGTAAAAGCAAATGCTAAACAGCCGATAACAACAAATAACCCACTTTTAAATCTCTTGTAATCCATCATAATTCACGATATAATCTTCATCTTTTGTAATTGGCAACTCATAATCTTTTGAATTGGCGAGACCCACGCCGGCATAAAATGTCCTGGCGTTAAATTTAAGTGCGTGTTCTTTGATGCCTTCCATAAATATTTGGTCGATTTTTTTAGGATCATCGGGATAAAGAATTGCCCTTACCACTACAAAATGGAGTTTCTTATCCTTTAGGGCGACAAACTGCGGATTGCTTTTTAACTCACTCTTGATTCCCAGAAATTCATATCCCTGATCTTCGAGATCCTTCCCAACGATATTCATCGCCAGGTTGTGAAGTTCTTGTTTGTTTAGTTCATTTTTCATGTATTATCAAAAGTACAACTATTAACATATTTAAATTGAACTGTAATAAAAAAGCCCGGATATTTCCAGGCTCAATTATAAAAAAAAGTAATTCTAATGCTTAATTAAGCGCTTGGTAACAATTCCTAAGGATGTTGAGATTTCAACAAAATACATGCCTGATTTAAATTCAGAAATATCTATTTTCTGAATTCCCGAAGAATTAATAGCCTTGAACTCTTTCATAAAAATTCCGTTGGAATTAGAAATTTTAATGTTGTTGATCTCCAAAGATTGATTCCTAAACTCATAAACCCCTTTTCCCGGATTTGGATATATTGCAACTTTTTCTGAAAGGTTGGCTGTAGTACTACATTCGCCTACGACATCCCCATGGTTTAAGTGCACAGCCAGTTGATTTTCCTTGACTATAACAGTTTTACCTTTATGGCAAACTAATTTGTCTGTCCCAGTAATTGAAACTTCAACTGTAGAAGTTGAATTGCAGCCATTTACTCCTGACAAAGAATAAGAATACAAACCTGGAACATCAATTGAAGGATTAAACACACCGGTTCCACTTGCTAATGCTGGGAACCATGTTCCACCAGGTTCTGGGGCTCCACCGAGAAATCCAAATAAATCTTCAGAAGTACCTATGGAAGAAAAAACCGCAATTCCATTTTCTCCAGTATTAGGAGCTTGAAGGAAACTCACATAAACAATTGAATCATCATCGGGACATACATTATTTTGACTTTCTACACGATACTTATATTGTCCGGGTAGATCTACAGAGGGATCAAATACCGTATTACCACTTGCCAGGGGTGGAATCATAATTCCGCCTGGTTGGGGTGGACCTAACAAAGAAGATTTGTAATTGATAAGCAAATCTACAGGTTGACCGTTAGGACAAATATAAACCCACGTGGTAGCCCCGGCATTTGGAGCTGGGAAAATGTTTGCTATGACGGCAGTCCTAATGGAACAGGAACCGGATAAATTGTCTGCATAATAATCTTCCCCACTTACCAGTAAAACATCCCAAGCAAGCGCTTCTGTACTAGTTGCCGTTGCATACCAAACAACACCATCTCCACCATCCGTGGCTACCAAATCTCCTATTCTTGGCTTATGGAAATAGTTACCCGTTCCTTCACTTTCACAAAAATCCTGATTTATAATTTCAACGGTTGGACAGTTTGTGTTTATCTCTTTGGCCTGACTGGTCCAAACAAATAAAATCATCGATAAAAGTAATAATCGTACCATAGATTAAAATTTAAATGTTAATTGTAATTTTAATGTAGGCTAAATTGTATTCCGATGATTATTTTTAAAGGATTAACATAAATAATTTCGATAAGATGTTGCATTCAATCGACCATTAGCTTTAATCTTTTGAATTATTCTATAATGATTAAATAATTAAAATTTTTCGAGCAAAAACAACTTGTGTAATTTTGTGGGAAACAACCTACGAGTGAAAATCCTTCACAGAAAGCTCACTGAGCATTTTAGTGGAGTACCTTTTAAAACTTTAAATCATTTTCTACTGAGGCAAGCCTCGTAGGTATTATAACCCTCTTAAAAATAAAAATCCCGACTGAATTTTCAGCCGGGATTTTTTTAATTAATATGCAAAATTTTTATCCTCCAAAATCATCAAATCTTACATTTTCCGGTGGTACTCCATACTCGTCTGTCATTTGTTGAACAGCCTTATTCATAAGCGGAGGTCCACAGAAGTAATATTCAATATCTTCAGGCTCGTCGTGAAATTTCAAATAGTTATCAATTACCACCTGGTGAATGAACCCTACAAAACCATCTCCTTCATCTTCGATATCTTTTTTAACCTTCCAGTTATCCTCTTCCATAGGTTCAGATAAGGCCAAATAGAATTTAAAGTTAGGGAAATCTCTTTCCAAAGCTCTGAAATGTTCTGTATAGAACAATTCCCTTTTAGAACGTCCACCATACCAGAAAGTAACTTTTCTTCCGGTTTTTAAAGTACGGAAAAGGTGATATAAATGTGAACGCATTGGAGCCATTCCGGCACCACCACCTACATATAACATTTCCGAATCGCTTTCATTGATGAAGAATTCTCCATAAGGCCCTGAAATAACCACTTTATCACCTTCTTTTCTGGAAAAAATGTAAGAAGACGCAATCCCGGGATTCACATCCATCCATCCGTTTGCAGCTCTGTCAAAAGGAGGTGTTGCAATACGCACATTCAACATAATCTTTCTTCCTTCTGCAGGGTATGAGGCCATTGAGTATGCCCGTTCAACCGTTTCCTTATTTTTCATGACCAAAGGCCATAATTTGAATTTATCCCATTCATCCTTGAATTTTTCAGGATCTCCGGAATGCTCTTCAGGATGGGCGCTAATATCCATATCCTTGAACTGCACCTCACAGGAAGGAATTTCAATTTGGATATATCCTCCTGCTTTATAATCCATATCTTCAGGAATTTCAACAACAAATTCCTTTATAAAAGAGGCAACGTTGTAATTACTTACTACCGTAGCTTCCCATTTCTTAATTCCAAAAACCTCTTCGGGAATCTGGATTTTCATATCCTGTTTTACCTTTACCTGGCAACCAAGTCGCCAACCGTTGGCGATTTCTTTTCTTGTAAAGTTAGGCTCCTCGATTGGAAGAATAGTACCACCACCTTCAGAGACGATACATTTACACTGTAAGCAAGTACCACCACCACCACAGGCAGAAGGTAAGAATAACTTGTTTTCACTTAAAGTTGAAAGCAATGTTCCGCCGGAACCAACCTCGAGATCTTTTTCGCCGTTTATTTTTATTGTAACCGGTCCGGAAGGAACTAATTTTGCTTTGGCCCACAGTAACACGGAAACCAGCAATAAAATTAATACCAGGAATATAATTACACTTGCGATTATAACTGTCATTATTTCTTTTTTTTATTAAATTTCAATTCCCATAAAGCTCATAAATCCAATTGCCATAAGCCCTGTAATAATAAAGGTAATTCCCAGGCCTTTTAAAGGTGCAGGCACATTGGAATAAGCGATCTTTTCACGAATAGCTGCTATTGCCAGAATAGCAAGGAACCACCCCACTCCACTTCCTAAACCATAGGTAATAGCTTCAGAAACCGCGTCAAAACTTTTTTGCTGCATAAATAAAGACCCTCCCAGGATAGCACAATTCACAGCGATTAAAGGAAGAAAGATACCCAGAGCTCCATATAAAGCCGGGGCAAATTTTTCAACAATCATCTCTACCAGTTGTACCATAGAAGCAATTACCGCAATAAACATAATAAAACTTAAAAAGCTTAAGTCAATATAAGCATACTCAGGATTCAACCATTCCAAAGCTCCCGGTCTCAATAAATATTGATCTAATAAAAAGTTGATGGGTACGGTAATTCCTAAAACAAATATTACCGCAGCTCCTAAACCAACAGCTGTTTTCACCGTTTTTGATACCGCCAAATAGGAACACATTCCCAGGAAGTAGGCAAAAATCATATTTTCTATGAAAATACTTCTTACAAATAAATTTACATATTCCATAATTCTAATTTTGCTGTTGAATTTAGTTTTGTTCGATTAACTTACGGTTCCTTGCACGTTGCACCCATATAAGAATACCTACAATAATAAGCGCCATAGGGGATAACAACATCAATCCGTTATTTTCATATCCAAATGAGTAGAGCCCTGTAGATTCTGCCATAGTAGCAGCTTTGTGACCCAGTACTTCAAAACCAAATAATTTACCAGATCCAAGCAATTCCCTGAAGAATGCGACTATGATCAATATTATTCCATATCCTGCAGCATTACCAATTCCATCAAGGAAAGATTTATAAACCCCGTTACCCAAGGCAAAAGCCTCAAGACGTCCCATGATTATACAGTTGGTAATAATAAGTCCAACAAATACCGATAATTGCTTACTTACATCATACGCATAAGCTTTTAAAACCTGATCTACCAAAATAACCAGGGAAGCAACAATTATAAGTTGAACAATAATCCGGATCCTGTTTGGTATAAGATTTCTTAAAATGGAAACTATCATGTTAGAAAAAGCCATTACAGCGGTTACTGCCAAAGCCATTACAATAGCTGGCTCCAATTGTACTGTAATTGCCAATGCCGAACAAATACCCAGTACCTGAACGGTAATAGGATTGTTATCATTAAGCGGATCTGACAATAATTTTCTGTTATTTTTAGATAGAAAATGTTCCCTCTCTGCCGTATTGGACAGGAATAAGATCATTTCTTTCTTTTTCGCCTCCTTTTCTTCAGAAGTTGCTGATATCTCTTTAGCCATAATTATTGAATTGCTACTTTAATTTCCTGTTGTTTTTTGAAGTAAGGCAAATAATGCTGAAGTCTTTCTGAAATCATATCACTAACCCCATCTCCGGTTATTGTTGCACCAGAAATTGCATCTACTTTAAAATCGGCCTTATCTGTTGGATCCGGACTTCCTTTAACTACTGAAACCCCAATCAGGTTGCCATTTTCATCAAATATCTTCTCATCTGTAAATCGCTCCCGGAACCATACCTGGGTGATTTCTGCTCCTAATCCAGGCGTTTCTCCTTTATGGTCAAAAACAGCTCCTTTTATGGTATTTACATCATCTTTCAGGGCAATATAACCCCAGATGGCATCCCATAAACCTTGCCCTCTAAGAGGAACAATAAAGTATTTCTCTCCTTCTATTTCAGCAATATACAAAGGGAATACCTGCTCCTGGGCTGGCCTTTTCAATTGCTTTGCCAGGTCTACAGTAAAAGCATCCGCTTTTTCATTAACACTGCCGTCAGAATTAAGTGCGATCGCTTCGGTAATGTATTGGTTGTATAATACTTCAGATCCTGCGCGGTCTACTTCAATGCCTACAGTTGCAAGAATATTCTGCATTTTCTCCTGACGAACATTTTCATTTTGCAATGGTTGTAATGAGGTAGCTGCAAAAGCGAGTACGCTTCCAACTATAACAACCATTATAATAGCAAACATAAATGTATACCCGTTGGTATTTGTTCTATTTACTGATTTCTCTTCCATAACTAAACTGCTGTTTTAATTTGTGTGGCGCCAGATAACCGTTTCTTTCTGCGTTTCACATTGGCCTGGATCACATAATGATCTATAACCGGTGCAAATACATTCATCAATAATATAGCTAACATGATCCCTTCAGGATAAGCCGGATTAAAAATCCGTATCATCACCGCAAATAGGCCTATTAAAAATCCGTAGATCCATTTCCCGGTTACTGTTTGAGCGCCAGAGACAGGATCGGTTGCCATAAATACAACCCCAAAGGCCAATCCTCCAACAATTAAATGTTGATACCAGGGGAAATTTGTAAGACTGTTGCCCTCAATACCCATGGATGGTAATGCATTAAAAATAAGTGCCATAACTGCGGCTCCTAAAAACCCACTTAAAATAATTCTCCAGCTCCCTACTTTGGTAAGTATCAACAAGAGTGCTCCGGCTAAAATACAAATGGTGGACGTTTCTGCAATAGAACCCGGGATTACCCCGGAAAACATATTCATCACACTGTAATCCACATTTTCTCCGGCTGCAAGTGTGCCCAATATGGTTTCTCCAGAAACGGCATCTACGCCGGTTGCTTCACTCACCCAAACTTTGTTACCAGACATATATGTTGGGTACGCAAAAAAAGCAAAAGCCCGTGCCATTAATGCCGGGTTTAAAATATTCATCCCTGTTCCTCCAAATGCTTCTTTACCAATTACCACAGCAAAAACTACAGAAAGTGCAACCATCCAAAGTGGTATATCTATTGGCATTATCATGGGAATTAAAAGTCCGGTCACCAAATAACCTTCATTTACTTCATGTCCTCTAATAATTGCAAAAAGAAATTCAAGACCTAATCCAACTCCGTAGGAAACCACGATCATAGGAACGATTTTTAGGGCACCATGTCCAATAGCTTCCCAAAAACCAACTTCGGTTTGAATTTGTGACAGGTATTGGTAACCTCCGTTCCACATTCCAAATATAAGGGCAGGTATTAAAGCCAAAACCACGGTGATCATGGTTCTCTTTAAATCTACTGCATCCCTTATATGAGCTC
>ERZ1284729.33-NODE-33-length-22774-cov-18.875831_pt1 | contig 22774 bp, 12 predicted proteins | sample MGYA00454602_ERZ1284729 | MGnify/ENA primary metagenome ERZ1284729 (study PRJEB36292, sample SAMEA5787381) | metagenome | biome: Arctic soil; feature: perennial spring outflow channel; material: sediment | place: Canada | collected 2017-07-08 | depth 0.05 m ... | reverse complement strand
AAATATTTTCGTTCAGGTTCCAACGGGGATTTTTTTATGGCTTTAAATATTTTTGATTTATACCTTTTATGCAACCACATAGTTGAGGTAATTTTTACTGGAAATCTGGCCGAAGAATCCTTTTTGATGGTGCTCCATTTATAGCTTCCATTTTTACGAAGGGTGTTTTTCCAATATGCAATCCAGGATTTAAAACCTGCCTGATGTGCTAAGATTTCCCTGAATGAAACACCTGCTTTATTTGAATTTTTAAAATATGGTAAGTAGGTTTCTATCCCTACTTCCAAATCGAATTTTCCCTCATCATATAGTTTCATCAAGGCCGGTAATGCTGAAGAAACCTTGGTTACCGAAGCCAAATCATAAATATCGGTGAGTTTTACTTTCGTGGTATCGTTGTAAATGTGCTCCCCATAAGCCTTATGAAAAATCACTTTTTGATTTCTTGCCACCAAAATTTGTCCCCCGGGAAATGCCTTCGCCTCCATTGCATCCTGCATCAGGGAATCAATTTGATTATTGAGGATTTCTGAATCCATTGCCACTTCTTCCGGCAAGGTATATTTAAACCTGATCCCGCCTTCAACATCAAGCCCATCTCCCTCTTTAAATTTTTCTCCTATGCTCACCGGGAGTTTTCCACTTGCTCCAATTCCACCAAAAATAAGCTGTGCCGCCAGATCTTGAGCATTTTTACTGTCCTGATAGGTGATTATTAAAGCCGGGGAGTTTTCTATTCCCTCCAATTTATCTAACACATAGGGATTCTTAAAAAATGTGACTACCGTATTTTTTTTGTCCGCCAATTCGCTCAGGAACTCCTGCCCCTCATTTGAAAGTTCCAGGTTGTTCCTGGGGAATTTACTTTCGTCATAAACAGCCGCAATTATTAGGTTATAATTTTCGAGGGCACTTTTAATTTCACTTACCTGCTCTGCAGTTGCGTTATTAGGTAGCTGAAATTGAGCAATATTTGTGTATAAACTCAAAGCTTTCTGAAAAGTGCTGTTATCACCTCCAAAAGAAACTGAAGCGATTTGTAGGTTTTCCAGATTCTTTAATGGCAAGAGATCATTATTGTTTTTGAGAACGGTAAGCGAAGCTTCGGTAAGTTTTCTGCTAAATAATTGAGCATTTGAAGTATTCAAATCTTCCAACAGATTTACGGTGGATGTAGGTTGATATTTATCTAATCCCGCCCATTGTTTAAGCGCCAAAAGCTTTCGGCAGCGCCTGTCGATTTCAGCCTGTGAGATAAGGCCCTGGTTGATGGCTTTGCGTATCTCGGCAATGGCCAGCGGTACATCTACGGTAAATTCCAACAGATCGTTCCCCGCAAGAATAGCATCTTTATCAACAATCCCAGGGGAATTATCCTTTGTTACCCCTTTCATGTTCATGGCATCGGTAACTATTAAACCTTTGAAATTCAATTCATTTTTTAACAAACCTGTAATTATGGGTTTTGATAATGTTGAAGGAACCCCGGTAGAATCCAGAGCCGGGATATCCAGATGGGCAACCATCACCCCGCCAATTCCGGCTTTTATTATTTCCCTGAACGGATAAAACTCCAGCGAATCCAGCCTTACCAGAGAATGATTTATTTGCGGCAGCGCAAAATGTGAATCGGTAGCTGTATCACCGTGGCCGGGAAAATGTTTTGCGGTTGGCAACACTCCGCCATCCTGTAAGCCGCTCATATATTCAATTCCCTTTTCAGCGACATTGTACTTGTTCTCCCCGAAAGATCGAAAATTGATTACCGGATTGTCAGCATTATTATTTACATCTACCACAGGTGCAAAATTGAGATGTAATCCAACCTGTTTTATTTGCCGGGCTATTTCGGTTCCCATTTTATAGATCAAGGAATCATTTTGGATCGCTCCCAGAGCCATTTGAAATGGGTAACTTATGGTACTGTCCAAACGCATCCCCAATCCCCATTCAGCATCAATAGCTCCCAATAATGGGACTTTAGAAGATGCCTGATATTCATTCATCTGGTTGACCTGTCTTATAGGGCCTCCCTGGAAAAAAATTAACCCGCCTATTTTTTGATTTTTGATCAATTCAAGGATTTCCTGGCGATGTTCTTCTCCTCTGTTTGAATATGCCGCAACCATAATAAGTTGTGCAATACGTTCATTTGGGGTTAAACTCTTCATCACAGAATCTACCCAGGTACTATTGGCGTATTGTAAGAATTCTGGAGTTTTTATCTGGTTTTCCTGTGCTTTCAAAGAAAACCCGGAACCGAGGATAATTAAAGTAAAACAAACAGTATGTAAAAATTTCATAAGTAAAAATTTATTTTAATTGATGAAGCATTTCAGATTTAAAAACGATCAAACCTTGATATATATTTTTCGTTTATCCATAATATAACCCACCAACCACATTAATAGTACATAGCAAATGGCAAAAACAAGCGAGGCGTTAAAATCGGTGAGCCAGCTCAAAAACCCGTTTTTATAGATCCAGGGTTTTAAACCTTCAGAATTTATCAGGATGATACTCATTAACATTACCACCAAACCGGAAAGCACAAAAATAAATAAAGGATTTTTTCCGAAAACCTCGAAAAAATAGGTCCATCTTTTAATCTTCTTCAATTCGATAACCCAAATAAGCAAGGCTATTATAATAAGATCCCATCCAGTGCTTAGCAATACATACGAACTGGTCCAGATCCCTTTGTTAATCGGAAAAACTAGATCCCATATCTGCGCCAGAATAACGCCAATAATTCCGGCCAGCACCAGTTTCCAAACTGTTGAAAACCTATTTCCGGACTTTTGAATAAAAATTCCGGCAAGATAACCCGCCACAACATTAACCACAGCAGGAAAAGTGCTCAGCAAACCTTCAGGATCAAATGCCATACCGAATCCCTTCCACAAATTTTCGGGACGAAACATCATCAAATCGAATTTCAAGGCAGCATTTCCGGTTAAACTATATGGATTGGGATGATCTCCGAAAGTATACATTACAAGCCAGTATCCGAATAAGATGAGAATGCTCACCACCACCGCAACTTTTAATTTTAAATAGTGAATAAGAAGGGAAGCAATTAAATAACACAAAGCTATCCGTTGTAAGACTCCCATAATTCTCATATTGGCAAGGTTCTTAAATGCCAATTCGCCAGCCTCATCTCGGTATAAAAACGGAAAGGCACTTAAAAACAAGCCAATAAGAAAAATCAATAGGCTACGCTTAAATATTTTTTTTAGGAAAAGATTTTCATTTTTACCCTCGAATTTTCTCAGGCTGAAACTCATCGCATTGCCAACTACAAAAAGGAATGTGGGGAACACCAGATCGGTAATTGTAAAACCATGCCAAGCTGCATGCTTAAATGGTGCATAAATAGTGGCCCAACTTCCGGGTGAGTTTACCAAGATCATCAGTGCGATGGTTATCCCCCGGAGAACGTCCAAAGCGAGATAGCGTTGTTGAGTTTTTAACATAATGTATCTTTTGGATTTATTGTTGACCGGATTTGAAAGAATCTCATAATTAAAAATTTTATAGTAAATTGTTTTACTTAGCTCATCAGGCAACCTTTTTCCTAAACCAAAAGATAAAAATATAAATTTTAAATAAATAATCAAACTTTTATAAAATTTTACACAAAGTATTTTGAGAAATATATTTTTTTATATATTTTTAGAAAAAATTAATTAACGTTACCGGTTAGGATAAAAACCCATCTGATAAATTTATAAATGTAGTTCCTTCAATATAAATTATGACCATGACTCAAGTTTTACAGAATTTTTTTATTAACAGTATTCCTTCATCAGGGCTAACTAATGTTGAAAGGAAAAAATATTTACAAAAGATTCGTATTATCAAACACCTTTATATTAACGGCACCAATACAAATGCAGATATCTGCAATACCTTCAAATTGAGCTTGCCTACTTCCATGGCATTGCTCAACCAATTGACAGCTGCCGGCATAGTGGAAAAACAAGGGCAAGGCGATTCGGTAGGTGGGCGAAAGCCAGATTTGTTTGGCTTAAAGAAACACACCTTTTTTGTGTTGAGCATTCAAATAGAACGCTTTAAGATCAAACTGGCAATTTTGGATAATACGCATGAGATCCTTTTTGAAAAAACTATTCCAACTATAATATCTAAAGATTTTAGGATTGTAGAATTTATTCACAAATACGCATCTGAATTAATTACAGCTTCAAAAATAAATTTTGATAAATTAATGGGGGTGGGAATTAGCATGCCTGGCCTGGTTTCCTCTGAAGAAGGCAAAAATTACTCTTATTTCTTAAAAGATCAGGAATCGGAATCCTTACAAAGCGCTTTTCAAAAAAGATTTGACAAACCTGTAGTCCTTTTTAACGATGCAAAAAGTTCCTGTCTGGCAGAATTCAGGTTTGGTCTCGCAAAAAACAGAAGCAATGTACTGGTTATCTCAATGGACTGGGGAATTGGTTTGGGAATCATAATGGGCGGAAAAATGCATACAGGGGTTTCCGGTTTTGCCGGAGAATTTGGCCATATTCCTATTGTAGAAGACGGGCTGTTATGTCATTGTGGGAAACGCGGTTGTTTAGAGACCGTAGCATCCGGAATCGCAATGGTCAATAAAGCAAAAATAGGTTTACAGGCAGGGCAAACCTCTATTTTAAACAAACTGATCGACAATGAAATTGAAAACCTAGAGCCAGAACTCATAATTAAAGCAGCCAATTTGGGCGACCAATTTGCTATCAATGTTCTGTCGGAAATTGGGATAAGTTTAGGCAAAGGAATTGCTGTTTTAATACAAATTTTTAATCCTGAACTGATAATTCTTGAAGGTAAAATTGCTGAAGCCAATCAATTTATAACCACTCCCATTCAGCAGTCCCTCAACACTTATACTATGATCCAGTTAAAAGAAAGGACTCAAATTTCCCTGTCCACTCTCGGAAAAAATTCGAGCTTGTTGGGAGCCACCGTAGCGGTTATGGAACATATATTTAAAGAACAAATTCATACAGTAAAAGCAGAGATTAATTAACCCCACCTGCATTTTAAATTATAAAATCCTAAAAAAGCATTTCCATTATTATGGCCAGATTAAATTTACTTGAAGAAACCCGGTTTGAAAAATTACCGGTACGTGTTTATTCGGATGAGCATATCGCCTCCAAAATGGTAGCACAAAGAATCGCAGATCTTATAAAAAGGAAACAGGAAGAAGGTACTCATGCTGTTTTAGGACTCGCAACCGGGGCAACTCCTGTTGAAATGTATGCCGAACTCGTTCGAATGCACAAGGAAGAAGGCCTGAGCTTTAAAAATGTGATCAGCTTCAATCTGGACGAATATTATCCCATGCAGCCTACGGCCAAACAGAGCTATGTGGTCTTTATGCATGAAAACCTCTTTGACCATATAGATATTCCGAGAGAAAACATTCATATACCTGACGGAACATTAAATAAGGAGGATATAGCTTCCTACTGTTTGGATTATGAAAACAAAATCGGGGAACTGGGAGGTTTGGACCTTCAAATTCTTGGAATTGGTAGAACGGGACATATAGGTTTTAACGAACCGGGATCAGCACCCAACTCAGGAACAAGGCTTGTCACCCTTGATGACCTTACCAGAAGGGATGCTTCCCGCGATTTTGGGGGAAAAGAAAATGTACCCACCAAAGCAATTACAATGGGGATTGGTACTATTTTTAAAGCCCGCGAAATTATCTTGATGGCATGGAGCAAAAAAAAGGCAACCATCATCAAAAAAGCGGTGGAAGGAGAAATCTCCGGGAATGTTCCAGCAACCTATCTCCAGCTTTCAGAACATGTAGAATTTTTTCTGGATTTTGATGCCGCCTCCGAACTTACCCGGTTTAACACGCCTTGGTTAGTTAAAGACTGTGTATGGGATAAGGAACAAATTAAAAAGGCTGTGATATGGCTTTCTGCTAAGGTTGAAAAACCAATTCTAAAACTCACCGAAGAAGATTACAACAACAACGGAATGGCCCAATTGGTCACAGAAAAAGGACCGGCTTATAATATTAACATTCACGTTTTTAATAAATTACAACATACAATCACCGGCTGGCCAGGAGGAAAACCAAATGCCGATGATTCACAGCGTCCGGAGAGGGCAGAACCAGACCATAAAAGATCGCTTATTTTTTCACCACACCCAGACGATGACGTAATTTCTATGGGAGGGACTTTTATAAGATTGGTAGACCAGGGGCACGAAGTTCATGTGGCTTATCAAACCTCGGGAAATACCGCAGTTTGGGATATTGATGTATTGCGATATATGGAATTTGCCATAGATTTCAATAAAAGTATCGGGGAAGACACAAAAAAACTGGAATCTATTTACGAGGAAATGCGGGCCTTTCTGGAGAAAAAACAACCCAATGATATTGATCTGCCTGAAATTCGGGATGTGAAGGCTTTTATCAGGAAATCGGAGGCTTTTGCCGGAGCGAGATATGCCGGACTTGATGATAGCAATATTCATTTTATGTCGCTTCCGTTTTATGAAACCGGAAAAAAAGTTAAAAATCCGGTGACCGAAATAGATGTGAAACTCACAATGGAACTCCTCCAAAAAATTAAACCACACCAGATATTTGCCGCAGGCGATTTTGCCGATCCACATGGAACGCATATTGTATGCTTCAGGATCATCCTGGAAGCCATGAACCGATTGAGAGAAACCCAGGAATGGACCAAAAATTGCTGGCTGTGGATGTACCGCGGGGCCTGGCAAGAATTTGAAACCCATGAGATTGAAATGGCCGTACCACTTTCCCCACAGGAAGTAGAAAGAAAAAGATTAGCTATATTTCAACATCAATCTCAAAAAGACCGCCCTGTATTTCCGGGAGACGACGAAAGGGAGTTTTGGAAAAGAGCACAGGAAAGAAACCGCGAAACCGCAATGATGTACGATAAATTAGGATTAGCAAATTATGAAGCTATGGAAGCCTTTGTAAGATGGAAATTTGAAAATTAGATCATGAAAAAAATTAGATCCCTACTATTTATCTTTTTGACGATTGCTTTACTGGCATCCTGTTCTTCAAATCCTTATTCCAAAACAAACAGGGTTCATAAGAAGCAGTTAAAAGAGTATTCACAGCAACTACGGGAATTTCCTCCCCAACAGGATGCAGGAGCATCTTCTCTGAAGTTTGGAGAATACCAGGCTGGAACTACCAATTTCAACCTTCGGAAACCAAATTTCGTTATAATTCACCACACCGCTCAAAATTCGGTGGAACATACCTTGAGGACTTTCACTTTACCACGCACACAGGTTAGTTCCCACTATGTAATTAGCCGGAATGGGGAAGTATATCAAATGCTGAATGACTATTACCGTGCCTGGCATGGGGGAGCAGGGAAATGGGGAAATAACTCAGATCTCAACTCTTCTTCTATTGGAATAGAACTTGACAATGACGGCTTTGAAGCATTCTCCCCTGCCATGATAAACAGCCTGGTAGATCTGCTTAAAGTTTTAAAAGAAAGACATAACATCCCAACTGCTAATTTTATTGGACATTCAGATATTGCTCCTTCAAGAAAAGTTGATCCAAACCCAACTTTCCCCTGGAAACTTCTTGCTGAGGAAGGTTTCGGATTGTGGTATGATGAGGCGGAAGCTTATCAGGAAATAATTATTGATGGAAGACCTCAGGTTCACCTGGAAATACCGGCCGAAAGTAGAGAAATAACTTCGGAAACCCCTGCTGACACTACAACAAGCACCAAAAAAGGAGTAGATCCTGAACTTGCTCTCCGAATTATAGGTTATGACACGAGCAATATGGATGCAGCCATTAAGGCATTTAAACTGCATTTTATTCAAAGTGAAGTCAATGGAACCCTTACAGAACGGGATTTAAAGATCCTCAATAATTTATACAGAAAATATATGTAATCCCTACTATTATGCCACACCTTTTAATTTTACTGATCACCGGTTTTCTATTTACCATTACCGCATCTGCCCAGGAACTTGAAGAAATGGAAATAATGTCAAGGGCAGAATGGAATGCCCAACCGGCAAGAGAGGGTGTGAAATGGCATATTCCGAAGTTTATAACTATTCACCATACCGGCACGAATCAAAATCCTGCCAGGTCTACTGCAGAAAAACTTCAGTCCCTGCAAAAATTCTCCTATACCGAGGGAATCTTAGGAGACGGGGTAACTCCCAAAAAACCCTGGCCAGATGTTCCTTATCATTATTACATTGCAGTGGATGGCACTGTTGCTGAAGGCAGGGAAATTCAGTATGAAGGGGATTCCAATACAGATTATGACCTTACCGGTCATGCACTAATCGTTGTGGAAGGAAATTTTCAAAAAGAGAAAATAAAGGACATTCAATATGAAAAACTTGAACAGCTGGTGGTTGCACTTGCAAAGAAATATAAAGTTCCTGCTGAAGAAATTTCCGGACATAAAGATCAGGCTGAAACCACCTGTCCCGGGGAAAATCTGTATAAACTCCTTCCGCAGCTAAGGGAAAAGGTAGAAAATCTGAAAAATCCCAGGGTGGTAATTGGTGCGGAACAATTATTCTCTCCGGAATTTGAAAAGCTCATCAAAGGAAAACGTGTTGGTTTGGTTACAAATCACACTGGACTTTTACCTGACGGAAAACATTTGATCGATGTTATAAATGATCATAAGGATGTGCAACTTACTTTACTATTTGGCCCCGAACACGGGTTGAGGGGAGAAGAGGACACTCACGTTGCAGATGGAGTGGATAAAAAAACAGGTTTACCTATAATTTCCCTCTACGGAAAGGTGCGGAAACCAACTAAGGAAATGCTGGATAAGGTAGATGTGGTCATTTTTGATATCCAGGATATCGGTGCCCGTTATTACACTTATATTAAAACAATGCTGAATGTTCTTGAAGCCGCTGCGGAAGAAGGAGTTCCTTATATTATTCTTGACAGACCCAATCCAATTACCGGGGATTATGTTGACGGCCCAATGGGAAAACCTTTGGAGTCAGGTTCAGGGATTGGGAATATTCCTATCACTCACGGTATGACGGTTGGGGAATTGGCCAAAATGTTTAATGGGGAACGAATGGAAAAAGGACTTCCCACTGCTGAACTTACTGTTATCCCTTTAAAAAATTATAAACGGGACCAGTGGTACGACAACACTGGATTACCCTGGGTAAAGCCTTCCCCAAACATGCTCAATTTAAAAACTGCTATCCTTTATCCTGCTACCTGTTTATTAGAAGGCACCAATTATTCGGAAGCAAGGGGAACAATGGAACCTTTTGAAGTGTTAGGTGCTCCATGGGTAAATGGAGAAAAATTAGCCGAAAAATTGAATTCCTATAACCTGGAAGGGATAAAGTTCAAACCAAGAACTTTTGTCCCTGACAGTATCGTTGACGGAATTAAAATCTATCCTCCCAAATTCCTTGGAGAAAGAGTTGAAGGAGTGGAAATTATTATTACAGACCGCGATACCCTGGAATCGGCTAAAGCGGGAGTGTATATACTCCACGCACTGCTGGAATTATATCCTGATAAATTCGAATGGCGGAATGCCCGAATGGATGGTTTGTTGGGAACAACCAAAGTTAGAGAACAATTACAGGCAGGTGTTGACCCCGAACAAATTGTGAGGGAGTGGGATGAAGCAGAAGAAAAATTCAGAAAAAAGAGAAAACCTTATCTGCTCTATTAATTTGCCCCCCCGTAGTAAATTGGATTAAAAATGAAAAATTCTAAAATCTTCCTTTTTCTTTTTTTCATTTTCCTTTCTGTTACAGGCAATGCTCAGAATGATTCGAAAGAAAACCGCACATTAATCCGTGTTCTTTCCTATAATATCCTTCACGGAGCTACTACCAACAAAAACAATGACCTAGATGTGGTGGCCAGGGCAATACGAAATGCCGATCCCGATATTGCGGCTTTACAGGAAATGGATTACAGGACCAATCGTGCAAATAGACTTGATGTCACTACCGAGATCGCTAAGAGAACTGATATGGTTTCCATTTTTGCAAAAGCTGTAAATTGGGATGGCGGGGAATATGGGCAGGCACTGCTTTCTAAATATACTTTCTTAAAAACCGGAAAAATTGACCTTCCAACCCATGAAGGAAACGAACCACGAATAGCCATAGAATCTTTATTAATCCTGCCTGCCGGAGATACCATAAGACTTGTAGGGACCCATCTGGATCATCAAAAAGACGGCACCGAAAGAATTGAACAAGCAGAGGAATTGAATCGCAGGTTTTTGAATAATAATATTCCAACCATAATGGCCGGAGATCTCAACGATATCCCCGGTAGTGAAACTATAAAGATACTTGAAGCGCACTGGATTTCATCTTATGACCCAAAGGCTCCCGTACCTACATTTCCATCGCATGCACCGGAGAAGAAGATCGATTATATCCTGTTCTATCCAAAGGAAAGATGGAAAGTGGTGGAAAAAAAAGTGCTGTGTGATAAAGTAGCTTCAGATCACTGTGCGGTTCTGGTCGTTCTTGAGCTTCTGCCCAAACAAAAATAAAATTATGAAATTTCTCCTAAAAGTTTTTTTCATATTCCCTGCACTGCTTACTTCAGGAATATCAATTTCCCAGGAAGTAAAAGTAAAATGGGAACCGAGGGAAGACCTGAATATACTGCTTCCCAACTCTATAAAAATTTATGACACCTACGGGAAACTGGCCGATGGAGAACCTGTGAGAGCAATGTATGCGGAAGTTGATCTTAGAGATGAAAATCTAAAAATTCGGGCCCTTGGCAGCAACAAAAAAAGACAAACAACTCTTGAAGCTTATGAACAATTTCAAGGAATTTTAGCAATTAATGGTGGTTATTTTTCTGATACCTCCTCGGTAAGTGTTCTGGTTTCAGATGGAGAAGTGGTGTCAGCCGGACATTCTAGAGAAGTATCCCGAGGAGCCTTTGGGATGGTTCGGGGAGAACCTGAAATTGTCTGGACCAATTCTAAAAACAGTCCGTTTCCTTATAAATATGAATCTCCGCAAATTACTACAAAAAAGGAAATTTGGAATCCCGCACAGGCAGTGGGCGGTGGGCCTGTATTGGTTAAGAATGGAAAAATAAATGTTTCCTCCAGGGAGGAAGGTTTTGGTGGCAGCCATCTGCAACGACATCCCCGAACCGCAATTGGCTATAAAGATAAAAACACTTTAATAATGATGGTGGTTGATGGTCGGCAGGAGGCTAGCGCAGGAGTCACCTTGCCTGAACTAGCCAAGCTTATGTTCGAAACCGGTGCAGTTGAAGCCGTAAACCTGGATGGCGGCGGTTCTTCGGCTATGGTAGCTGCCAATGAGGTAGTGAATATTCCTGCTGATATTACTGGTGGAAACCGAAACAGTTTACGAAATAATGCCGGGGCTTTGGTGATTTCTGAAATTCAGCCTTCAGAACAGCCCAGATCAATAATATTTGATACTGATAGTAAAAATTATATGGAAAGGGGGATTTGGAAAAGCGGGAATCAGGTTAATTATTATGGTGAAAGTGCATCCCGCATCGCAACTTCCAATAAAATCAACAAAGCATTTTATACATTTACGGATATACAGCGCAATTTATACCAACTAGGCGCCTGGATTACCGTGAATACATCTGAAAATGCTGAAGAGGTAAATTATATCCTGCACAGTGAAGGAAAAACCGATACGATAAGCCTCGATCAAAATTCGCTGAAAAATTTAGGAAAATGGAATTTGCTTGGGAATTTTGAAATCGGCCCAAGAGATTCCCTTGAAATTATGGGTGCTTCCGAAGGAAAATTTACTGCAGATGCGGTGAGATTGATCGCTAAAAAAGATTCCCCGGAACTTCCAAAACGCGGCGATTTTCGTATTGCGGTAATATCTGACCTTAATTCAGGCCTTGGTGCGGCAAATTATGAGTGGCAGGTGGACAGCATTATAAAAAGAATACCAAAAATCTGGCAACCCGATCTGGTAATTTGCGGTGGTGATATGGTGGCCGGGATGGGCATATCCAACACCGAACAATTATACAAAATGTGGGAAGGTTTTGATATTCACATTGCAAAACCTTTAAAACAAGTCGAAATTCCCTTTGCCTTTACCCTGGGAAATCATGATGGGCCTCGATCCTACCCTGTTGAACGGAATTTTGCAAAAGAATTCTGGAACAAAAATGAAAATAAACCCAAACTCGATTTTGTAGACGATTCGCATTTTCCAAATTATTATTCGTTTGTTGCCAATAACATCTTTTTTGTTTCCTGGGAAGCCTCTTCTTCAAAAATTACCGGGGAGAACTTGGATTGGTTGGAAGGGCAATTTAATACCCCTGAGGCGAAAAACGCGAAACTCAGTTTTGTAATAGGCCATATGCCGTTGTATAGTGTTGCACAGGAAAGAGATTCTAAAGGAAATGTGCTGGAAGAACCCGAAAAACTCCGAAAGTTGCTTGAAAAATATAATGTCCATACGTACATCAGCGGGCACCAGCACGCTTATTATCCCGGTAAACGGGGAAAATTGGAATTATTAAATGCCGGCGCAGCAGGTGCAGGGGCAAGATCCTGGCTTACAATAAATAAAAAGCCTATAAACACAGTGACTATAATGGACATTTTCCACCAAAGAGATACCATTGTCTACAGCACCTATATTATCAAGGAAAAAAATGGTGCAGATATGCAGTTGTTGGATCAAACGGAACTACCATCGGCTATGTTTGGGGTGAATGGGCATTTGTTGCGAAGGGATATTCAAAAAGCAAAAAGTGTAAAAGGTTTTCTTTCTTCATTCAATAATGAAGGCAAGGATATTTCAGGGATAGGTCACGTTAAGGCTGAAATTGTTGGAAATAAACTGCACATTTCAGGTGAATATTTTAATTTGAAAACACAATTTTCCGAAAAAAATATCATTGGAATTTATCGTGGAAGACATACCGAAACCGGTGAACTACTAAAGGAATTAAAAATAGAGGATTCCAGCAATGGAAGCGGAAATTTTGAAGGTGAGATAAAAGTCACCGAAGAAATTGAAGATTACTTGGCTATTGGTGCCCTTTATCTGCAAATTAAGACCGAAAATGGAAGTTTAAGGACTCAACTTTATCCTAAGAAAAATAAAGCGCCAGAGCCAGTTGAAATCACTTCCCATCAACCAAAAAATGTATATGCTGTTAGAAATATTGAAGCACTATATGAATTGAATTGGAAGCAATCTTTTGATGAAAACGGTGATTTTATAAGTTATGTGTATCAGCTTTCAAAAAACGAGGATTTTTCTGAGTTGATTTTTCAGAAAAAAACCGGTCGCGAAACCGGCTTAAAAATGACCGAAAAAGAATGGTTTAAACTTCTTGGAAATTCTGAAATAGGCGAACAGGTTACATTTTATCACCGTGTTATAGTAAGTGATGGCAGCAACTTTTCTTCTTCGGGAATGACAGAATTTAAGGTAATGAAATCTGAGGAACTCCTGGACGATTTTGCTGAAATTCCAGCTCCGGAATATATTTTTGAAGGAAAAATTGAAAATTCCGGTGCCGGTTACGGCGCAGAATGGGATGCTGAAGGAAAACTCTGGCTGGCCGATTATAACCGCGGATTGATCATTAAAAATACTGAAAATGAAGAAGCCGATTTTTCACCGCTAACTTCTGTAGAAATAAGCGGCGAGGTTTATAACCTGCACCCTGTAAATGGAATTGGTGTGGACTTAGATGGAAATATTTTGGCGGGAATTAACCGTAGGTTAATTAAGATTGATGCGAAGACCGGAAAAGGCATTGCTATTTGGGAAGTACCTGAGGGAGCGCGTGCAATTACATCTCCCCGTGCTGCTGAAAATGGTGAGATATATGCTATATCACTCTTTGGAGAAGACCCCAATTATGTCTTAAAACAGCAAGGGGAAACTTTTAAATTGCTAAGGACTATTAAATTAAAAGACAGAAACCTGTCGCGCACTTTTGATATGACTCCAGACGGGAAAATGCTTTATTTACCAGATCCTGGCAGTCCAAAAATTCAGGTTTATAGCAGTGAAAATGGGAAAAATTATAAAAAGGAAAAGGATATTTCCAGTATTTTGGCAGGATCAAGTGCGGTACAGGTAATTGGAAATTCTATATACTTGGCGGTTCGATCAAGTGGGATTTCCCCTTCAACGTTTCATTACAGAAATGAAGAAAAACAGCAAATGTGGACGCTGGAATTACCGGAAGTAAACGGTGCAGAGCCTCGTGGCATTGGCGTTTCAGAAGATGAAAACACTTTAATTTTTTGCAGTTGGGATAAAGGTGGGGGGTACTACATTTATAGAAAAGAAGCCCAACAGTTCCCTTAAGAGTTGAGAAATTCTTTCCCTTCAAAAGGAAGGATTAAAAAGTAAAAACCTCACAGGTTGCAGAAACCTGTGAGGTTTTAACGAATCAATAAAAAGTTTACATTTTCACTTCTTCAACTTCAGCAGTTGTAAAAAGATCGGTGTTTTTTAAATATATCAAGTCTTTGTCTTCTCTATTAAGTATTCTTTTGGAACGTAAATATCGGTTGTAATTAGCCTCATCAAAATCGGTCGCGGTAGTATCAAACGTACTGATGTGTACATTTCCGCTGGAATGTATAAATTGGTTGTTCCCAATCCACATGCCCACGTGAATAACTCTTTCAGCAGTGCTATCTGTTGCGGCCCTTCCAAAGAAAAGTAGATCTCCCGCAATTAAATTCTCAAAGTTCCTTGTTGAATCCACCAGTTTCCCGGTATGCACCTGTTGGGAGGCATCCCTGGGAATAATGATCCCGTTCAGAAAATAAATCGTTTTTGTGTATCCGCTGCAATCCACTCCTTTTGGAGAAGTTCCGCCCCACAAATAAGGCAATCCCATCAATGATTTAGATGTTTTGATCAAATTTTCTCCGGAAGGATTCAATGCAGCAATCCATTCCTTGTAAGGCTGCGCAGCATTCTTTTCTACAAAGGCTTTATCCCCGTTAGGATATCTTACCTCATAAAATTGATTTTGTTCCCCTAAAAGCTCCATAATGCTTCCTGCAACCAAATCGGAAACTTCCTGAGAATCTAAACGGGCTTCTTTATACGAAAAACCAAAGGCTTTGGTATAGATCAATTTCGGAGTTGCAAGCCAGGTCTCGAATTTTTCATCGGTAACGGGCTCCAATCCGCCATTATCAACCCAGGCAAGATATTTATCGGGAGTTTGTACCAAATACCACGAGCCCTCTTTTTTGAAGATCTTCAACGGGGTTCCCATTGTGGCCTGTGTGGCCAGTTCGGCTGAATGAGTGGGATTTGAACGCAAATTGGCTACCGATATTTTAACTATCGCATTTTGGGTTTCTTTCATCTCTTCTCCTGGCAACAGTTTAATACTGTCTGTATAAGCGATTTGTTTTTCCTCCAATTTCAACTTTAGGCTGTTAACGGCTTCAGGCATATTTGACTCACCTTTCAAAACTAATTTGCCTTCATTTTCTTCGGCTTTCACATTAAATAGCGCAACCCTTTTGTCGGGAGCGTATTCCTCAGATACTTCAGCAATAATTTCCTGAGAATCGATTAAAGATTTGTTTTCCTTTTCTGAATTTTGGCAAGCCCCAACAATCAATGCTACAAGGCTCATCAAGATTATTTTTTTGAGAAGATCTTTCATTTTATTCATTTAAATTTTTATTATGGGTAAGATTACCAATCAGTTATAATTAATCTAAAATTTAATATTTCCTGTGGATTTTTTGTGCTTTAGTAAAGGAGATTTTAGCCTTGTTTCCTAATTATTTCCATAACATCATCAAAGTTGGTGTTTTCTATGAGGTTCATATCATCTTTCTCCAATTTTGTTAATCCCTGTGTGTTTTTTTCCACATGCTCAATTGTTCTTATGCCGGGGATAACGGTTGATATTTCAGGATAACCAAGAATATAACTTAATGCCAGTTCCGTTTTTGTTATATTGTATTTATTGCAAAGTAGCCAAACGGACTTCATGGAAAGCTTATAGGCATCAATCACTTCTTTTGTCAACCTATTTTTACGATGATCGTTTAAAGGGAAATTACCGCCAGAATCAAATTTACCTGTAAGCAGTCCAAATTGTAGTGGCATACGGGCTATAATGCCATATCCCAATGAAGAAGCTTTTTTCACGAGGGGAATAGCATTTTGATTCAAGATATTCAGAACCAACTGAAAGCCACTTCCAAAATGATTTTCCATAAGGTAATCTGCCTCGGGGAATGGATCATACGTGTTCAATGACAGGCCCCAATATCTAATTTTCCCCTTTTCCTGTAACAACTGCATAGCTTCAATACATTCCCCTTGCTGTAAATGAGACAATTTGGCGGTATGTAGCTGGTAATAATCTATAGTTTCCCTTTTTAGCCTTTTTAGGCTTTCCTCACAGGCTTTCAGGATATATTCTTTGGAATAATCAACAGTAAATTGATCATTCCTGGACACATTTCCCACTTTTGTTGCAATTACCACATCTTTTCTATTGCCAATAGTTGCGCCAATCAATTTTTCTGAATGACCGAGTCCATAGATATCAGCAGTATCAAAAAAATTGATGCCAAGCTCCAAAGCTTTGCGAATTGCCTTTTTTGAGGTGGCATCGTCTGCATTGCCCCAACCTATGGCAGTGTCTCCCACCATAGTGCCTCCGCCGATTGCCCAAGCTCCAAACCCTACTTCACTAACCAAAAGTTCTGTATTTCCGAATTTTCGTAATTTCATCTTAACCTGTTTTTTGATTTCTTTTACTTGTACAATTTTGCGCCTGTTCCATTCCGGTTTGGGAAATGTGTTTTCCCGTCATAAACCTTTACGCCATCGGCAATATCATTCTTGATGAGCATTCCGCCATCCATATCAACATAATCCAGCAAAGGTAATAACTGACCAATCGCTGATATTCCTATGGTAGATTCAGTCATACAACCTACCATCACCGTCATTCCCAGTTTCCTCGCCTCAGCAATCATTCTTCTTCCGGGGGTTAGTCCACCACATTTGGTAAGCTTTACATTTACCCCGTGAAAATAATCTGCACATTTCTTTACATCACTTTCCTTAATACAGCTTTCATCGGCTATTACAGGAAGTACAGAATGTTTAAAAACTTTAGCCATTCCTTTAAGATCACTTGCGGGTAAGGGCTGCTCAAGGAATTCTACTCCCAGTTCTTTCATAATGTGGGCATATTCTATGGTTTGATCGGCAGTCCAGGCACAATTTGCATCAACGCGAAAAACAGCATCTGTATGTTTACGGAGTTCCCGAATAATCTCCACATCTTCATCAGTTCCAAGTTTGATCTTATACAACGGCCATGGAAAATCCTTCATCTTTTGAACCATTACCTCAAGGGTATCGATTCCCAGCGTATAATTGGAAAGAGGTATATCTTTTAATTCCAAACCCCATAATTGATACAAGGGCATGCCTTTCCTTTTTCCGTGAAGATCGTGCATCGCAATGTCCAGAGCACATTGAGCGAAAGAATTTTCTTTAAAATGCGGATTGGTTATTTCCCAAAGTTCTTCAGGTGTTTTGTGAATATTCCTGGCGATCAAAGGTTCTATAGCCTTAATGAGAGCGCTCATACTTTCCACATCAACTCCATAATATGAAGTTGCTGCTGCTTCCCCATAGCCGGTAAATTCACCGTCTGAAAGTTCCACGATCAATGTCTCCTGAAAATCCCGCGCAGTATGGCTTATACGGAAGGTATTCTTTAACTCTAATTTGTATTTGTAAGTTTTTAGTTCCATTTATTTTTCTGCATTTTCACCAAAAAAGGCTATCATAAAGATTGCATCTGCTGTTCCATCCATTGTAGGTTCATTGGTGGAATAATCCCCAAAATCATCGTGATATACTACGTGCTCACTTTGAAATTTGGCAAATTCATCAGGTTCCCCAAGGCGTAATCCCTTAAGGTTTCCATACACTGATGCATAAACCGGACCATCCACGAGTCCGCCGGGAACTTCTTCCCGGGTAAGATACCACACACTGGTGTGAACATCCTTCGGGTACTCCCCTTCCACAGGAATATTCATCAACATAGAAGTTCCCCAGGGATTTCTTCCCAGTAACCAATCCCTTTGTGAAAGCATAAAAGAATGATATTCGGTGTCACCGGTCATCTTCTCGTATAGAATAATCTGGGTCACGAGATTAACTGCGAGATTGTTAGAACACCAGATAAAGGGAACACCAATCTGAAATACATTTTTATTTCCCCGTGCGAGTGTGTGCTTAATTCCCGCCTTATAATATCCCGCAAGTTTTTTTTTGAAAGCCTCGTCTACATGCTCATAAAGTACATAATGACCCATATTCATAAACGGGTAAAACCGGTAATGCTCTGCATCTTCCTTATCCATCCAGGAGGTGGTGGCAGCAATTTCAGCATATCTCTTTGCTTCTTCTAAGAATTGTTCATCCTTTGTAAGAGTATATAATTCGGCAGCGCCCCATTCCATATCATCTGCCCAGGTATCTTCATTATATCTATAAGGAGAACCATATGAATTTCCCTGCTGAAAGCCTTCCTGTGCTTTTCCCATAGCATATAATTCCAGAGCCGTAATCCGGCATTTTTCAGCAAAAATAGGATTTTTTAGGTCGTTTTCCCATATTCGGGCTGCAATTGCCATTGCTGCGGCCGATCTTCCTGAAAGATTGGCTATACCCGTAGCTTTACTTTTATGAGCTCTTAATCCCTGGGGTTCTCCGGTTGCAAAATAAGCAACGCGATAGCTATTTGGTCCCCACCCATAATCTGAAGAATCTTTATCGGGCCACTTCATTCCAAGGTGGTCGCGGTCATCGGCTACCTGGTGAAATAACTCATTTTTTTCGGGATGCATTTTATGGATCCAATCCAGTCCCCATTTTGCCTCATCGAGAACATCAGGAATTCCGTTTTGCCCGGGCTGACCAAGATCATTTACCTTATCGGCAAATTTATCGGGTTCCATTTCATAAGCTTTCAGCATTCTGGCAGTGGCATTGCTGGAGGTGATCAAATATTTTAACTGATCGCCTGCATCATGCCAGCCACCGCTAACATCAACAAAAGTGGAATCCGGCATAGGTCCGTACATACTTCTGCCATCCCTTTGGTGACAAATCATATCCAGGAAAGGATTATACCCGCAGCGCTGTTGCCTCATAAAACCTATAAGATCTTCCTGATAGTTTTTATAGGAATAAGCCTTTCCTATTCCAAATTCAGCTGAACGGTCTCCCGTGGAGACTGCAATGTAATAACGCCCAGGAATTTTTATTGCTGAAAAATTCAACTGGTAATGATGAGGAAAATTTCCGAAGCCGGGAGCTTTTGAAGCTACTGGTTTTGATCTAAAAACCTGTTTCCCTGTCTCAGCATTATGCACGGTAAAATTTCCTCGAAAAATTTCTTCTGAAAAAGCGATTGCCACTTTTTGATCATTCTCCAGATAACCTACCTGGTTTACCCGCACGTAAATTGTGTCCCTAGTGGCACCTTCCGAAGAAAAACTGAAGCTAATAAAGCAGAAGGCAAGAAGAAAAAATCTGATCTTCATAATTAAGTATTTACATCGGCGCCCTTACCTTTTAATAAATATAAACCCAGACAGGTAATGGTTGCATTAACAATTAATATTTCAAATCCGAAAATATAGCCATTTAACCAGGCCACGGAATAGTAATCAAGAATCACCGAGATTATAGGCGATAAAATCACCACATAGGGAACAAATTTGTCTTTTACAGGGCGTTTAGTAAGTAGCCCAAAAGCGAATAAACCTAATAACGGTCCATATGTAAATCCGGCAACTTTAAATACCGCACTAACAACACTACTGTCATTAAGACTATTAAAAACAACTATTACACAAAACATTAATAAGGTGAAACCTATATGCACCAAAATCCTGGTTCTATGCTGATTTTTAACCTCTCTCTTTTTAATATTCAAAATGTCTACACAAAATGAAGTGGTAAGAGCTGTTAAAGCAGAATCGGCGCTGGAGAATGCAGCAGCAATTATCCCCAGAAGGAACACTATTCCCGCTAACGCTCCAAAATGCTTAAGCGCCAGCATAGGATAAAGCTCGTCTGATCTTCCCGGAATCTCTATTCCCTGAGTCATCGCGTATTGATATAATAAAACTCCCAGGGAAAGGAATAGAACCGTAGCAATAAAAAAGGTTATTGAAAACCAGAAAATATTCTTTTGAGCATCACCTGTATTACTTATGGTAAGGTTCTTTTGCATTATATTCTGATCAAGACCGTTCATGGCAATAGTGATAAAAATCCCTGCCAAAAAGGTCTTAAAGAAATTTTGTCCCGATCTCCAGTCCCACTCAAATATGGTAGAAAGTTCGCTCTCGGTGACCATCGTAAAAACCTGGGGAACATTCAGGTCCAAATGGTTAATGATCATGATGATACTCACTACCACAGCAAGTAAAAGAAAAGTGGTTTGAAGGGTATCTGTCCAGACAATAGTTTTGATTCCCCCCCTATAAGTATAAAGCCAGATAAGAGTTATTGTAGTAAAAACTGTTACATAAAATGGTATCCCAAAGGCATCAAAAAATGCCAACTGAAGTACCAGGGCTGCCAGGAACAATCTAAAGGAAGCTCCAATTGTTTGCGAGATAAGAAAGAAAGTAGCACCTGACAAATAGGAATTCTGGCCAAAACGGTCTCGTAAATATTCATAAATGGACACAAGTTTTAAACGGTAAAAAAGAGGGATTAAAACTAAGGCAATTACAGCATATCCCACCATATTTCCCATGACAAATTGAAGGTAAGTCCAATTCGTGTTTCCAACTTCTCCTGGAACCGATATAAATGTAACCCCGGAAAGGGTAGCTCCCACCATCCCGAATGCCACAAGAAACCAGGGAGATTGCCTATTGGCCGTAAAGAAAGTGTTGTTATCAGCTTTTCGCGAAGTAAAATAACTTATTACAAGTAATAAAATGAAATATGCAGCTATTACGCCGAATACCAGTGATGGGCTCATCATAATCCTAAAAATTATTTAATTTTTATCTCGTTGAAATCACTTTCATTCCCAGTTCTATTGACTGCTGTAACCGCAATATGGGTTATGGTTGCTTTACTTTCCTCCTGCACTTTTTGAAGTTCTACAGAGCTTTCATTTTTAGTCAGGATCTTATACTGCCAGTGTCCATGGTTGTAACGATAATACACAACCCATCTAAAAACATCTAATTTATTTTCATGGGTCCAGGTAACATTAAGCTTATTTGAAATAGTTTGAGAGGCAACAACCGGAACAGCAGGAACTTTCGTATCCAGCCAGGGACTTGCCGGAACCAGCGCCGAGTTTTTATAAGGACCCTCTATTAAAGCTTTCGAAAGAGTGGGGTGTTTTAGCAAAGCGCCAATACTCCAGTGGACTGCACCTTTACTATGCGGAAGCATTCCACGGGTGATCATGATCTGGTTAATAACTTCATCACTATTTTTTTCATCTCCACCCAAACCTATATTCATACCTGGCCAAAGGTGACGGTTTTTCGTGTTTTCACTTTCCCACCAGCCCAATAATACCGGAAAACTCTGGGAAATCTGGTTGATTTTCCAGTATAGCTGCGGCGTATAATAATCTATCCAGCCTTCATTTAACCAAAGTTTGGCATCGGCATATAATTTATCATACTGATCATAGCCTGTAGTGAAATCAGGAAAGCCCGGTCTCCAGATACCAAACGGACTGATGCCAAATTTCACGTGTGGTTTTTCCGTTTTGATCTCCTGATAAATTCGCTTGATAAAAGTATTCACACTTTCTCTTCTCCAGTCTCCTCTAGTCAACTTTCCACCATCATTCTGATATTTCTTCCAGCTGACATCATCGGGAAAATCTGCCCCAGCGTTATAAGAATCATAGGGATAAAAATAATCATCAAAGTGTACCCCATCAATGTCATACCGCTCCACAATATCCATTACCACAGCGCTTGATCTATCCTGAGTTCCTTTTTGTGCAGGATCCATCCAATATTGCCCATCTTTGAGTTTAATTACAAGTTCAGGATTGGTCTTTACTATAGATTTTTCACTTAATTCACCTTTGGTAGAATGGTGGGCACGATACGGGTTTAACCAAACGTGCATTTCTATTCCGCGGTCATGGGCTTCCTTTATCCAGAAACTAAGGGGGTCATAGTAAGGCTCAGGAGCTTTCCCTTGCTGTCCGGTCAAATAATAGGACCAGGGTTCAATATCGCTTTGGTAAAGAGCATCTGCCTGTGGCCTGATCTGGAATATTACTGCGTTAAAGTTGTGATCTTTTAAATGGTCGAGAAGTTTAATTGCCTCCTTTTGTTGGTCGGCAGTACTTAAACCGGGTTTGCTGGGCCAGTTAATATTTGCAACAGTTGCCACCCAGGCAGCGCGGAACTCCTTCATTACCGGAGTTTTTGGCCGTGTAATGTATTCCTTTATCTCTTCGGGTTCAGGTGCAGGAGCAGGAAGGGGGCTCACAGGTGGAGTTTCTTCTACAATAACAACTTCGGGGATTTGTGGTGGAACTTCTTTCCGAGGTACAGGTGTTGATTCTTCAGATTTTTTTAAAGAAGAACAACCAGAAAGGAAGATTAGGACAGAAAAAAATAATAGCAGGGATCTTAACCGGAATGACATAATGTTGAGATAAAGATTAATTAGAATATTGGGT
>ERZ1284729.32-NODE-32-length-23080-cov-11.159305_pt1 | contig 23080 bp, 24 predicted proteins | sample MGYA00454602_ERZ1284729 | MGnify/ENA primary metagenome ERZ1284729 (study PRJEB36292, sample SAMEA5787381) | metagenome | biome: Arctic soil; feature: perennial spring outflow channel; material: sediment | place: Canada | collected 2017-07-08 | depth 0.05 m ... | reverse complement strand
TTATAAAAATTGAAATTAAAGATCAATATTCCAATATGCGTGAAAAGGTCGAGCCTGTAATGCACATTGTGGATATTGCTGAAGCAGCCATGAAAGCAGTGAACATCACCCCGTTAATTAAACCTATTCGCGGTGGTACAGATGGAGCTCAGCTTAGCTATATGGGACTTCCCTGCCCCAACATTTTTGCGGGTGGACATAATTTTCACGGTAGGTATGAATACGTGCCTGTAGAAAGCATGCAAAAAGCAGTAGAGGTAATTGTGAAAATTGCAGAGATTACTGCAGAAAAATATAAGGCCTGAAAAATGCAAAAAATTGAAACGGTAGATCAATATATTCAATCCCATCCAAGATGGTCAAAAATTCTATTGGTTTAGATAATAAAAATTATTAAAAGGAGAAGGGACGATTAATTTCGTTCCTTCTCCTTTTATAAGCAGATATTTTTATCTAAAAATAGCAGTTACCGCCTCTTCTTCTCTTTTTACCGGCATTTTCGCTATCCCATAGTTTTATGGTGAGACTAACAATGACTTGATTTAAGCGGGCATCTTCAAAGCTTGCACGATTCACATTATATTCAGCTCTTACAATATCAAGACCCTGACTTTCTTGCGAAGAAAGGGAATGATCATAACGAACATCTAGTCCAAAACTACCAAATTCCACTTTTGCACCAATTTGAGCTGAAAGTGGGCTGTTTTGAACAACAATTTGCGGGGGATCAGTTACAGGCTCATTTCCTTCCAAAGTGGCATCAATAATGTTCTTATAAGCCACTCCGGCATAAATATCTACCGGTCCATAAATATTATAACCTACTAATACAGGAACACTCAGTTCATCTACAGCATAAATTGCTGGTTTTGAAGGAAAATCAAAACTTGATTCCAAGACTGAATAAACTACCTCGGGGCGTATAAAGAATTTTCCAAAGTTTACTTGCACCCAGAGACCACCGTGATAGCCAATTTCTCCTTCAGCATTGTAAGTGGCAGGTGGAAGTTCTGCAGGGGTTGATTGAAAACTATTGATTTCCCCGCCAAATGTTTTATTTATCCCTCCTTTTAATCCTACCTGAAATTCCTGGGCCTGAAGAACTGGAGTTTGAAAACCGGCTAAGCAAATAAGAAGTGCTAGAAGTGTTTTGTTCATAAAACTAGGGTTGTAATAATTTGTAATGATTTGTAATATCGGGGTAAATATATTATTTAAATAAATAAATCACACTTGTTTTTCTATTCAATTAACGTGTTAGAATTAAAAAAATTATAATAAAATGCAATCAATATTTAAAATATAAAAAAAAGGTTGTTCTAAATGTTGTGATTTATCCGCTTCACATAATTTCAGAATCAAATCCTGAAACAGCACAAAAAGCAGAAACACTTCATTTAAAAAAACCTTTTAGGATGCAATATCTACCTTTATTAATGGACGATAATGGCGTCAGGATTTCCGTCAGGATCGCTGGTAACAAAACCATCTGTTCTTGCAGCCCCTAAAAGAAGAACCCCTGCAGCGTGTGGAGAGGCCATGGAAGTTCCGCTTATGGTATTGTAACCTCCGCCTTTCCATGTAGATTTAATGGCCAACCCCGGAGCAGCAAAATCAACAGGTGGATTTCCAAAATTTGAAAAATACGCCCATTTATCGTTCTTATCAATTGCAGAAATTGTAACAATATTGGCTCCATTTACTCTTGCGGGAGAGCTGTTATTTGCATCGCTGCTTTCATTTCCGGCCGCCAGTGCAAATTTAATTCCTACTTTGCCTTCTTTGTCTGAAGAAGCGGCTAAAATAGCATCGTCAAGGGCTTTTGAAACAGGTCCTCCTAAACTCAAATTGGCGACATCGCCGCTTTTCCCATTTGCACCAACGTGTTCTACACCGGCAATAACTCCTGAGTAAGATCCGCTTCCACGGCTATCCAATACTTTTACTGGAATAACGGTAGCACCCGGAGCAACTCCAATTACACCAAAATCGTTATTTTTAGCAGCTATAGTCCCCGAAACGTGAGTTCCATGACCATTGCCATCATCTAAAGATTTCGCGTCTTTACCAGAGGTAAAAGCATTGAAGCCTCTTGAAGCATCAACATTTAAATCGGGATGACCCAAATCTATCCCGGTATCAACAATCCAGGCTACAGCAGTCCCGGTGTAATTTGCAATTCCGTTAACGCGAAGAATTCCATAAGGAGTATCTTGTGAACCTCCTGTTCCCGTTCCCGGATCTTGCGGGTCACAAGGACCACCGTTTGGGGTGCCACAAGGCGGTGCAAATACAACAATCCTATCTTGTTCAATATAGGCAATTTCTTTTTTTCCTTTAAGCTGTTCAACCTGAGCTTTGGTCATTTTCAAGGTTGCGCCGCCTAAGGTTTTACTGTAAACATTGACAATCTCTGCAGAAGAAATTGAAGCCTTCGCCAGCACTTTTAGGGTTTGTTCTACCATGGCTTCCTGGGCCTTGGCATAATTTTCAGGATATTTGGCATTTACATCCTCAATCATATTCTTATTGAACACGACTATATACTGACCTTCAATGTTTTGAGAATCGAATCGGGAGTCATTTTCAGAAAATACGGCTTCCTCTTCCGGGGAATTCTGGTTTTGGGAACAGGAATAAAAAAATACGGAGGCCAATAGGGCTGCTCCTACTAATTTGAAGTTTGTTTTTAACATCATGTGCAGAGTTTTGGTTAAAAATAAGGTGTTGAATTCACCAAAACTATACTTTAAAATGAATAATCAATTTTTTATTATGTTAATACTTGGAACAAATCTTAAAAAGATTTATTAAAAATAAAGTCTAGCCTAAGTATAGCGCAACTTAATAGCAAAATGTTAAAATTTTATTTGGTTTCAGATATCTCTCTATTTTCAGCCATCCATTTCTTAATTCCTCCATCCAATACATATATATGTTCAAACCCTGCCTCATTAAGAATTCTCGCGGCTTCCGGGCTCACAGTTCCTGTAGTACAATAAATTGCAATAGGTTTGGTTTTGTCAAGTTTATCAAGTTTTTTCCTAAAATCTTTATCATATATAATATTTGCAGCATTGACAATGTGAGATTTATTAAACTCCTCTTCCTGCTGTAAATCTACAACCTGAATATCGCCATATTGCAATTGAGTATTCATCTCTTCAACTGTAACCACTTTTATCTGGCTTGTGTTAACATTTTTACAACTGTAAACAACAGTAATAATGAATAAAATTATTAAAAACTTTATATTCATGTTTTTGTTTTAGGGGGTTTGAATTTCGCCATCCCATTCAATAATACCGCCCATTAAATTATAGGCATTTTCAATTCCGCGTTGATGCATCAAGTTGCAAGCAGAAGCACTCCGGGCACCGGATCGGCAATAAACTAAGTAACTTTTAGATTTATCCAGTTTTTCGATTTCATCTAAAAATTCCTGACCTTTATATATGTCAATATTAATTGCTTCAGGGATAAATCCTGCCAAAAATTCCCCTTCGGTTCTAACATCGAGAATGACAGCATTTTCATCCTTTTCTTTCGCTTCTTTCCATTGATCCTGGGTTAAATTTTGCATCTCTTTATAATTTTTTAGGTTACTAAAATAAAATTTTTTGGATTTTTAAAAAACGTAAATATAAGGCAAACCTTATAATTAGATTTAATCTGAGTCCCAAAAATGGATTAAATCAATAAAATAAATTTTAAAACCTTCAAAAACAATGATAAAATAAAATCAACCTAACGAAATTTTTAGACTTCTTAACTTTAACATAAGTTTAATATTGCACCTCAATAATTATTTTACATTTGTACATACAATAATTGTTATAACAAATGAATATTGAAGATATTATAAAAACCGAAAACCAGTTACCTGCATCCCGCAGGCTGATCATCAGTTTATTTTCCACCACAAGTTGGGCGAACGAAGGGATTTCGGAGGTTTTAAAACCCTATCAAATTAGCCTTCCTCAGTTCAACGTTTTGCGAATCTTAAGAGGACAGAAAGGAAAACCGGCAAACCTAAGCACCATTCAGGATCGTATGGTTAGCAAAATGAGCAATACCACTCGGTTGGTGGATAAATTGATCACAAAAGGCCTTGTTGAAAGAATTATCTGCGAAAAGAATCGCAGGAAAGTGGAAATAACGATCACTTCCAATGGAATTGAATTTTTAACCAAACTCGATCCCATTATTGATAAAGTGGAACATGAAATCACTGACAATCTTACACCTGAAGAAATTGAAAATTTAACCCAATTATTACATAAACTCAGATAAAAAAAAATACTATGAAAAAGAGAATTTTAAATGGCTTAGTAGCCTCAGTAATTGTTTTAACAACCCTTTCATTTGCAACAATGAACAAGGAAGTTAATGTTAAAGAAAGCAGTGTTACCTGGACAGGTAAAAAATTAACAGGCTCACATACCGGAACGATTCAATTTAAATCCGGACATTTTAAAGTAGAAGATGAGAAATTGATTGGAGGAGAATTTGTTATGGATATGACCTCTATTGAAAACAATGATCTAACAGGTGAAAACAAGGGAAAACTGGAAGGGCATTTAAAATCTCAAGACTTCTTTGGAGTTGAAAAATACCCCACCGCAAAACTGATCATCACAAGTGTTGCAAAAAAAGGCGACGAAACCTACGGTGTTGTTGCAAATTTGACCGTTAAAAATGAAACTCATCCGGTAACTTTTGATCTTGACTGGAAGGAAAATTCAGCTTCAGCAAAATTGTCCATCGATAGGTCCAAATTTGATGTTCGTTATGGTTCAGGAAGTTTCTTCGATGATCTGGGAGACAAAACTATTTATGACAATTTTGACTTAGAGGTAAACCTTAAATTTTAAATTCTGAATTATACAACGCCAGGAATGCTCAATTACAAATTAGCGCATTCGTGGCGTTTTTCATTAGGTTCAAATTCAAATAATCAAAAAGTCTTTGTCAATTCAAATTACCTGAGTATATTTGGCAAAATGGAAAATCAAACAATACATATTTGGTGGTGGAATAACTTACGTCAACACGTCGTGAAGTAACACTGCTATAGTATTAATCATATACAAAAGGCTTGTCTCACGACAAGCCTTTTTTTTGTTTAACAATATCAAAATTTATGTTTCAATTAACCACAACTTATAAAAAACTCCTTGCCGATACCATAACTCCGGTGAGCGTATATCTTAAGATACGGGATAAATATCCCAACAGTTTACTTTTGGAAAGTAGTGACTATCATGCCAACGACAATAGTTTTTCATATATCTGCTGCAATCCGATCGCATCCATAAAAATTGAAAATAAAAAGATTATTGAAATTTTTCCTGACGGAAGCAGAATTGAAATACCAATTACTGACGATATCAATGTGCCGGAAAGGATTCAGGAATTTTCAAAGCAATTCCATACAGATACTTCCAATTTTAAATTTATCAACAGCGGACTTTTTGGTTATATCGCTTATGATGGCGTGCAGTATTTTGAGGATATCAAAATAGCGAAAAAGAAAGGTGATCTGCAACTGCCGGATTTATATTACGCGGTTTACCAAAATATTATTGCCATCAATCACTTCAACAACGAAGCCTATATTTTTGATCATAATTTCAATACCGAAAATAACCTAAAAGAAATAGAGCAAATCCTGAAAGTTAAAAACTTTGCAACCTATAGTTTTAAAAGACAGGAAGAAGCTGTTTCAAATTTAACCGATGAAGAGTTCAGGGAAAATGTAACATTGGGAAAAAAACATTGCCAGCGCGGAGACGTTTTTCAATTGGTACTTTCCCGACGTTTCTCCCAGGCTTTTAAAGGAGATGAATTCAATGTTTACCGCGCCTTGCGCAGTATAAATCCGTCACCTTACCTGTTCTATTTTGATTATGGAAACTTTAAAATTTTTGGCAGTTCTCCGGAAGCACAACTCATAGTGAAAGATGAGCAGGCAGAAATCCACCCAATTGCAGGAACCTTTAAACGAACCGGAAATGACGAGCAAGACGCGGAATTAGCCAAAAGTCTTGCTTCAGACAAAAAAGAAAATGCCGAGCACGTGATGCTTGTGGATCTTGCAAGAAATGATCTAAGCCGGCACAGTACCAATGTAAAAGTGGAAACCTATCGTGAAATTCAATTCTTTTCGCACGTCATTCACCTGGTGAGCAAGGTAACAGGAATTAAAAAAGAAAATACCGACACCATGCAAATTGTGGCTGATACCTTTCCGGCCGGAACGCTTAGTGGCGCGCCAAAACACAGCGCAATGACTTTGATAGAAAAATATGAAAACGTAAACAGGAGCGCATATGGCGGGGCAATAGGGTTTATGGATTTTAACGGGAATTACAATCATGCGATTATCATAAGATCTTTTGTGAGTAAAAACCATCAGCTTCACTATCAGGCCGGAGCAGGAATAGTCTCAGGATCAAAAGAGGAGAACGAATTACAGGAAGTTTATAACAAATTGGGCGCTTTGACCAAAGCATTGGAAATCGCGGAAGAAATATAAAGCCCTGAATGACTTCCACAAAAGGAGTGTTTATTAAAAAAGATAACTACAGAAATGAATAATTTAAATAATAATCCTGCAAATATTCCAAATTCGAAATTTCGGAAAGCTCCGGTTACTGTTTTGGTAATAGATAATTACGATTCTTTTGTTTACAATCTGGTACATTATCTGGAGGAACTTAACTGTTTGGTAACGGTTCGACGCAATGATGAACTCGATCTGGAAGATGTTGAAAAATATGATAAAATCTTGCTTTCCCCGGGACCAGGTATTCCGGATGAAGCAGGACTTTTAAAGGCGATCGTTGAAAAATATGCTCCAACTAAAAGCATTTTGGGAGTCTGTTTGGGTCAACAGGCCATTGGAGAAGTTTTTGGGGGTAAATTGGTTAATCTGGAATCGGTTTATCACGGAATTGCCACCAAAATCAAGCGATGTGTAGATGATGAAGTTCTTTTTGAAGGATTGGAAAAGGAATTCGAAGTAGGACGATATCATTCCTGGGTAGTCGATAAAAATTTACCCCATTGTCTGGAAGCCACTTCCTACGACCACAACGGACAGGTAATGTCCTTGCGCCATCGGGCTTTTGACGTAAAAGGAGTGCAATTTCACCCGGAATCGGTATTGACTCCCGATGGTAAAAAAATGATAGAGAATTGGGTGAAATAAAAAGCCCAACCCTCCTAAGGCGACGGGATCAAAAAAATGAAGATTAAAAACTGAAGTTCAATAAAAAAACAACCTCAAAAAATATTTCCCTTTGGGGGAGTTTGAGAGGACCTTTTTACCATGAAACAATTACTAAACAGACTAATAAATCACGAAACCATCTCAAAAGAAGAGGCACGGGAAGCGCTGGTCAATATTTCGAACGGAGAATATAACCAAAGTCAGATCGCTGCTTTTTTAACGGTTTATATGATGCGAAGCATCACCATTGAAGAACTGGAAGGCTTTCGCGATGCGTTATTGGATCTATGCGTAAAGATAGATTTAAGCGCTTACAACCCAATTGATCTATGTGGTACGGGCGGTGATGGAAAAGACACTTTCAACATTTCAACTGTTTCCTCATTTATAACTGCCGGGGCCGGGATAAAAGTTGCCAAACACGGTAATTACGGAGTTTCTTCAATTAGCGGAAGTTCAAATGTTATGGAATATCTGGGTGTAAAATTCAGTAATGATCCCGATTTTCTTGAAAAATGCATAGATCAGGCAGGAATTTGTGTGCTGCACGCTCCGCTTTTTCACCCGGCGATGAAGAATGTAGCGCCAATCAGGAAATCCCTTGCGGTAAAAACTTTTTTCAATATGTTGGGTCCAATGGTAAATCCCGCTTTTCCGAAACAACAATTGGTAGGCGTTTTTAGCCTGGAACTGGCCAGAATGTATGGATACCTGTATCAAAATACCGATATCAAATTCACGATCCTACACGCCTTGGACGGATACGATGAAATCTCCTTGACAGGAGCTACAAAAACCATTTCAAATAATGCTGAAAATATGTTGGAAGCATCAGATTTTGGAATAGAAAATTTAAAACCTTCAGAGATTTACGGAGGAAATTCCATAGAAAATTCAGCTAAAATTTTCATGGATATTTTACAGGGAGAAGGAACAACAGCACAAAACAATGTTGTTTGTGCCAATGCAGGAATGGCCATTGCAACTGATAAAGATTGTTCCCCAATACAAGGTTTTGAATTTGCGAAAGAAGCCCTGCTTTCGGGAAAAGCACTAAAGGCTTTGAATAAATTACAGCAGTTAAGCAAGTTATAATTTTTAAAGGATTGGTTCAATTCAATAGGGTTTAAAAAAAGAAAAGTAGGTCTGGGTAAGTCAAAGCCCCTTACCAAACGCAATTAATATTATTTTATAATGAACATATTAGACCAGATAATTGCTGATAAATTCAAAGAGATCGCACTTAAAAAACAGCTGATCCCGGCTTCTGATTATGAGCAATATCCGCTATTTGAACGGGAAACAGTTTCATTGACCGAAGCCTTAAAAAACAGTACGACCGGAATTATAGCAGAACACAAGAGGCGATCGCCTTCCAAAGCAGTGATCAATCAAAGCCTGAATGTTCAGGATGTGGCTCGTGGGTATAAAAATGCCGGGGTTTGCGGAATATCTGTTTTAACCGATGCAAAATATTTTGGCGGATCATTAGACGATTTGATTTTGGCCAGGGCTTCTGTAAGATTGCCATTATTGAGAAAAGAATTTATCATAGACGAATATCAAATTATTGAAGCAAAAGCACACGGTGCCGATGTTATTTTACTTATTGCAGCTGTTTTGGATCGGGAGCAGATCAAAAAATTTTCAGAATTGGCCAAGAGTTTGAAACTCAACATTTTGTTGGAGGTTCACAATATGGAAGAATTGGAAAAATCAGTTCTGCAAAACATCGATATGATAGGCGTGAACAATCGGAATTTAAAAACCTTTGAAGTCAGTACAGACATCAGTAAACAGCTTTCAGAAAAGATCCCGAATGAATTTGTAAAGGTTTCTGAGAGTGGAATAAGCAGTGTTGAAGCAATCATAGATTTAAAGAATTATGGTTACCAGGGATTTTTGGTTGGTGAAAATTTTATGAAAACCGATAATCCCGGTCTTTGCGCAAGGGAATTCATTAAAAACTTAGCCGAATGAATAGCCTGAAAATAAAAATTTGTGGAATGAAAAACCCTAAAAATATCAGGGAAGCAGCTGCATTGCATCCTGATTATCTCGGTTTTATATTTTATGAAAAATCCCCGAGAAATTTTCAGGGTGAAATTCCGGAAATAGATCCAAATATTAAAAAAACGGGGGTTTTTGTCAATGCTCCAGTCAATTTTATTATAGCTAAAGTTGAAAAATATAAGTTTCAGGCAATTCAGCTTCACGGGAATGAAACTCCTGAATTTTGTGCAGAATTGAAAGCGGCTTTAAATGAAACCAAATCATATAAAAATCCAGATTCAACCGAGATCATCAAGGTATTTTCCATCAAAGATGAATTCGATTTTAACCGGTTAAATACTTTTGAAGGAAAAGTGGATTATTTTTTATTCGATTCAAAAGGAAAAAATAAAGGCGGGAATGGAATCACCTTTAATTGGGAGGTTTTAAAGGATTACCCTTCTTCTACCCCATTTTTCTTAAGTGGCGGAATTGGATTGGAAGAAGTAGAACAAATTGCCGAATTTCAAACCTATCTTAAAAAGATCGGAAAAGAGAAATTGCTGGTTGCAATAGATGTGAACAGCAGATTTGAAATTGAACCCGGAGTTAAAAACATTGAAGATTTAGCAATATTTAAAAAAAACCTAAAGTTTCAAACACCCAATTAATTAGAATTTTGAATTGAAAAATTAAGACCCAAAAGGTCAATCAAAAAAACTGACTAAAATGACATATCAAGCAGACGAAAAAGGGTATTACGGCGAGTTCGGTGGAGCTTTCATCCCGGAAATGTTATATCCAAATGTGGAAGAATTGCGATCTAAATATTTGGAAATCATGAAAGAGGCATCTTTTCGGAAAGAATTTGACCAGCTTCTTAAAGATTACGTTGGCCGCCCTACTCCGCTTTATCTAGCTGAGCGTTTAAGTGAGAAATACAACACCAGGATCTACCTGAAACGTGAAGATCTATGTCATACCGGGGCGCATAAAATAAATAACACTATCGGGCAAATCCTTATGGCGAAACGCCTTGGGAAAAACCGGGTCATCGCAGAAACCGGCGCTGGTCAGCACGGAGTTGCCACCGCTACTGTTTGCGCTTTAATGGGTATTGAATGCGTGGTTTATATGGGGGAAGTAGATATCGCTCGTCAGGCGCCAAACGTGGCGCGTATGAAATTGCTGGGCGCTACGGTAATTCCGGCAAAATCGGGAAGCAAAACCCTTAAAGATGCTACCAATGAGGCAATCCGGGACTGGATCAACAATCCGGTAAATACCCATTACATCATTGGCTCAGTGGTAGGGCCGCATCCGTATCCGGATATGGTAGCGAGGTTTCAAAGTGTGATATCAGAGGAAGTTAAAGCTCAACTAAAAGAAAAGGAAGATCGGGAAAATCCTGATTATGTGATAGCCTGCGTTGGCGGAGGCAGCAATGCAGCCGGGATATATTTTCATTATCTGGACAATCCTGAAGTTGGTATAATCGCTGTGGAAGCGGCAGGAAAGGGAATTTTTACCGGAGAAAGCGCAGCCACCTCAGCCCTTGGAAAAGAAGGAATTATACACGGCAGCAAAACTTTATTGATGCAAACCGCAGACGGACAAATTACCGAACCCTATTCAATCTCGGCAGGATTGGATTATCCGGGAATTGGGCCAATGCACGCCAATTTATTCCGGACCGGACGGGCTGAATTTATTTCTGTCACAGATGATGCAGCAATGCAGGCGGGACAGGAACTGGCAAGATTGGAAGGAATTATTCCCGCCATTGAATCTGCACACGCCCTGGCAATTTTTAAAGATCGAAAATTTAAAAAAGATGAGGTGGTAGTGGTCAATTTATCCGGTCGCGGCGATAAGGATCTGAGCACTTATATTGACTATTTTAATTTATAATAAACTTCGGAAATATTTTTAAAATGTTTCCTGTTGCATAAAAAACATCAAAATGAACCGAATAATTCAAAAATTACAGGAAACTGACTTATCTGAAAATAAGGAAAAAAAATTGCTTTCTATCTATTTTACCGCAGGCTATCCAAAACCGGATGATACTATCACGATTATCCAGGAATTGGAAAAAAACGGGGTTGATATGATTGAAATAGGCTTGCCTTTTAGCGATCCGCTGGCAGATGGTCCAACAATTCAGGAAAGTTCCACAAAAGCCTTAAAAAGTGGGATGACCACTCTAAAATTATTTGAACAACTAAAAGATATTCGCAAATCGGTTTCTATTCCGTTACTTATCATGGGATATTTCAATCCAATCCTTCAGTTTGGGGTAGAGGAATTTTGTAAAAAATGTGCTGAAACGGGCATTGACGGAATGATAATCCCGGATTTGCCCGTAGATATTTACACTGAAAAATATAAAGCTATTTTCGAGAAGTACGATCTTATCAATGTATTTCTCATCACACCGCAAACATCCCAAGAACGCATTCGATTCATCGATTCAGTTTCCAACGGATTTATTTATATGGTGAGCAGTGCAAGTGTTACCGGAACAACAAAAGGATTTGGGGATGAAACAAAAGCCTATTTTGAACGAATCTCTGTAATGAATTTAAAAAACCCCCAAATTATAGGTTTCGGAATCAGCGATAAAGAAAGTTTTGAGCAGGCTACAAAATTTTCTAAAGGCGCAATTATAGGCAGTGCATTCATTAAACATTTAACTGAAAATGGTACCGCAAAAATTCCCGAATTTGTTCAAGGAATTCGAGACAATTAACTCCTTTGTAACAGGACGTTAAGACTTTTTAAGATGATAAATTCTTATCTTGTTGATTATTTAAGATTAAACTTAAAAAAGGAAATTATGGGACGAATTGAAGATAGTCGTAATAAAAGAAAGGATTCGGAAAGCGATCCTTTAAAGAAAATTGGCAATAGGAATATCAAAACTAACAAAGTTGATTTTGATGAAAAAAGTATCAAAAAACAGCAAAACAAATAGAAATTATGGGTAGAGGGGATAAAAAAACCAAAAGAGGCAAAATTTCAATTGGAAGTTGGGGTCGGTTACGACCAAAGAGAACCAAATTTAAAATAAAACCAACAACAATGGCAAATCAGTCAGAAAAGGAACTTAAATAGGTTTTTTAAAGTTTCAATCCTTTCAAAAAAAACCATTATACTGAAGCACCCTGAAATCAATTGTATTGAATTCAGGGTTTTTCTTTTTCAGGGTTTTGTATAATTTCATACTGCCGATAGCCCTGTTGGCAGAGCCAGAAGGAGCTGTAAGGGAAACTGTTTTTATAATTCGTCCCTCCAGTAAAAACTGATAGATTCTTGGCACCTCGCTGGAAATCACTTTTAGACTAATTTCCTCAGGTTGCTGCTTCAAATGTTTTCTAAAGAAATATTCAGGACTATTTTTACTGTTCCCGCCCGTAAACAGCAACGTATCAATTTTAGGATGTTGCCTTAAAATTTTTATCATATTTCGCAACCTGACATTTTCCATTCCCAGATCTGAAGCATCTATTTTATCACGTTGGCTGCTTTGAACCACATCACAAATCCCGATTCCCCTTTTTATTAAAAAGCTTTTTCGTTGCTCAATAGCTTCATTCGTATTTTCACGTTTTAAATCTAAATCGAATAATTTATCCAATACCAACCAAAGTAATCCGTCTCTACTTCCATAGCAAAAATCCACATCGTTTACCTTTAATTCCCCGGTTGTAAACCTTGGTGGCGGCAAGGTGCCCACAATAAGTTTAGTAGCATTCTCCGGAATAAAAGGTTCATAAGGATGACTATGAAAAAACATGTGCCTTGTTTTTAAACAATTTATTTCATGACAATTATCAAATCATCTGCAAATACCATTTCCCCTTCATTTAGCAGTACCCTGTCAATTTCACCTTCAGCATGTGAAGTAATTGTGGTTTCCATTTTCATGGCTTCAATTATAAATAATGGTTCATTTTTTTTCACCTTTTGACCGGACTTCACCAACACCGAAGATAACGAGCCCTGAAGGGAAGCGCCTATTTCCTTATCGTTATTTTTATCGAATTTTTGATGGGTTATTTTTTCAACTTTTATAGATTTATCCAGAATTTTCACAACGCGGGTTTGCCCGTTCACTTTAAAAAACACATCCACCAAACCATCTTCGTGGGCTTCACCTACAGATAAAAGTTGTATGAGCAAGGTTTTTCCTTTGTCCATTTCCACGATAATCTCTTCTCTGAGTTCCATTCCGTAGAAGAAATTTTTGGTGGGAATTTTAATGACATTGCCATGTTTTTCATGGTGATTAAGAGCATCGGTAAATACTTTTGGATACAATTTATAGGAAAGAAAATCGCTGATATCCAGTTTCCTGTCCAATTTCTCATGGAAGATCCCCTGAAATTCAACAAATTCTTTTTCAAAATCGATAGGATCCATATGTTGGTTTGGTCTATCTGTATATGGTTTCTCGTCCTTTAAAATAATTTTTTGAATTTTTTCAGGAAAACCGCCTACTGGTTGTCCCAGATCACCTCTAAAAAAACTTTTCACCGATTCCGGAAAGGAAAGGTTTTCACCATCTTCCAAAACATCTTGTATCGTCAGGTTATTACTCACGAGATATTGCGCCATATCACCCACAACCTTAGAGCTTGGTGTCACCTTAATTATATCACCAAAAAGGTCATTTACCTCCCCATACATTTGGGTAATTTCAGTAAAGCGTTCGTTGATTCCCAATGATTCTGCCTGGGGTTTTAAATTGGAATACTGCCCTCCCGGGATTTCATGCTGATAAACCTCAGCGGTACCAGCTTTAAGACCACTTTCGAAAGGATAATAATAACTTCGAACTGTTTCCCAATAATTGGAATATTCATTTAACTTTTTCATATCAAAGTCCGGGGCACGGCTATCAAATTTCATCATTTCCACAATAGAATTGAAATTTGGTTGTGAGGTAAGACCTGATAAACCACCCAAGGCTACATCCACCACGTCTACTCCGGCTTCAATTGCTTTAAGATAAGTTGCGGACTGAATGGACGAGGTGTCATGAGTATGTAAATGTATTGGGATATTGACATGTGATTTTAATGCTGAGATCAACTCTTGAGCAGCATAAGGTTTTAAGAGACCTGCCATATCTTTTATTCCCAAAATATGAGCTCCGGCATCTTCCATTTGTTTTGCCAGTTGCAGGTAGTAATCCAGGGTATATTTTGTTTTTTTAGGATCTAAAATATCCCCGGTATAACAAATAGAGGCCTCTGCAAGGCCATTGGTGTTTTTACGAACATACTTGATACAAGGTTCAATAGATTTCATCCAGTTAAGGGAATCGAAAATCCGGAAAACATCTATCCCATTTTCAGAAGCTTCCGTGACAAATCTTTCGATGAGATTATCGGGATAAGCCTTATATCCGACCCCATTGGAACCCCTGATAAGCATTTGCAGAAGCATATTTGGCATAGCTTGTCGAAGCAAGTGCAAACGTTCCCATGGATTTTCATGTAAAAACCGCAGACAAACATCAAAGGTTGCGCCACCCCATACTTCCATACTAAAAATGTCAGGATGGTTTTTCGCGAAGCCTTCAGCAACCTTCAACATATCATGAGTCCGCATCCTTGTTGCCAACAGGCTTTGATGTGCGTCACGCATTGTGGTATCGGTAAACTGAATTTTATTTTCATTCCGGAGCCATTGGGAAAATTTATCAGGACCCAATTCGGTTAATAAATCTTTAGTTCCTTTTGGATACTCTCCATATTTATCGAATTCCGGTACTTTGGGTATCAGGAATTTTTTAGTAGGGTCTATTTCCTTTACATCCGAATTTCCATTTACCGTGATATCGCCTAAAAAGTTCACTAATTTGGTTGCACGGTTTCTAGGCTCCCTGATCACAAAAAGTTCCGGATGGTTATTTATTAAATTCACCGTTGCCTGCCCTTCTCTGAAAACTCCATTTTGAAGGATATTATCAAGAAAAGCCATATTGGTTTTAACGCCTCTTATCCTGAATTCTGCAAGGGCACGTCTCATTTTCCTGCAAGCTCCATCAAGAGTCCTTGCACTTGCAGAGACCTTTACCAACATAGAATCAAAAAATGGAGAAATTGTAACTCCCTGGTACACACTTCCTGCATCAAGCCTAATACCAAAACCGGAAGCGCTTCTATAGGTTGTAATGGTCCCGTAATCGGGTTTAAAATCATTTTTGGGATCCTCTGTGGTTATCCTGCACTGAAGCGCATATCCGTTTATTCTGAGGGCTTCCTGACTTTCAATTTTAATTTGTTTGTCGCTTAATTTATATCCGCCGGCAATAAAAATTTGTGCTTTTACAAGATCTATATTGGTAATAATTTCGGTTACGGTATGTTCTACCTGGATTCTCGGATTTACTTCAATAAAATATATTTTTTCACCTTCCACCAAAAATTCGACTGTTCCAATATTATTGTAATCTACAGCCTTACAGATTTTTATGGCATATTCGTAAAGTTTCTCTTTGATCTTTTGATCGAGACCATAAGCAGGCGCAAATTCAATTACTTTCTGATAGCGGCGTTGAACAGAACAGTCACGTTCAAATAGGTGGACGATATTCCCGTGAGTATCCGCAACAATTTGAATTTCAATATGTTTGGGATTCTCCACAAATTTTTCAATAAAAAGCGTGTCATCCCCAAATGCGTTCCCGGCTTCGCGTTTAGATTCGGGAAAGGCTGATTTTAATTGCTGGTTATCCCTTATTACGCGCATTCCTCTTCCCCCACCGCCGGAAGCAGCTTTTAGCATTAAAGGATATCCTATCCTTTCAGCTTCCTCAAGAGCAATTTCCACAGATGTTAAATCCTTCTGATTGCTTTCTATTATAGGAACATCACAGGCTATGGCAACTTCTTTTGCTTTTACCTTATCTCCCAATGATCTTAATACTGAAACTTTAGGTCCTATAAAAATAATCCCATTTTCTTCACATTGTTTTGCGAACTCGGCATTTTCAGAAAGAAATCCATATCCGGGATGAATTGCATCAACTTCGTTTTCCTTCGCGATCTGAATAATTGCCTGAATATTCAAATAGGGTTTTAAAGGAGCGTTATCACTGCCAATCTGATAAGATTCATCGGCTTTATATCGGTGGAGAGAATACCTGTCTTCAAAGGTATAAATTCCAATTGTTTTTAAGCCAATTTCTGTACAAGCCCGAAATATACGTATTGCAATTTCCCCCCTATTCGCAACTAAAACCTTTTTAATTTCCATTTTTAAACTCCTTTTCTATTAAACTTATAAGCTTTGAAAGTTAATAATTATTTATGGAATGTACCATTTTTAATGCTGTTTCGGATATAATACCAATAAAGGAAAAGGCCGTCAACTAACAGACCTAAAATTTAGAATTGTCAAAATATTCTACATTAGAATTGGGAATAATCTAAAATAACTGGTCAAGCTATTTATCTTTGCATTAAGATAATCACAAATTCAGGCTTGTAAGGCCAAAAAAAGCAAAAAAAAAAAAACTTTCTGCCCTCAAACTTCTTGTAATTTTGAGGTTCTTGAGAAAAAGAAATAACCCGAAATATTAGGCTAATACCAATTGTTGTCGGATTAAGTTTGATCCAAGGAAATATTGTTGGAATTCTACTATTATATCAGAACCTGATAAGGCATGGAATATATGAGGTTTACCTCACAAATACCAATTCATTTTCTTTTGGAGAATCATTTTCACTGTAGCGATACCCATCGTAATCAAAACCTTTCAAGCCTTCAATGCTGTTGATATCTTTATCAATAATATATCGCACCATCGCCCCGCGGGCCTTTTTGGCGAAAAAACTGATTATTTTTAATTTTCCGTTCTTGAAATCCTTAAAAACAGGAGTTATAACGGGAACTTTCAATCGTTTTTTATCAATAGCTTTGAAATATTCATTACTGGCAAGGTTTATAAAAAGTTCGTCTTTTCGCAATTCTTTATTAAGGGAATCTGTAATTTTTTTCTGCCAAACCCTGTATAAATTATCTTTTCTATCAATCCCAATAGAGGTTCCCATCTCTAATCTATAAGGCTGGATAAGGTCCAGGGGTTTTAAAATTCCGTACATTCCTGATAATATCCTCAAGGAATCCTGTAACCTCTCAAGTTTATCTATAGGAATTGAATAGGCATCCAGACCTGTATACACATCCCCATCAAAGGCGTAGATCGCCGGACGTGCATTTTCTTTGGTGTGCTCCTCTTCAAAAGTTTTATACCGCTCATAGTTCAAATCGGCCAATTTGGAACTAATATCCATCAGATCCTGAAGTTTCTCCTTGGTTTGACGTTCCATTTTCCGGTTTATTTTGATGGCGGTATCTAGAAATTGAGGTTGTGTCCCACGGGATGTTGGTAATTTACTTTTGAAATCCAGGCTTTTCGCGGGTGATATAACGATTTTCATGCTGTTGATTTTACTGATCAAATTAAACTGCGTTTAAGACAAATAAATTTTTTGGGCATTCACTCTCTCACAAAAATAACAATTTGGAAGCCTAAAATTAGCTACTAATGCTCGAATAATAAATTATTGAAACATTATGAGAAATTTTTCATTGGCAAAACCTCAGGGGCAGGTGAATTGAACTTTGGAAACGTTGAGGTTTCCCGGAACTATTCCTAAAGTCTTAGCCTACCATGTTTGAATAAGATCTTTTTATTTTGAGGATGTTTTGTTTGCGTGAGGGATTGAGGCATTGTTGGAGCTCTCCCGGTTTTTCTCCGGGAAGCGACTGCCGAAAGCCCGACCCCAATTTTTATTGGGGTCACGCCCTACTCGTCTATAAAATTCTTTTGATTTTTAGAATAACTTCGCCATTTTTCGATACAATCTGTCATATCCTGCGGAAGATCGGAATCAAAACTCATCCATTCTTTGGTAACGGGATGCACAAACCCGAGGGTTTTGGCGTGCAAAGCCTGTCTTGGCAATATTTTAAAACAGTTATCCACAAACTGCTTATATTTTGTAAAAGTGGTGCCCTTTAAAATTCTCTCGCCTCCGTAACGTTCGTCGTTAAACAAGGTGTGCCCAATATGTTTCATATGCACACGGATCTGGTGTGTCCTTCCGGTTTCAAGTTTGCAGGATACCAATGTGACATACCCAAATCTTTCCAACACCTTATAATGCGTAACAGCCGGTTTGCCTTGATCTTCATTGTCTCCAATGTAAACAGTATTTTGAAGCCTGTTTTTGGGATGGCGTCCAATATTTCCTTCTATAACGCCTTCTTCTGCTTCAACATTTCCCCAAACCAGGGCCACATAATCACGTGAACTGGTTTTATTAAAAAATTGTTTGGAAAGTTGGGTCATGGCTGTTTCGGTTTTGGCAATCACCAACAAACCACTGGTATCCTTGTCTATTCGATGTACCAACCCGGGGCGCTCACTGCTGTTATTGGGTAAATTATCTATATGATATATCAGGGCATTTATAAGCGTTCCGCTGTAATTACCGTGCCCGGGATGCACCACCATACCTGCAGTTTTATTGACTATCAGGAGAGCATCATCTTCATAAACAATATTCAGGGGGATATTTTCCGGGGCGAGCAGGAACTCGTAGGGCGGATGTTCAAACATAACCTGCACCACATCTCCTGGCTTGACCTTGTAATTGGATTTCACGGCAACATTGTTTACCAGGATATTCCCGTCTTTTGCAGCCTTTTGTATTTTGTTCCGAATCGCATTTTCAATGTAATTCATCAAATATTTATCGACCCGAAGAGGTTGTTGTCCCTTATCTGCTATAAATTTATGATGTTCATAAAGTTCGTCATCCTGTGTTTCCAGTTCGGGATCTATATTAGAATTCGTCATTGTTTCCTTTTTCATTTTCGTATTCATCAACCTGTAAAGTATCTGCTTCATTTAAATCTCCGGCATATTGTCCGGAGCCGTCTCCAAGCACAAGATCAATTACAGAGGTTTTCATAAGTTCGTCCCCGGGTTCTATCAGTTTTCCTTTATGCCTCAATTCCAGTACCGCATCTTTTGCGATATCCGGTTTATAGGTAACATCCCCAATTTCAAACCCAAGCGAGCGCAAGGTAGGTTCTACCTGCCTTCTGGTTCTTCTTATCATATCCGGCACAACAATTTTGCGAAATCCGGAGGGGTTTAAGGTGAGGTACAACTTCCTGTTTTCTTTTACAAATTTTCCAGGTGCCGGCACCTGATCTATCACCGCATATTTAGGATAATCTGGGTTGTAATTGGCTGAATCCATAATTTCATATTGCAAATGCATTTCAACCAACTTGCCTTCTACCGCTTTCAAAGATAACATTGAAAGATTCGGAACCTCAATACGCTCATCGTGATTGGTCGAAATTTTTAACCATTTCAAGGTTAAAAAAGCAATTACAATTATTGCCAAAAAGGCTAAAACCAATTGGATTAAGAAGGTTTTGCTAAAAATAAATTTAAATAGACCCATAGATATTTTATAATGTGTAAAGATATAAAAACGAGGGGATTTTGGTAGCACCCCGGAATAGTCATATTTTTGTTAACGCAAATCTGACCTGAATATTTAATATGAAGAAAAAAATTGCCATCGCCATGGGAGGATATTCCAGCGAATATCGCATCTCAATCAACAGCGGAAACGTAGTTTATAAAAATCTTGACCGCACTCTTTATGAACCATACCGGGTGCATATCATGCAAAAGGAATGGTTTGTTGTGGCTGATGATGATACGCCTTATCCTATAAACAAGAGTGATTTTACGGTAAAAATAGGCGGTAAAGTCATTGTTTTTGATTGTGTTTTTAATACCATTCACGGAACTCCCGGCGAAAATGGTCTTTTACAGGCCTATTTGAATTTGGTTGGAATTCCACAAACTTCCTGCGGATTTTACCAGGCTGCACTTACTTTTAACAAACGCGATTTAATAAGTGTACTGAAAGCCTATGGAATTAAAACTGCTATCAATTATTTTTTGGATAAAGGAGATGAAGTGAATGCTGATGAGATTGTAAAAAAGGTGGGATTGCCATGTTTTGTTAAAGCAAATAAGGCCGGTAGCAGTTTTGGAATTACCAAGGTCAAGACACTTGAAGAAATAGAACCGGCAGTTAAGATTTCTTTTAAGGAGGATGATGAAGTGATTATCGAATCTTTTTTGGATGGCATTGAAGTTTCTGTTGGGGTTGTTACTTATAAAGGAAAAACCCTGGCTTTGCCGGTAACCGAAATAGTTTCGGAAAATGAATTTTTTGATTACGAAGCAAAATATTTGGGTAAATCCCAGGAGATTACACCGGCAAGAATTTCAAAAGAACAAACAAAAAAAGTTCAGGAAATCTCAAAGATGATCTATTCAAAATTAAAAATGAAAGGTTTAACCAGGTCTGAATTTATCTTTCATAACAACGAGCCGCATTTTATTGAAATAAACACCACGCCCGGATTAAGTGAAGCCAGTATTTTACCTCAACAGGCAATAAAGGCCGGAATAAGTTTAAAGGATTTGTTCGGAAACGCAATTGAAACGGCGGTGTCTTCATAAATTAATAAGTATATTGTTAAATTCTTTATATTTGTTAATTATATCTTTTTTTGAAAAGAAAAAATAGCTAAATTTTAAATTTCAGATTCCAATAATGGAATAATCAAGTAAAAGATTAATTTAAATTTCCACTTACGGAAAAGACAAAGAAATTATTGATGAAAAGAGCAGTTTTTCCCGGATCTTTTGATCCCATAACATTGGGTCACGTAGATATAATTGAACGGGCTTTGCCTTTATTTGATATAATCATTCTGGCCATTGGGATAAATTTAGACAAGAAATATATGTTTTCTCTGGAGGAACGGGTTCGTTTTATGGAGGAAACCTTTAAAGGTGAATCGAAGATAATTGTTAAAACTTATAACGGTCTTACCGTCGATTTTTGCTTAAAAGAAAAGGCTGCATTTATTTTACGCGGATTGAGAAATACGATCGATCTGGAATTTGAAAAAACCATCGGGCAGACCAATTACAGGTTGGCAGGAATAGAAACGGTTTTTTTAATTTCCTCTCCCGGAAATAGCCATATTTCTTCTACTGTTGTTAGAGATATAAAAAAACATGGAGGCGATTATTCCATTTTGGTCCCGGATGCAGTTCCTAATAAGTAAATATGCTTTTTTCGTCTCCCATTTGATAATTCTGAATTAAAGCCTTAATTTTAAAGGACATAAAACAGAGGTCATGAAAAAAATTTTATTTATTACCGGAGATTTCGCTGAAGATTATGAAACTATGGTTCCTTTCCAAATGTTGGAAATGGTGGGCTATACTGTTCACGCTGTTTGTCCTGATAAAAAAAAGGGAGACAAAATAAAAACCGCAATTCACGATTTTGAAGGAGATCAAACCTATACCGAAAAACCGGGGCATCTTTTTCAGCTTAATTATAGTTTTAAAGATGTTAAGGAAGCAGATTATGATGGACTTTTTCTTGTGGGTGGTCGCGCCCCGGAATATTTAAGACTGAACCCCCGCATTATTGAGATTACTAAACACTTTTTTTGAAAAAAATAAACCGGTAGCTGCAGTTTGCCACGGGATACAGATCTTGACGGCAGCCAATCTGGTGAAAGGACGAAAATTAACGGCTTACCCAGCGGTAAAACCGGAAGTGATTCTGGCCGGAGGAAAATTCCTGGATGTTCAACCTACAGAAACTGTGGTGGATGGAAACCTTGCGACTTCCCCTGCCTGGCCCGGACATGCTTCACTTATTCGTGAATTTTTAAAATTGTTGGGGACTAAAATCAGTTTGTAAATATTTAATTGAAAGGAAGAAATAAGGTTCTATGCTTTTTGGATATAAATATTAGTACAACTTCTTCGCCAAAAAGGTTGTTTATTACTTGATTTCAGTAGGTGCTTCTTCGTAATTTGAAGGAATCAATTTATAATTTCAACTTGCTAATCTACAAACACATCAGCTGAATTCTTAAACTTTGCGGCAAGAATATCCGCTTTAATTTTGAACGCTCCATTTTTAATTAGAGCAGTAATAACTTCAGAAGTAAAATTGAGAATAGGTATATTTTCAACAGGTGCAGAGTTGTTGCATTCAAGATTTTTCCTTCAATAATTTAAGGATAAATATTTCTGAAACACATTAAAAATAAAAGAGTCAATAGTTTTTCTCCAGTTGAAAAAATTATAAAGTGAAATTCCCTTTAAAAAAAGTGGGCGTGAATTTTTCTACCATCTTTGGGATTTGAAATGCTATCCACCAAATATTTAAACAGAAAAATGCCGTTTAGAATTGCCTTCCAGATTATAAGTATTAAAATTAAATAGGACAAAATAGTCCTATAGCTGACTTTCATCATATTTTACTTCTTGTACTTGTTCTTATTTTGTAACAATATGTTAATTATACATCAACCCAATCTAAAGAGCATGAAAATTAAGAATTTATTACTTTTTATTTTAACATTAGCAGGAGTGCAAAGTTTTGCCCAAATAACAATTAGTGGTGAGCTAAGACCACGTGCGGAATATAGAAATGGCTACAAAACACTAACACCTAATGATGTAGATGCCGCCTTATTTGTATCACAACGAACACGTTTAAATACCGAATTTATTACTGAGAATTACACCTTCTTTGTAAGTATCCAAGATGTAAGGGTATGGGGTGGTGTACAACAGCTAAACACAATTGATAAAAACGGATTTTCAATTCATTAAGCACCTACTTCAATCAATTAATAAACAACTTTTTTGTCGAAGAAGTTGTCCTAATATTTATAACACAAAAGCATATAACTTTATTTCTT
>ERZ1284729.31-NODE-31-length-23573-cov-9.753423_pt1 | contig 23573 bp, 19 predicted proteins | sample MGYA00454602_ERZ1284729 | MGnify/ENA primary metagenome ERZ1284729 (study PRJEB36292, sample SAMEA5787381) | metagenome | biome: Arctic soil; feature: perennial spring outflow channel; material: sediment | place: Canada | collected 2017-07-08 | depth 0.05 m ... | reverse complement strand
TCGCTTTAGTCTCGTGGGCTCGGAGATGTATATAAGAGAACGTACTTGATTACTGCAAAAATCCTTTACTTTCAAGCCGCTTCCATCGCAAGGAACATTATTCACACTATCTCACATGCATATACAATAGACAAATAAAAAAAAGAAACAAAAATAAATAATCAACATATGGTACTGCTATATAAAAATAAATAATTAAATGTAATCACCTTTAAAATAAATACTCTTCTGTCAATTAGTTTTATTGACAAAAAAAGTTTTTTATGTCCTGATACAAATTAAGTTTGTAATTATTCAGGGTATTTAAATCCAGTCTATAAAAAAGATTCAAAATATCGATCAGACAATCATGAAACTGCCTTTTCTTTCCACAGAAAAACTGGTTATCGGTTTAGATATCGGTTCACATGCCATCAAGGTATGTGAATTGAAAAAAACAGAGGCAACCTATTCAGTCGTTAACCTCGGCAGCATAATTCTTCCCGAAGGGGCCGTCTATGACGGCACTTTACATGATCCTGAGGTGGTCGCCGGAGCTATTAGTAGTCTTCTGGCTAATCTTAAAATAAACCATAAAAAAGTCGCTATTTCCATTTCCGGTTACTCGGTTATTATTAAAAAAATCCATCTGGCAGTCATGGCCGAGCAACAGCTTGAAGAGTATATTAATGCTGAGGCTGAGCAATATATTCCCTTTGATATTGATGATGTCTATCTTGATTTCCAGGACCTCAAAACGAACACCGCGGGGTCTGACAAAACTGAGGTCATGCTGGTTGCCGCCAAAAAAGAAATTATAGACGAATATCTTAATATGCTGAAAGAACTGGGCCTGCAGCCGGTTGTGGTCGATGTGGACGGCTTTGCCCTGCAAAACATTTACGAGTCCACTCATCCTCAGAACGAAAATGTGGTGCTCGTGGATATCGGGGCTTCCAAAATGAATATCAACATTATCAGCAATGGCATATCAGTGGCAGCCAAAGATATCGTTCTGGGCAGCGGTCAATTAACCGAGCAGATTGCTGATAATTTTGACATCTCGACTGAAGAAGCAGAAGCGCTCAAGATTGGACTGGCTCCGGCCCAGGAAAAAAAGGAACAGCTGGCCAGGATCTTTACAGCTACATGCACCCAGTGGCTGGTCGAAATTAAAAAAGCAGTAGAGCTCTATCATTCTAATAGTGCCAACCAAAAAATTGACAAATTAGTATTAAGTGGCGGGGGCTCGAAAGTGGCAGGACTTGCTCAATTTCTGGAAAAGGAAACAGACATTCAAGTTGAGATTTTTAACCCTTTTGCCGATATGATCACTTCGAAACAAATTGACAGGGACTATCTGAATAATATTGGCCCGGAAATGGCCATTGCAGCTGGTCTGGCCATTCGCACTTCAGCTATCTAAGCGGATTTTTTAATATTTTTTGTCATTGCCAGCGACCAATGAGTTATTCATCACCGAACATTTTTTTTTACTTTTGACAGCAGCTTAGGTTATCACAATGCTCAAAATCAACCTGCTCCCCATCAGACAGCTTCAAAAACACGCCAGAGCTCGTAACGAGGTCATAGGCTTTGCGGTAATTTTTCTTTTTTTCCTGATCGCTCTCGTGGTCGCCGGTGTGCTCCAGACCAACCACGCTCATGCCATTCAAGCAGAAATCACCAGACTAAACCAGGAAAAAATGACATATGATAAAGTTCTGGCTGAGATCAAAAAATTAGAAGCAGACAAGCAGGAGCTGGAAAGAAAGATCAGCCTTATTAATCAATTAAAGACAGAATCGTCTCTTACCGTCCATGTACTCGACGAAGTTGCTACCAGACTGGACACTAAAAGAATGTGGCTTACCTCTTTGGACCAGCAAGCCAATTCCCTGGCCCTGACCGGCATAGCCTTAGACAATAAAACTATCGCCGATTTCATGAACGCCCTTGATGCTTCGCCCTTTATCAGCAATACCAATCTTTCTGATTCATCACTTACACAAGTTGCAGGCCAGGAGCTGAAAGCCTTTTCGCTTCAATGCGCTATCAGTTTTCCGACAGCAGGAACTGACAAGACAAAATGATGAAAATTCAATACCAGATTATATGAAAAAAATTAGCCAACCATTTGCGACCTTTATTGACCAGAAATACCTGCCTTTGCAAAGGACCCATCAGATCGCAGGAGCAGCAGTACTGTTGGCTCTGCCCCTCATAATTTTTCTGTTTGTTTTTTATTTTCCTAAAAGCAAGGAGATAGCAGCATTAACGCAACAACAAAATACGGCAATGGTGGAATTACAAAAGGCCAAAACCACCGCGGCAACTCTGGACCGCCATAAGGCGGACATGGCAAACGTCGAGGAACAATTTGAAAAAACTTCCGTCTTATTCCCTAAAGAAAAAGAGATCCCCCGACTTCTAATTGATATCTCTGCAGAAGGACAAAGCGCCGGCCTTGACTTCCTGGTGTTCAAACCTCTTGCCGCTGTACCAAAAGATTTTTACGCAGAGATACCAATCGATATACAGCTTAGAGGTCCCTTTCATAATGTCGGCAGTTTTCTTGATAAAATCAGTAAACTGGATCGTATTGTCAGTGTAACTAATGTTAAGATGAGTGCGCCCAAGAAAAGCGAAGGTGAAATGCTCCTTGACTCCAATTGTCGACTGGTCACCTACCAGTTTACCAATAAACAGCTAGAAGTCCCGACAGCAAAAAAGTAATAAAATTACGGCAACTCTCTGATGAAAATGCAAAATAATATCAGACATCTCATATTGATACTTAGCTTCTTTCTGATCGCAAGCTGGTCCCTATCCAAGCAGATACTAGCTGACAGCACTGACTCATCTGACGTCAATAATGTTACTGACCAATCTTTTCGGCAACTACCGGACAGTAACGGTGCCAACTCGACTGATTTTTCGTATCAGCTTGAAGGGAGAGCGGATCCTTTTGCTCCCTTTATATCTGAACAGCCCGTCAGCACAATCAATATGGATGAAATTATTGAAAACGAGGAAACCCTGACCGGCATGCAGCTTTTTGAACCGGGGCAATTGAAACTGGTGGCCATTGTTTTTGAAAATAATGCGGAAATAGCCATGGTCGAAGACGCCGCTGGTCAGGGTTATGCCCTTCGACCTGGTATGAAAATCGGAAAAAAGGGTATTATTACAGCCATTACCCCCAATATGGTTATGATTGAAGAAACATCAATAACCCGAGCCGGCAAGACAATAACCACAAACATAGAGATGCTGTTAAAGAAAAAGGGAGAAGAGTAAATAATGTATCCGAAGCTCTCCAAATTCCAACCGACTATTTTTCTCCTGTGCTTCCTTCTCGTGCTGAACATTGGTTCGGCTGGCGCTGAGGAGACCACGTCTCCAACTAAACCAGCCTATCTTATCAAGGAGATCAGATCAAACCTGCTGGGCGAGGCGTTAAGCATTGAGATTATTGGTGATTCATCACCAGTTTATACCATGTACGACCTCTTTAATCCCCCGCGGCTTATCCTTGATATTGCCAACGCCGGTCTTGATAAAAAAATCAATCCCAGCCAGATCATTCCTGATAACAGTTATGCGCAATTGACCACCAAAACTGTGACGAATCAAGATCCCAGTATCCTGCAATTCGAGATAACTATCAAGGAAAGCCATACTTATTCAATAGACAGGGAGCAGAACAACCTGCTGCTTCTGATTCACCCAAAAACTGAGACTGCCCAGGCTGCTGCCCCAGCGACCTCATCCGATGCAGCAGCTTCTGCCTCATCGGCCAAGAGTGCTGCAGCCCCCATCAAACTTCATCAGATGCTTGTCAACAAAGGACCTGAGCAAACCAAGGTCCTTATTGTCGCCGACTCGCCGCTCAAAGAATTTCGTCATGATATTGTTAGCGGTAAAAAAGGTCTGCCTGCTATGATGTTTATTGATATCAGCGGCGTCGATGGCTCGGAACTGGTCCGGGAGACTGAAGTGGGCACTGCTCTAAGCAAGATCAGGATCGCGCCTAAAGGAAACGGCCTGCGCCTGCTCTTTGAATCAGGCCGGCCGGCGCTTTTTGATTATACTGTTACTCCGGACCCTCAAGGCCTGCTGGTAACTATTGAAGAAGCAAAAGCAGACTCATCACCGGATCTTACCAAAGCTCCAGCAATTCCTGCTGACACGGCATTAGACGGGATCATTGGTTCCTCCTCAGCCTCCGCTACACGCAAGGCAACGGCTCCAGACAATAGTGCCGGCAAAAATACAACGATTGCCTTGGAGAACTCTTTTAACTTTGGCGACTACAAAGATACCAAACGGATCAGCGTTGATTTCTTCAAGATCGACCTGCACAATGCCTTCCGCCTGTTCAGAGAGATTAGTGGCGTCAACATCATAGTTGATGACGCAGTTCAAGGGTCACTGACTCTGGCTTTGAATGATGTCCCCTGGGATTTTGCCCTCGATATTATTTTAAATCTCAAAGACCTGCGCAAGGAAGAGCGCTACAATACCATCGTTATCTATCCGGCCAGTAAGGAATTTTTCTGGCCGGAACGAACCGAGGAAAATCTTTCCGTCGAAGCAGACCTGGAAATTGTCCAGCAGGAAACATTGGTCATTGAACAATCTGCCACCCAATCTGAAGAAATAATTAAATCGAAGGAACTGACAGCCAAAGGCAGGACTGAACAGAAAAATGAGAACATAGAAAAAGCCATCGCATATTATGAGCAGGCCTTGAAGCTCGACCCCAAGAATGCTCGTCTTTCTAACCGCTTGGCCTCCTTGTATCTGGTAAATCTGGGCATTAACGCCAAGGCCGTCTATTTTGCCAAAGAGACCTTGAAGATAGAGCCTAAAAATACACAAGCCGCACTCTACGCCGCCATCGGTCTGGCCAATATGAACCAGATTGTGGAGGCCACAGATTATTTTGCTCAGAGTATCAGCGACCCGATCCCCAGCAAAGAGGCCCTGATCAGCTATGCCTCATTCTGCGAGCAGAATGGCCAGCCGGACAATGCCCTGAAATTAATTGCCAGATATAACACCATCTATGGAGAGTCTGTTGATACCATGGTGAGCAAGGCCCGGATCTATGACCAAATGGGCCAACCCAAGATGGCCGATGAACAATATCGCGCTCTTCTGGCCTCCGGCTATCCATTGGAGCCAGGTCTGAAACAATATATCCAAAGTCGCTTGAGCGGCAGTAATGACCCTGGAATCTGACAGGATCTGTTTTGCCGCCGAGATAATTGTGAAGAATTTAAAAAAAATTCTGGGTCTCTGCTCCTCTGCGAGAGACCAGTCTTTAATCAGTGAAGAGCTGAATAATTCCACTAACCATTTATATTAACAGGTTTCATTTCAATAGACGCCAGGTTTGCAAGACATGACACATTCCGCTTATTCTTTAACGGCCAAGAGGTTTTCCATGAAACTCAGATCAAAAGTGGCGTTAACTCTCGCCCTCTTCCTTCTCCCCCTTGCTCTCCTCTCCTGCAGCCCCTTGACCACGCAACCGGAGCAGGCAACTGCCGAGGCGGCAAAACCTGTCAGCCAGGATGCAACACCGCCATCCCTGCCGGTTCGGTACCAGACAGCTTCGTATTTGGTTGATGCAGCCGACAGAGACGATCTGGATAGTGAAGCAGATGAGGTGGTGCTCAAAGTTGGTGCCAGGATCAGTTCCAAGACAAAAGTAGCCCTTAAAGATATCATGAAGCCTTTGGCCAGCCAGAAAAAATTAAATATTTCCTGGGCCAGTGATGTCAATCAAATAATTCCAGTGGATGTAGACATCAAGGCCGACGATGATTTTTATAAGGCTATCGAGAATCTTCTGCGGCAGGTTGATTACTTCTATGAGATCAAAGAAAGCACTATTATCATCAAATACAGAGAGACCAAACAGTTCCATATTGCCATGCCCTTTTCCAAACAGAATTTCAGCACTGGCACAGGCGGCGATGTCCTTGGCGGGCAGATTGAAGGGCAAGCGAAGAATAATATTGAAGGGACGATCAAACTCGCGAGTGAAAAAAATGAATTTGATACTTGGTTGAATATTGAGACAAATTTGAAGAGCATCCTTGAAGTCAAAAGCATTCGATCCGTCACTGTAGAGGCTGGAGAGAGCACGTCCGAGTCAACTGATAGAGATGGGGTACCTAAAAAAATTCTGGACGCAGGGACGACAACCATAACAAATCAGACGGAAGAGTCAGGTGGAAAAGATTTTTATCTTATCGATAAACCGGTTGGTCTGATCACGGTGACCGCCCCCCGTTATATGATAGAAAAAATCGATGCCTATCTCACTTCACTGCAAAGGGAGCTCTACAAGCAGATCTCCATTGAGGCCAAGATCATTGAGGTGCAATTGGAAGACAGTTCGGCCATCGGTATAAACTGGGATTCCGTTCTCAAGAATTTCAGCATTTCCGGTGCGGTTAAATTCGGGGCTGAGACCCTTGGCAATGGTGTTACTTCTGTGGGTCAAGTCTTCCCCTACGTTTTTGCCAACGAAAATGCGAATGGCACCTGGAATGACGGCGCAAATCATGGCTCCAGCTACGATCCAACCCGTTTGGTGTCCAATGTCAGGATCAATACGGCCAATTTTAATGTCTTTCTCAACGCCCTTAAGACCCAAGGTAATACCAAGGTCCTGTCCAATCCCAAGATCAGCGTTCTCAACGGTCAACCGGCCATGATTTCTGTCGGCCGCAATGTTACTTATGTGAAAAAGGTAACATCTACGGTCGGGGCGGGAACCGACCCAAAAACGACATATTCTGTTGATGCAGGCTCCATTCTTTCTGGTGTTGGTCTGGGCTTGACCGCCACCATTCTTGACAATAATGAGATCATTATGAATCTGGTGCCAGTCACCTCCGAACTGGTAGAAGGGACACAACTAGCAGTAAATGTTGCCGGTGACGGAGCAACAGCTATTAAGATGGGCTTGCCTATTGTCAATGTCCGGGAGATGAGCACCACGGTGCGGGTCAAAGACGGCGAGATGCTGGTCATTGGCGGTCTGATCAGCGACATGAACGATGAGACAGGAAGCTTTGCCCCAGTGGTGGGCGATATCCCGCTGCTCAAGTATCTGTTCGGTCATGAAGAGAAGGTAAAAAGAAAACGCGAACTTATTATTTTACTGAAACCCCGGATTATTTAATTAGTGTTAATAAACACAGACAATACCTTTTTTTACAGGGAGAAAATTATGAAGAGGTGGCACTATGCACTGGTCGGCCTGATGGTCCTGCTGCTCAGCGGTTGCGGACAAACTGTGGTTGAAACTCTTAAAGTAACGCCAGCATCCGACCCTTCTGCCCCTGGTCAAGGAAGAACTATTGTCATTCTGCCCTTTGCTGATTACACCAATGCCGACTCACTGGCTGCAGCCCATCGCCGCGATATGGCCATTACCGAAGCCTTGACTGACCGTCTGGTGGCCAATGGTTTTAACCTGCCCATCCAGGAAGATGTCTTTGCCTACATGGTCGATCAGTCCATCATCAGCCTGGTCGCCTATGAGCAGAACACTTCCGTCTCACTGAATAATGAGCTGAGCGGTGAATGGTCGGATGTTATGAAGGATCAGATCCGGGGCTATATCGCCGAACAGCAGTTCCAGCAAGGCAACCAGATTTCTGGCAGCCCCGGGACTCATAGACTGACACAACAGACGGTTGCCAAGCTTGGCCGAAAGTTCCAGGCCGATTACATCGTCCGTGGTCGTATCCTTGAATTCAAGACCCGGCAGGAGCATACGTGGGCCCCATGGAAGAGAGGCATCCTGCCCTTTATCTTCGGAACAAATGACCAGCTGGCCCTTGGCTTCGCCCGCACAGACCAATATGATTTTTGGAATGACATGAGGGCGGACGGTTTTCTCGGCTTTCTTGATCCCGGCAAAGGTGAGCAGGAGTACTCAAGTGGTCAAGTGGATCAGGCCGTAATACAAATACGCATCTGGATTCAAGAAGCCGCTACCGGTAATGTGGTATGGACAAATAGAATAGATGTTAAGACCTCTCCAAAATCAATGTGGGCAGACAAACAACACGACGCCCTGTTTGATCAGGCCATTGAGACAGGTGTCACCACCCTGGTGGACAACTTCATAGGCACCGGCCTGTAGGCAACAGTTATCAGGCAGGGGCGACTCACTTGGTCGGCCCCTGCGATCAGACAAACAATAAACATATACCGTTATCTACGTTCGTCTGGCTTTCAACGACAAAGGCCCTTATTTCCCATGCATGGGAAATAAGGGCCTTTGTCGTTGAAAAAAACCAGAAGCTGAGGGGCGTCAATTCTCCTGCGAGGCGAGATCCTTCTGTTTCTTGGAATTCTGATAGAGACCCATAAAATTGATCGGCTCCATCAGAAAGGGGACAAAACCGCCATCGACGGACATCTGACTGACAATCTGGCGCGTGAAAGGAAACAGCAGGGTTGGGCAGTCAACACTAAGGACCATCTCCAGATGTTCCTCGGGTATATTCTTTAACAGATAGGCAGCCGCATGTTCAATCTCCATAATAAACATGGTCTTGTCATCGTTACCCTTATCAACAATCTTGGCGGTAATCTGCAGACTGACCTCAAAATGGTCATCACCAAGCTTCTTGTGATTTAATTTCAGATTAACTTCTACGCTGGGTTCTGAATTCTGAAGACGAAACACTTCAGGGGCATTAGGATTCTCAAAGGAAAAGTCTTTGATATACATCTTCTGCATCCGAAAAACCGGACTCTCATCGCCACCATTATTTCCCTTTTCTTCTGTCATCGTCCCAATCCTTATAATAAAAAATTATTGCGCATCATTTGATGCCTGTAAAAGCCAATCATGTCCAATACTTTAAATTATATAAAGCAAGGACGCAAAAGAAAAAACCCGCTTTCCTGCTTCAACTGCTATCAGTAATTATTTTTCTTTCGGCCTCCAGCACCTGGCCTAAAAACTTGCCGGTATGCGAGCTTTTTTCACCGGCTACTTGCTCGGGAGTACCACAGATGACAATTTTGCCTCCCATATCCCCACCTTCCGGGCCCACATCAATAATCCAGTCGGCAGTTTTGATCACATCAAGATTATGTTCGATAACTATGACGGTATTGCCATGATCTACCAGCCGACCAAGAACAGCCAGCAAATGCTGGATATCCGCCGGATGCAAGCCGGTGGTTGGTTCATCCAGGATATACAGGGTTTTGCCGCTGGGTCGGCCTGACAGCTCCTTGGCCAGTTTAACCCGTTGGGCCTCACCACCGGACAGAGTAACCGACGACTGGCCGAGAGTAATATAAGACATCCCGACATCAAAAAGGGTCTGCAGTCTATTTTGCAGGGGCGGTATATTCTCAAAAAAAGACAGGGCCTCTTCTACCGTCATGGAGAGGACGTCATGGATATTTTTATCCCGATAGCGGATATCGAGCGTTTCCTGATTATAACGTTTACCCTTACAGGTATCACAGAGCACATAGATATCAGGCAGAAAATGCATGGCAATCTTATTGACGCCCTCGCCTTCACAGGCCTCACAACGACCGCCTTTGATATTAAAGCTGAACTGTCCTAATTTATAGCCTCGGGCCCGTGACTCCGGCAATCTGGCAAACAGCTCGCGAATGGGGGTAAAGACACCGGTATAAGTCGCCGGATTCGACCGCGGTGTTCGGCCGATGGGGCTCTGATCAATATCGACGATCTTGTCCACATTCTCCAGGCCCGACAAAACAGCACCCTCAAACTGCACCCTGGCTACCCTCTGTTCCAACCCTTTGCGAGCGAGCTTGAACAAGGTCTCCATCACCAGTGAACTCTTGCCTGAGCCTGATACTCCGGTAACACAGCTCATCACTCCCAAGGGAAAAGCGACCTCAACCTGTTTCAGATTATTTACCGAGCCGTTTTTTAGAACAAGATTATCCTGCTTGCCCTTGCGGACGCGTCTTCTTGTGGCCGGTTGCTTAATCAACAAGCGGCCCGAGAGATATGCGCCGGTTAGCGACCGTTGGCACTCCAGAATCCCTGGTACCGGTCCATTATAGACGACCTCGCCGCCATGCACGCCAGCGCCTGGTCCCATATCCAGTATATGATCCGCGGCCAGAATGGTCTCGGTATCGTGTTCAACCACAATGACACTATTGCCGAGATCACGCAATTCCACCAGTGTATTGATGAGTTTTTGATTATCGCGCTGATGCAGGCCGATGCTGGGTTCATCAAGGATATAAAGAACTCCGGCCAGACGGGAACCAATCTGAGAGGCCAGCCTGATCCGTTGAGCCTCGCCACCTGATAAGGTCCCGGCGCGGCGGGACAGAGATAAATAGCCGAGGCCGACATCTTGCAGAAAAGACAAACGATCAACAATCTCTTTCAATACCGGTTGTCCGATCTGGCGCTCCCGAGCGCTGAGCGGCAGCAGCGGGATCTCGCGGAGCAAGGCGTCAATGGCCAGGGCGGTCAGCTCATAAATCGACCATCGGCCAAGCTTTACTGCTAAGGCCTCTGGTCTTAAGCGGGCGCCATGACAACGGGGACAAGTCTGTTCATTCATATAACGGGCCAGCTCTTCACGCACCATCACCGATTGGGTCTCATGATAACGACGATCGAGCTGGGGAATCACACCTTCAAAACTCTGCTCAGAGCGCATCGTTCTTTTGCCCTTCAGATAATGAAAGGCAATCTCCTCCCGGCCGGAACCGTAGAGAATAATGTCCTGAATCCTGGCGGGCAGTTTACTAAAGGGCGTCCCCATAGAAAAATGGTAATGGCTGGCCAGCGCCGCCAGCATCTGACCGGAATAGGAACTCTCAATCCTTCTCCCCCACGGCGCTATCGCTCCCTCCAATAGACTCAAGGCCGGATTAGGAATCAGAAGCTCCCGATCAAAAAACTGTTTGACGCCCAAGCCGCTGCATTCCTCACAGGCCCCTTGCGGATTGTTAAAGGAGAAAAGCTGGGTGGAAAGAGGCGGCATAGACAGGCCACAACTATGACAGGCTGCCAGCTCACTGAATAGTTGCTCCCGGTCCTCATCGGGAAAGTGGACCAGTAATGAACCTTCAGTCAGCTTGACGGCTGTTGATACGGAATCAGAGAGACGCCGCCGAATCGCTGGCTTTAATACCAGCCGGTCAACGACCACGGCAATGGAATGACGACGATTTTTATCAAGGTCGCCCACTTCGTCGGCATGAAGAATATCGCCATCAACCCTGATCCTGACAAAACCCTCTTTGCGGATACGGGCCAGGATCTGCTCGTGCCGTCCTTTTTTATTGACTACCAGCGGCGCCAGCAGCAAAACTTTGGTCCCTTCCGGCAAGGCCAGGAGAGTAAGCACCATCTCCTCGATCGATTGCGAGCGGATCGGCTGGCCACACTGCGGACAGCTGGGCTGGCCACAGCGGGCAAACAGCAACCGCAGGTGATCGTAGATCTCGGTCACCGTGCCTACGGTTGAACGCGGGTTTTTACTGGTCGTCTTCTGCTCAATTGAGACGGCCGGGGAGAGTCCCTCCAGAGAATCGACATCGGGCTTATCCATCTGACCCAGAAATTGTCGGGCATAGGTGGATAAGGATTCAACATAGCGCCGTTGGCCTTCGGCGTATAAGGTATCAAAGGCCAAGGTAGACTTACCGGAACCTGACAGTCCGGTAAACACCACCAGACTGTTGCGCGGCAGATCAACATCTATATTTTTCAGATTATGCATCCGCGCTCCGCGGATGCTTAAGGTCTGTGGTTCCATGAAAGATCAACTAAAAGATAAAAGATTATTTTTTCCAGCAAAGAGGAGGCGTAGACAAGCCCCAAGTCTTTCCCGAATAACCATCCCTGCTGGAGCCAGGGGGATGGCCGTCAGAGAATCAGACAGCGCCAAAATGCATATGGTCAACCTTGAGACAACGATCCATGATAACAATCAGCCCTGCTTTGTCGGCCAGATCCGCTGCTTCCTGATTGATAATGCCCTGCTGCATCCACACAGCTTTGGCCTTGATGGCAATGGCCTCTGCAACAATAGGCAGCACATCCTCAGAACGTCTGAAGATATCAACCACATCAATTGACTGGGGAATAGAAACAAGATCAGGATAACATTTAAGGCCGCAGATTTCGCTGTGCCCGGGATTGACCGGGATGACAGTGAAGCCAGCCTGGATCAGATAACTGCCGACCTGATAACTGGGCCGATTTTCCTTCGGGGAAAAACCGACGATGGCAATTGTTCTGGCGGTCCGCAACACTTTTTTAACAACAGCAACATTAGATAGATTTATCATATGGGCTCACAGGTAAAAAATTCGGCATCCTCCAATGATACCAACCTTGCAGGACGGCTCTAAAGGCGCCTGGCAAAAATGATCTTCTCACGACCATCCTCATTTTTCAAGACCCTAAAGATCAGCTTGGTACTCATAACCGTGGACAACGAAAATGGCCTTTGAAATATGGTTACGAAAATTAACAATAGATTCTGACAGGAGCGCTCCCTTTTGCGAAAAAAGGATTTACCACTTATACATGCTGTGGTATTTTAACCGCTTATTGTCCCAGGCTGAAAGAAAAAAACAGATCATACCAATCTTTTGTCTTTTCCAACCCAAGGAACTTCAATGAATTTTCAAGATATCATCCTGGAACTGAACCATTACTGGGCAGATCAGGGATGCGTCATTCAACAACCATATGACATGGAAGTGGGAGCCGGCACCTTTCATCCAGCCACGCTGCTGCGTTCAGTAGGACCTGAACCGTGGAAGGCTGCTTACCCCCAGCCGTCAAGACGCCCGACTGATGGTCGTTATGGCAATAACCCCAATCGCCTCCAACATTATTATCAATATCAGGTAGTCCTCAAGCCATCTCCTCTCGATGTCCAGGAACTATACCTGACCAGTCTGAAACGTTTTGGTTTGAATCCTCTGGACCACGATATCCGTTTCGTGGAAGATGATTGGGAATCTCCCACCCTTGGAGCTTGGGGCTTGGGCTGGGAGGTATGGCTGGACGGCATGGAAGTGACCCAGTTCACCTATTTTCAACAGGCCGGCTCCATTGATCTGCATCCAATTACGGTAGAAATTACTTATGGCCTCGAAAGACTGGCTATGTACCTGCAGGGTGTGGACAATGTTTATGATATTGCCTGGAACGACAGCGTCACTTATGGTGAAATATTTCACCAGGCCGAAGTTGAATTTTCCACCTTTAATTTTGAAGAAGCCAATGTGGAAAAAATGATCTCTTTCTTTGATATCTATGAACAGGAAGCGCTCAAACTGTTAGACAAAAGGCTTATCCTGCCGGCCTATGATTACTGCTTGAAATGCTCGCATACCTTCAATCTCCTGGATGCGCGTAAGGCAATAAGTGTTGCGGAACGGACTCGTTATATCGGCAGGATCAGAAATATTGCCAGAAAAGTGGCAGAACAGTATGTCATGCAACGGGCAGAAATGGGTCATCCACTGATCAAAACAGGACAGACAGCATAAGTCTTCAGTGGCATGTTTTGCTAAAGATTGGCGGAAGTGCATGGGAATCGAACCCACCTGTCAGGCTATTAACCCGACACACCGGATTTGAAGTCCGGGAGGGCCACCAGTACCCTGCCCACTTCCACAACATTTAAACAAAATCATTTGAACTTTAATAGATATTGACCTCGAAAACAACTTTTTATTATACTTCTTTATACTTAACTAAGATAGTTAAACAACAATTAAAAGATCTTTTTAACAAACCTAAAAAACGACTATAATAAGCCATGCAATGTGACAGATTAATCAAACAGATCAAGACATGGTTTCTTCATGTCCAGAATGAAACCATGGCTCCGGCCCGCATGATCAGCTTTATCGAAAATCACGCCAGTACTTGTGAGATCTGCCAGGCCGATCCCGATCTTCAAACGGAAATTAGCCGCATAATAGAAATAATTCTGCCGGAAGCCAAGATCCCCAAAGCGGTTCGCCTGCAACAGGAAGAAAGTGCCGACGACGAGGCCGAGGATGAGGAAGAAGGTACGGCAGACACAGAAGAAGGAGAGACCGAGGACAAAGAGGAAGAGGAAGAAGATGTCTTTGACCTTGACGATGATGAAATTTAAGCCGGCAGTTATTGTTATGGCATTCCGTCCGGTCTGATCCTGAGAAAAGAAGGAAACCTGGGACGACCAGATTTATAGAAACCATAATATTTAAAAGTAATGACGGAACCTACAGGTGGAGGATTGTCCCGCTCTTGATCACTAAAACCGGTGCCGATCTTGAATCTGGTATTATCCGGTATCTCTACCAGCAATGAACCAAGCCGACCCTTATTTTTGCCTTTGCCGCCGACGTGAGCAATGACCTTCGCCTCCATATCGAGGAAGCTTTTAACTTTCAAAATCTCAGGACTGCGTCCTCTACTGTACAGTGTGTCTGGTTTTCGAACGATTAACCCCTCGCCACCCAACTGTTCTACCTGTTGCAGCTTGTTCTGTAGTTGTCCTTGCTCTGTAATTATTTGTTGCGGGATGATAAAGGCAAACGCGGATGGATGCTCAGCCAACCAATCCTTGGCCTTCTGTAAACGCTGAGTAAAACCTCCAGGTTCCTGCGGCACATCAAAGATCGCAAATTTGAGTGTCAGCCAACCATCATGGGCCTGCTGTTGCTTAACTATAGCCATGGTTTTCTCAAAGTTGCCACGACCGCCCCAAAGCTCTCCTTCAAGGGCAAAAGGTGGAAAGTTCTGATAAAACATAACTGGCGGATACAAAAGGTTACCGTTCTTAGTCAGCAGCCTTTTGCCATCCCAATATCCTCGCACACCATCCAATTTCTCACTCACCAACCAGCCGGAAATATCTACATTATCGGCATAGACCTGGGGAAGCATGATATCCAGGGCAGGTGCATCCGCTGGCAGACAAAAGATCAGCAGCCACAGGCAGATAATTTTCTGCAGGGCAGTTTGCCTCCACCCTTCCGGCCGGTATTGTTTTATCATCATTCGACCTTGAACTTCGCTAACCCGGCAATAAAAACAATCAATATTCGAACTTGCGGGCAAAGGTCAGCATTGCTGAAGCTGCGTAGTCAGTTTCCAGCCCATACCAATTAACGTCCTGATAGAGAGGACGTCCGTAACTACCGCTCACCGTAAAATTACCGCCCAAAGCGGACATAAAGCGCCAGCTGCCGACAGCGGTTAAGGTGACGGCCTGACCACCGCTATTTTCCATGATCATGCCATTAAATTCATTTTTGTCGATATTGATGGCATCAAGCTCCAGACCAAGCATCACATCATAATTGGGCGTGTAGTGTAAGGCGGTCCCCAGTTTAGCGGCATTGCCAAACTCATAATTGTCACTGTTTTCGCGATTAACCAGATAACTCAATTCGCTATGGACCCAGAAATCGGCAAGACGAATCGAACCCAGCATGCCGCCACCAAGATTGTAACTACCCGTACCCATCTGTAAACCCGGCATATTGGTTTTGGCATTGGCAAAAGCGGTGTCAAAGTCTCCGGTCGGCAGGGTGACGTTAACCATCAGGGTGATAAACTTGCTGTAATAGTCATCGCGCCAAAGATTATAGCGCAGCTTGAGATCAAGGTCGGTAATGCCATTATTCTCCGTAACCTTGTCAAAATGGCTGCCGGATGGCATCCTGACATCAGAGGTCATGGTTTTATCAAGACTGGCGATCTTGGTGGTGAGGGCCAGTCGGTCACTGATGCCGTAATTGACCATCACCATGGGCCCGGATGATTCCATTTTTTTAGGAGCAACCATCCTGCCGGTAACCGCATTAAACTGAGCAACCGACACATCATCGGAGCCCATTTTCAGGTTGTCCATGGTCATGGCCATATAGCCGGCCCCAATATTCATAGCACCCTTTGGTGGAGGAACCGCCGAGAGCACTCGGTTGGGCATGGTCATACCCATCGGCGAAATCGCCTGCAGGGCCTGGTCAAAGGTAAGGACCGCACCACCATACTCGGCCATGAATGCCTGCGCTGCGCCCGGCTCGGCAAAGGCCATAATATTGGGAATCATATCCGGCACCAGCTTGCTGCCGATGACATAGATGGCATGTGCCGCCTCGATCTCTTGACCGCTTGACCAGTCGTGGACGATCACCGACTGGAAGGCATCAATACTACCGGCATCAGCTATCAGACGCAGCATATCGGCACTGCCGCAGGTCTTCTCCACTAGTCCATTTTTATTAGTAATAACCGCGCTTGTTTGCAGATACATATCAATATACATCCCGCACAATTTACAGCTTTCCCGCTCACCGGCCTGGGCCGTTGAAACCAACATCAATACCATAACCATGAGCATTCCGTACTTTTTGACCATTATCTTCCCCGTAACTTATGATTTAAATAAAAAGACCTGTTCTTTTGATCAGGCACTCTACTTCAGGGAATCACCATGCACAATGTGACAATTTGTCGCAGGCCATGCAGCAACGATCTGATGCTGTCTCAGTATGAGACTTCTATGACGGGGCATATTTGAATAATTTGCGCTGTAAGCTCCGGCGATGGATATTCAGCTTGCGAGCCGTCTCTGAGATATTGCCATCACAATCAGCCAGGACTCGCTGAATATGTTCCCATTCCACCCGGGCCAGGCTGGGCGGGGATAATTCGTCCTGATCTATCTTGATCGCCAGATCGCTATTGTTGGCAAAAGCGGCTAGAATCTCATCAACATCGGCGGGCTTCGGTAGATAATAAAGGGCGCCGAGCCTGATGGCTTGGCTGGCCGTGGCAATACTGCCATATCCGGTCAGGACGACAATCTTGATTTCCGGCCGGAGACGCTTGGCCTCCGCCACCAGTTCCAAGCCCGTTCGACCCGGCATTCGCAGATCAATCAGGGCCATTTCCGGCGCCCATTCGCCTAACACCTGCACCGCCTCTTCAAAGTCACCAGCCTCATGGACAATAAATCCTCGCCGGCTGAAGGCCAGGGCCAGCCGTTGTCGAAAAATTTCCTCATCGTCGACCAGTAAAATTGAATATGGTAGTCCACTTTCCTGCATTCTTATCCCTCTCACTGTCAAATCAAATTTATAATCAAGATTTTTTAATGGTTAGCCAAAACCGTACGGTCGTCCCACCACCAAGGGTCGAGTCAATTTCGAGGGCACCATCCAGGCGCTCGGCTAAGGTCGCGGCGAGATAAAGACCAAAGCCCAGTCCCTGACCTGCTGGTTTAGTGGAAAAAAATGGCTCTCTGGCCTTGGCTACGGTCTCTTGGTCCATACCTCGGCCTTGATCGATGATTATGAACCGTATTATTTCTTGATCGACCTCGACCCGCATTGTCACCAGCGCCAGCGAATCCGAGGCATGAAAGGCATTGGAGACCAGGCCGCGCAGCACTCGTTGCAGAGAACGCCGGGGGACAGATACCATGACTTCCTCGTCGATGCAGTCAATAATCAGCCGGCCCTGGCGCTGGTGGTCCAAAGAGGCCCGGACCTCATTAAGGAGATCACAAAGCCTTATGAGTTCCAGGCCTTCGCCCATCGGTTCTCCGGCATCAGCCGCCATTTGATAAAGGATATCCCGGCACCTGTTCACCTGGGAACGAATCAATCGCAAGTCTTCAAGCCAATTCTCCTGGCTGCCTTGACTCATCTCACGGTACAATTCTCCAGCCGCCACGGCTATGGTAGATAAAGGAGTGGCAAATTCATGGGCTGCACCTGCTGACAGGGCCGCCAATGATGCCAAGCGCTCATTCTTTAACTGTTCTTCCCGCAACCTGACTTTTGTTTCTTGATGGGCGACCAAGGCCTGCTGAATACGGGTGACAAAAAAAACTATAAAGTAGGCGGTGACAGCAAAGGCCACCCACATGCCTTGCAGATGTAACCGCATCTCCGGTGACGCTATCTCGACATGACAGAGAGGCTGATCGGTTCCCAGCCCAGGCAGCTCGAGCCCCGGCCAAAAGAAAAGTCCATAACAGGCGGCCGAAAAGGCGGCCAGACCCCAAGCCATGACCTTGGGCAGCAGAATGGCTCCAACCACGACATGAACCAGATAAAGAAAGGTAAAGGGATTCATGGAGCCACCGGTCAAGGCCAGAAGGGCTGTCAGCAGAGCGACATCCAGAAACATGACCGCTGTCACCAGAGGTACAGGAACCAGCTTCTTTTCACGCATCAGCCAGGCAAAAATGAAATTTGAAACCACCTCAAAGGCAATCAATCCGAGAACCAGCGCTGGCATCTCGATCGCCAGCAGAAAGCGCACTGCCGCATAAAGAAGGACCTGACACAGGACCGTACCCCAACGCAAGGTCAGGAACCAGCCTGCCACTGACTTATCAAACTGCCTGTTGTTTAGTTTTCTCACAAGACACGATAATCAAAAATAGGTAATTAGGTTTTATATTAGAGACAAGACAAATAGCCTGTCATAAAACCCAGGCATACATTTAAAAAAGTTATTTTGATCACCTTGCATCAAACCATCGGTATTTATTTTGTCAACCTGCATCAACCAATCCCAAAGGATTCTATAGATGAATAGAATAAACCTGCATTCAACAAATTCGACAATGCTCTTTGTGAAAACAAAAAAAAACGGCTCAGGTAGAATGATTGAATAAATCAAACGTTTACCTAAGCCGTTCTATATGAAACGATTGTAAAATCGTATACTTGGCACTGGTGGCGATGCAGGGAATCGAACCCCGGACACTACGGATATGAGCCGTATGCTCTAACCATCTGAGCTACATCGCCATTGGTTTTGAGACGAGATAATTACCTGATCTCCATCTCTATGTCAACCTTTTTCCTTGCGAAGGAAAAAGGACACCATACAAAGAAATAAAATCAAAAACTTAAAATAATAATAGGAAAAGAGCTCAAGCGAGCTCTTTTCCTATCTGTTCTTTTCTATCTACAGAGATAGAAAAAAGTGTTTTACATCATGCCGCCCATGCCGCCCATACCGCCCATGCCACCTGGAGGCATACCCATGCCGGCGCCAGCGCCTTTCTCTTCAGGCATATCAGCGATGACACATTCGGTGGTCAGCAACATTCCGGAAACAGAGGCTGCATTCTGCAGAGCAGTACGAGTGACCTTAGCCGGATCAATGACACCAGCGGCAATCAGGTCCTCATATTCCTCAGTGGCAGCATTAAAGCCAAAGGCACCTTTCAGGCCTTTCACATGCTCAACAATAACAGAACCTTCACGGCCGGCATTGTTGGCAATCTGACGGATAGGCTCTTCCAAAGCACGACGCAGGATATTCTTACCAAGCTCCTGCTCGCCAGGAAGCACCAGACCATCAAGGGCCTTCAGGCAGCGCAGATAAGCAACGCCACCGCCAGGAACCACTCCTTCCTCAACAGCAGCACGGGTGGCGTTCAAAGCATCTTCCACGCGGGCCTTTTTCTCTTTCATCTCCATCTCAGTTGCTGCCCCGACATTGATAACGGCAACACCGCCGATCAATTTGGCCAAACGTTCCTGCAACTTCTCTTTATCATAATCAGAAGTGGAATCGTCAATCTGGGTCCGAATCTGTTTAACCCGAGCTTCGAGTTTAACCTTATCGCCAGCGCCATCAATAATAGTGGTGTTGTCTTTGGTGACCACCACCCGCTTGGCGGTACCGAGATCACTCAGGGTGACATTCTCCAGCTTGATGCCGAGATCTTCGGTCACAACCTGGCCGCCGGTGAGAATAGCGATATCCTCAAGCATGGCCTTACGACGATCGCCAAAGCCGGGGGCTTTGACCGCCGCGACATTCAAAGTACCGCGCAATTTGTTGACTACCAGGGTAGCCAGGGCTTCACCGTCAACATCTTCGGCTACAATGAACAGTCCCCTTCCCATCTTGGCCACAGACTCAAGCACGGGCAGCAGATCCTTCATATTGGAGACCTTTTTCTCAACAATGAGGAAATAAGGGTCTTCCATATTCACTTCCATCCGATCGGCATCAGTGACAAAGTAAGGAGAAAGATAACCACGATCAAATTGCATACCCTCGACGACATCAAGAGTAGTCTCCATGGATTTTGCTTCTTCCACTGTAATAACGCCTTCTTTACCAACCTTGTCCATCGCCTCGGCAATGATATTACCAATGGTCTCATCACTATTAGCAGAGATGGTACCGACCTGGGCAATTTCTTTCTGCTCTTTGGTGGGAGTGGCGATCTTCTTGAGCTCAGCGACAATCGCCTCAACACTCTTGTCGATACCGCGTTTGATCTCCATAGGGTTGCCACCGGCAGCAACCAGTTTGACACCCTCGGTATAGATAGACTGGGCCAGAACAGTCGCGGTTGTGGTGCCGTCACCAGCCACATCAGAAGTCTTGGAAGCAACTTCGCGAACCATCTGAGCGCCCATATTTTCAAACTTATCGACTAACTCGATCTCTTTGGCCACCGTCACACCATCTTTAGTGATGGTAGGCGAACCGTATGATTTCTCAATCAGTACATTCCGGCCCTTGGGACCGAGTGTTACCTTTACTGCATTTGCCAGGGTGTTAACACCGACGAGGATAGACTCGCGAGCCTTTACCCCGTATTTTATATCTTTTCCAGCCATTATTTATCTCCTTTTATCATTCATGCGCCTCTTCAAAGGCAGTAATCAAATTAATTTCCGACGCCTTCTTATTCGATAATACCCATGATATCATCTTCACGCATGATGAGGTAATCCACACCATCGAGTTTTACTTCCGTGCCACCGTATTTAGAAAAAAGCACTTTATCGCCGGCCTTTACCTGCAGAGCAATACGATCGCCCTTGTCATTGGTCTTACCTGGCCCGACAGCAATAATCTCACCCTCGGCTGGTTTCTCTTTGGCACTATCAGGAATGATGATTCCCCCGGCGGTCTTGGTAATCTCTTCCAGTCTTTTTACCAAAAGACGATCATTTAATGGACGAATTTTCATGTATTTCCTCCTACATAATTTGATTGATGATTGGGCATCCGCCCTGACTTGACCTGGAGTATCGATGAAAACAACGACCCCCTCGAAACTGGGCAAACTATAGGCTGGCTTTTTTATAAATCAAGGGGTGACAATCAAAAAAAAATGGGACAACCACTGATGCCGACCTTAAAAGGCAAAGTAATAACAGCAGTTATGAGCGCTCCAGCAGGCTCAGCCGACTCGCGTGATCCATTTAAAAGGATCTTTCTGTTGACCACTCTGGATCGCCTGCAATTCATTAAACATTCTCTGGGCAAATAAACCGGTCAGACCGTTATTTATTATAGTCTTCTGCCCCTGATAACACAACTCTCCTATGGGCGAAATAACAGCCGCTGTCCCGGAGCCGAAGGCCTCGGTCATAGAACCATCAATACTGGCTGCTATTACTTCATCAATAGTAATGGCGCGCTCAATTACCTGATAACCCCATGCTCGAGCAAGCCTGATCACTGAATCTCTAGTAATGCCAGGAAGAATAGAGCCGCCAAGCGGTGGAGTAACCAATTCATTATTGATCATGAAAAAGATATTCGATGTGCCAACCTCTTCCACGTATTTACTTTCACAGGCATCCAGCCATAAGACCTGGGTATAACCAGCCTGATGCGCCTCCTCGGCGGCCATGATACTGGCGGCATAATTACCGGCAGTCTTCACATGACCAACCCCACCCTTGACGGCACGCGCATACTGATCGGTGACAAATATCTTGGTCGGGCTGAATCCTTCCGCATAATAAGCCCCCACCGGACACATGATAATGTAAAAATAATATTCCCCGGCCGGTCGCACTCCCAGGACCGGTTCGACGGCAATCATGGTCGGCCGGATATACATGGTGGAGCCGGCAACGGTCGGGATCCAGTCGCGATCCAGATAAACCAGGGCCTTGAGGGCCTTGAAGACCTTTTGGACAGGCAAGCGGGGCATACACATCCGCTGTGCCGACACATTCATCCGTTCGATATTATCTTCCGGGCGGAAGAGATAGACCTGGCCGCTGTCTCCCTTATAGGCCTTTAAACCCTCAAAGATAGCCTGCCCATAATGAAAAACCATGGCCGCAGGATCCAGATGGAATTGTTGATAAGGACAGATCTTGGCATCATGCCAGCCCTGTTGCCGATTCCATTTCATCAAGAACATATGATCAGTAAAATGCAGCCCAAAACCAAGACTATCCTGGGCCGGCTTTTTTTTCAGTTGTTCCCGGCTTGCTTTTTCCAGTCCTATTTCAAGATTTTCCCACATGACAATTCCCTTTTTTTAAGAGCCTTCCCAAATACTTTGTTACGGCGGTTTACAGGACAATCAAATTTGCTGGTACTGCCTCAAATAAGACTTTCCCCTTATTTATCTTTGCTTCCAAGCAATTAAACTATATAGTTAAATGCAAATTATAAATATCCTGAATTGCGTTCCAAATACCTTAAAAAAAGTAATTGAATTACTCAGCTATATAAGAAATTGCAACTTTATTTCTCTTTTTCCCATCACCAATATCTGCCTTTGCCAACCTGCTATGAACAATGACCAGCCGTTACCAATGCCTCACTCAATACCTCCCAATTCTTTAGAGGCCCGCTATTTTCTCATAATTTTTTGTATCTCAGCACTTTTTCTTGGCCGTATCCTCTGGCCGTTCTGGTCTATTCTGGTTCTATCTTTTCTGCTGGCCAGCCTGTTCAGGCCTATCTATTCTTTTTTAAATAACTATCGAATCTCCGCTACCTTTGCCTCCATTCTTACCTGCGCCCTGATCGTCTTTATTGTCTTTATTCCTCTTCTTTTTTTTATTGGCACACTTTCCAGCGAGGCTTTAAGCCTGTACCAATGGGGACGAGATGCCGGGGTCGGCCTTAAAATCCAAACATTTCTATATAATAGCTCGCTTGTCAGCCGGCTGCAAATTTATCTCCAGGAAATCGGGCTGAACTTTGAGCCAGCGCAACTGACCACGACCCTGTCAGATCTGGTCAAGACCGGCGGTTTTTTTCTATACAATCAGATCAGCTCGTGGGCCGGTAACATTCTGCAATTTCTGGCTCTCTTCGTCATTATGATTCTCATTATTTTCTTTCTGCTCATTGAGCAGGAGAAACTGGTGGCCTTTATTATTCGCCTGTCACCGCTCCCTGATAATGAAGACCGTCTGCTGATTGCTAAATTCGAGGAAATTGCCAATGCCATCCTGAAAGGAAATATCATCTGCGGGTTAATTCAAGGCATTGTGGCCGGATCAGTTTTTGCCCTGCTCGGGCTCAACGCTCCCATTCTCTGGGGGTGTGTGATGGCCTTTCTGGCCTTTCTGCCAATTTTCGGCATCGGTCTGGTCATGATCCCCGCTGCCATGATTCTGGCAATAAACGACAGGACCGGGGCCGGCCTATTCCTGTTTCTTTTTTACATACTGCTATCTTTCTCGATTGAATACCTGCTAAAACCAAAAATGGTCGGCGGCCAGGTCAAGATGCATACCCTGCTGGTCTTTCTGTCGCTGATCGGAGGGCTAAGTGT
>ERZ1284729.30-NODE-30-length-23859-cov-12.302554_pt1 | contig 23859 bp, 21 predicted proteins | sample MGYA00454602_ERZ1284729 | MGnify/ENA primary metagenome ERZ1284729 (study PRJEB36292, sample SAMEA5787381) | metagenome | biome: Arctic soil; feature: perennial spring outflow channel; material: sediment | place: Canada | collected 2017-07-08 | depth 0.05 m ... | reverse complement strand
CGATCCATCAAGGGCGCAATAAATACCTTAAAACTCCATGGGATTCCAATAACTGCAACAAAACTGCCTATTTCCATAGGTGTTTTTCCCTCCATCGCCATCCAGGCAGGAATAGCTAAAAAGGTGATTCCTTCAGGTATTCCTTGTGCTATATAAAGCGCTGAAAAATTCAGGTATCTCAAAACCGTATTCTCGGTTAAAAACAGATTGCTTTTTTTTATAAATGCTTTTATCGGCTGCTTCATTGGCTTCGAATTTTTGGATTTTTTATTTCTGCATTTTATTTTTATAGGATTTAGCGTTAATACTATTCACTTCAAACTAATTCCGCCAGCTTGCAAGGTTATTTTATTAGACGTTTCGGGCCAGTCAGAATAAGCTATATTCTGAGCCTCCAATGTTTTGATAAAATCATTAAAATGCGATGTTGATAGGCTAAAGGAACTATTTTACTTCAGCGTCACTATTGTAAATGTCCCTGATGCATATATATTTTCCGTCACGCTTTTCCCAGATAGCCATATACTTACCTGTTCTGATTACTTTGCCTGATGCATCCTTAGATATTGCGGTCCCAATCTCAGTCACTGTGGTTTCATCACCAAATACCTCAAGGGTATTATAGGAAACCGTTTCACCCTCAGTTCTTTTTGCCATACCTTCTTCTAATTCACTTTGAATAGCAGGTTTTCCTTTTGACATCGGAGCATTATTGGACAAACTTATCGCGTCATCAGAATAAAATTCAAGAACAGCATTGGTGTCACGGGCATTATCTGCTGCCGCCCATGCACTTTCCAGACCTTGTATTTCGGTTTTTATACTGGCCATATCGGCCTTAGCTTCAACTGGTTCTGCTGTTACAGTTGTTTCCGTGTCAGTTTTTTTATCAGATGGTGAACCACATCCAATTGTGAAAAAGGAAATTGCAAGGCCTAGCATTGCAAGTTTAAAAAAGTTCTTTTTGTTCATTTTTTTTAATATTTAGTTTTTTGCCTACTCTAGTCGGTTTTTGGCTTACCCCGTTTTTTTGTTTTAAAACAGAATCTTTTAAATTATTTTCCAATAGAATCCGCTAGCTTTTTTGTGTCTACATACTGCTGAAAAGCAATCACTTTACCTTCTTTCAGGGTCCAAAGGTGAGCTGCCTGGGCATCGTAAATGGCCCCATTCTTTTTTAATTTTCCTTTGTAACGTAAGGTTGCAAGTACCTGGTCATTAGACATTTCGTGCAGGATTATATCTGTAAGATTAAAATACTCGTGATCATCAGCAATACGGGTAAAAACGCCAGTTAATACGGCATCCGGTCCTATATATGGGTTGCCATCAGCATAAGAATTACTTTCTGCCTCGTTCCATACAAATTTATCATCCATAAACCCAAGAACTGAAGGAATATCACCCACAGCAAAAGCTTTATACATACCATCGATTACACTTATGTTCTCAGGGATTAAAGTGATTTCCTTGTCGAAATTGCTCTCATAGGATAAATCAAATTCTCCATAATTTATTATCTCATCCCAGACTGCACTGTACATTTTGTTATTTTTTCCAATTTGGGCTTGGAGCATATTGCAGGATGTTAGAAAGATCACGATTAAAAAAAGTAGGCGTTGAATTGAATTTTTCATAATTAGAAGGTTTAAATGAATTACTAAATTTTTTAGTCAACTTATTTTCATATTTGATTTTTTATGGATATCGGTAATGCAGTTTATTTTTATTTGAATTCTGACAACTTCCATTATTAGAAAATGTACGGTACAGTTTTGCCGCACCGTACATTTTTCATTTTTGTTTTATTCTCTTTCGGAAACTTTAACGTCGCCACTGATGCCACTCAAATCTGGGCGGAAAACCCAAAGTTCACTTTCACCGCCATCGGTCACGGCGAACCAATCTTTTCCGAACTGTTCCCAACTGCCTTTGCCATATACACTTTCATATTTTGTAACAAAGTCATTGTCCCGACTCAACCAACTTGATTTATCAAAGAATGAGATAACTGCTAAATCGCGACCTTCTTTGGTGCTTCCAAATTCGTTGATGTAAATACCATATGTGTCATCCTGACTTTTTTCGGCATATACTTTATTTATTTTTTCGATCAATTTCTTAGTTTCATCCATTTTGAAGCGCTTAACGTCGTAATAATCTACCAACATATTCTTAATGGTGAAGTCTTTTGGGAACCTAGAGAGTTCATTGTGTCCACGCCAATAGCTCTGGGTGCCACTTTCAGCAGTTGTGTATGGAGCTACATTATTATTCCAATCAGCATCATGGCCTTCTTTTTGGGCAGGTCTATTATCTAAAGCGCTCCATGGGAAAGGTCCCATGGCCCATACATATTTACCGGTGTTTGGACCATTGGAAATCCAATAAACACGTACCCCAAATGGGCCATCACCGTGAAATTTTTTGTTATGTGCTGTAATCCCCTTTTCAAATTGGCTAATTTGTGTTGGGTTAGGGATTAATAGTGCATTTTCGAATACCCCATATTCGGTACTGTTTTGCGATAGCGCCAAAAAAGGCAATAAAAGCATGGTAAAAATTATTTTTCTCATAATGTTTAATTTTTTGTCTTCGCGGAACGCGAATGACTGGTTAAAATTTATTTACTTAATTTATTGTGGAGTTAACTGTAATTAGTCTCTTGTAATTTCTTGATTTTCGTATTTTAGAAATTAGCTTTGTATTAATTTTTATTTTTATCGCGCTTTTCTAATGAGAGTAGCCATATATTTATATTTAAAATCCCGGGAGGCTAAACCTTCCTGAATTTTTCGATTTTGTTCTTCAGATAATGCTGGTCTATCTATGGCTCCTCCATTAAATAATTGATTATAATCCTTGTACATGTCCACAGTTATATGTGAGGCGTAAACATCGCTCCCAACCGGCAACATATACCGCATCAAACCCCAATTTCCCCTTAGTCCCGCATCAACATCTTTTTGATGCATAGGCTGGAAAATTTCTGTTTCAAATTTTTCGTATTTTTCATAATCTCCATCAGATGCTTTCATTAAATTAATTCCGGCAATTGTGCCTAAAGGCATTTCGAAGTTCCCATTTGAAGATGCTATTTGTTCAAGATATACCCGTTTTGCCAGGCCTCTTGATTTTGCGGTATTTTCAAATTTTTTATTGAGATCATCTTCAGACATTTTGGGATAAGCTGCTTTAAGAGCCGCCTCAAAATTCCCGGCACCACTCATCATTTTTACCGGATCATTATAAAGGCTTACCGTTAGGTATTGATATCCCTGGTTTTCCCCTCCAGGTTGCAAACTCCATAGATCCCATCCCAAAATATCTCCATTTTTGACCCGTTGTTCCTGAATTTTCTCCCAAAATGCTTCCGTTTCCATATAAGCTGCTTGCTGCTCATTATTCACTTTCATGAACTCGAATATTAAATAAAGTTTGTCCTGGGCAATAGCATTATTGCCTAACAACATTAATGAGATAAGAATTAATAATTTTTTCATGATAAATTGATTTTTAGATTAAACAGTTGTTTTTATTTCAAGAATTACATGTTTTTAAAAACTTAATTGCCGGTTGAAAAGGAATTCCCAATTTTCGCGCTGCCTTCTTATTTTGATAAATTATTTTAGACTTATGTTTAGGGGCAATGTTATTCAGCATTAAACCGATGTCTGAAATTGGATAACTCTCACTGCTCAACAAATAATTTTCACCGTGCAATCCGGATGTGGTTGCGGCTTTATACACTGCCCGTGCCACGTCCCTTACAGCTACCAAAGCTAATTCAGTATCATTTTGGTAGAACATCTCGATAAATGGATTAGGTGCTATCCTGTTTTTAAACAGAAACTGTAAATCGGTAGACGTCGAATCTTCCCGGTTTGACAAAGCCCTTCCCATCACCATCACCGGCGATACGGTTGTGATCTCAAAATCTAAATTTGGATTTGAAGCTATAAAATTTTCAACAGTTCGTTGGGCAATAAATTTAGCTTGCGCATACGGATGGCTTTCTTTACTTATAAATGGATCGTCTGTTTCCCTATATGTATTTGCAGGCGTTTTTCCTCCTGCCGGCATCGGAAAGTTGGTGTTGAAAGCAGCCGCTGAAGCTATAAAAACCACTTTTTCAAGTGATGGCTCACTGTTTATTGCCTCCAGAAAATTTTCGGTGCCTTTTATGGTTGGATCAAAAAGTTCGGTTTTTGGATCTTCTACTTCTAGCTGAAAAGGAGTGCCCCCATGAATTAAGATATTGCAATCTTCTATAAAATCCTGCAAATCCTTTTTATCTTCGACTTTCATCCCACTTATATTGAGATTGTCTGAATTCTTTAGGTTAAATAAATGCCGAAACTTTTCAGTTTTTTTTATATTGGTTACCGATACTTTTACCTCATATCCTTTTTTTAAAAATTTTCGGGTAATGTAGCTGCCTATAAATCCGGACCCCCCAATAATTCCTACTCTTTTCATAAGTCCATTATTTGAATGATTAGTTATTAATAGTATCTTCAGGTTCTTCCGCTGCAGATTCTTTAGCACCTTTTTTTTCAAGTTCCTTTAATTCCAGGACCATCTCTGTGTTGTTCCAATAGCCGTATTCTTTTACGATCTTTCCATTCACAAATTGAATTGTCATATGTGATGGTATTTCAAAGAGTTTATTGGTTTCGGCAAGTCTTCCTTGCCATACTCCCCAAAAATTCACCCAGGTTTCCCCATCCTTGTTAACCACCATTTCAAACTCCATAGAATTCGGGATATACCCATAAGAGGAAATAATCGCCGAATTTTTCCTGTCTTCCTCAATGCTTTCAGAAATTGTTCTAGGTTTTTTTTCTGTCGCGTTGTAATAGATCTTTGCCGTATCGGCATAATGAACTTGCAGGGCTTCCCAATTGCCCATTTCGTAGTCTTTTAGCAATTGCTTATAGGCCTCGATCTCCGGGGAATTTTGGGTGTAACGCACTTCATTTTTATTAGGACAGGAAGTAAACAACGCCATAGTCAAAATGATAAAAATTATATGTTTCATTGCTTCTAGTTTTTAGAAACTGCTTCATAAGAAGCAACTTTTGAAGGGTTTACTTAAGCTGGATGAACCCGATACTTTTAAGAGTTTTACGCCTTTACTATTTCAGAGCATTTTTTATAAATCTCACAAACAGAAATGTCATTATTTTTCAATAGTCTCAATTCCATAATCTAAAATTGGTTAAAGCGGAATCAAACTTAGGACAAAACTCAGGGAAGAAATAGTACTTTTCTTGCAATAACTTGTATTTTTATTGCTTAATGTGCCTGAAAATCAATAAGATAGGTATTTTTTAAGCTGAAGAAGTTAAAATGCTAAACGCGTTCTTTTTTAAATGCAGTCGGACTGCAACCAAACTGTTTTTTGAAAGCACGAGAAAAATAAGCCTGATCGTTAAATCCGGTTTGGTAGCAAATATCTGCCATGCTACCGGATTTGAGGTTGAGAAGTTCTACAGCTTTTTGAAGCCGCATATTGCGTAAAAGTTGACCGGGTGCCTGGTCAATAAGCGCTTGTAATTTTCTGTGAAGTTGTGAACTGCTTAAACACATTTTTTCAGCTAATTCTTCCACACTGAAGGATGGATTGTCAAGGTTTATTCTAATTAACTGAATTGTTTTTTCTAAAAATACTTTGTCAATAGAGCTGGCCGGTATTTCATCAGGAAAAATCGAAAAAGCATTTTTATATTTGGCCCTAAGCTTTTCCCGTTGTTCTATTAAATTCGAAATATATATACTAAGTTCTTTTGGGCTAAAAGGCTTAGTTAGAAATGTATCCACACCGGTCTGCAAACCTTCAATCTTATCTTCATAAGAAGCTTTTCCCGTGAGCATTATAATGGGGATGTGGCTGGATTTTTCATTCTCCTTAAGGTGTTTAACCATGGAAAATCCATTCATTTTTGGCATCATTACATCGGTAATGATCAAATCGGGGATAAATTTTTGAGCTAATTCAAAACCTATCTCTCCATCCTCAGCTTCAATCACATTATAGTTTAATTCAAGCTGCTCTTTAATAAATTGACGAATATCTGGGTTGTCCTCGACAATTAAAATTATCTTTTTATCGAGCTCTGCAAGTGGCATTACTGTATGGGCCTTGCTTTTTTCCGGTGGTGCCTTAGATGGCCTTATTGCCTCTTGAATTTCCATGTCCATCTGTGATACTTTTATTTCCCCTATAGGCAGTTCAATAATAAAGGTTGCCCCCGGATTGTTTAGGTTATTAATTGTCCAAATATTTCCTTGATGAAGTTCCACCAATTCTTTAGCCAAAGCCAACCCAATTCCTGTTCCTTCATATGCCCGGGTGTCAGAATTATCAACTTGGTAAAACCGGTCAAAAATAAAGGGTAGGTCTTTTTCTGATATCCCTATCCCGGTATCTGAAACAGAGATTTTTAGTATATTGGAATCTTTTTGTTCTACCCGGAGTGAAATCATTCCATTCACCGGCGTAAATTTTATTGCATTGTATAGCAGGTTTGTGATAATTTTCTCCATCTTTTCTGAATCATACAGCACCTGAATATTTTTATTTTCAGAAGAAAAAAATAGCTTAATATTTTTCTTATTTGCAGAATTTTCAATGGAATAAAACAAATTTTTGAGAAATAGGACAATGTTGTTTTGAATGGGATGAAGTTCCATTCTTCCGGCTTCCAATTTTGATACGTCCAGAATTTGGTTGATGAGTTGTAAAAGCCGATTGGCATTTTTATTGATGCTTCTGATCTGCCTTCGGGGATGTTTTGCCTTTAGGTTTTCTAACAAGCCCTCTGCTTCCCCGCTAATCATGGTGAGGGGAGTTCTGAACTCGTGAGAAATATTGGTAAAAAACCTGGATTTAAGCCGGTCTAAACTGCGAAGCGTTTCTATTTCTATGCGTTCAACCTGAAGTTGGTTTTTAATGTTAAAACGCTTTAATTCATATTTTCTGATCAAATACAAAAGATTGAGGAATAAGATAAAGTAGAGTAAATAGGCCCACCAGGTTCCGGACCAACGAGGTAAAACTTCTAATGGGATCGCAATTCCTGCCTCATTCCACACTCCGTCGTTGTTGCTTGCTTTAGCTCTGAAAATATATTTTCCCGGAGGTAAATTTGTGAAAGTTGCACTTCGGTTATTATTTATATAAATCCAGTCTTCATTAAAATTTTCCAATTTGTATGCGTATTGATTTTTTGAAGGAGTGGAAAAGTCTAAAGCAGCCCACTCAAAAGTAATGATATTGTCATCACGGGTGAAGCTAAGAGTTTCTTTATCAAAAATGGAGATTTTGGAAAAAGAAGTCTGAGCTTCGCTATTTATTTTTTTATTGTAAACCTTTATCCCGGTCAAGGCTACCGGGGGCAGGAATGGATTGTCTTTTATTTGATCTGGGAAAAAGTGGTTCAATCCTAAAATGCCTCCAAAAAACATTTCCCCATTTTTACTTTTAAAATAGGCTCCGGTATTGAATTCATTACTCTGAAGTCCATCATTGGCATCAAAATTTCTAAAGGTTCTTTCTTTTGGATTAAACTTTGAAATTCCTTTGTTTGTGCTTAGCCAAAGATTGTTTTGATTATCGGTCAAAATGCCGTAAACCACATTGTTTGGAAGACCGTCTTTCTCTGTGTAATGGGTGAATTTCCCTTCGGTTTTATCGAGTAAATTCAATCCCCCGGTAGTTCCGATCCAGAGAAATCTATCGGGTTTGTCAGGGTCCGGACATATTGTTTTAATATGATTGTTGGATATACTTAATAAATCGTCCGGCTGATTTTTGTAGGTGAAAAAAGTTTCTTTTTCCTGATCAAATACCAGCAAACCATTATTGGTTCCCAGCCAGATCTTGTTATCTCCATCCCCGTAAAGTACAGGGCGTACATACATCTGAGAAGCAGGTGCCCTTAGGTATTGAAAGTGTTTAAAAGTGCCTTTTTCCCGATTGGTCATTTTGCTCAGATAATTTTCCGTTACTATCCATAGAAAACCCTTTTTATCCTCATAGATATTTGAAACTCCTTCTTGAGGAATTCCTTCAGGATTGTTTACATCAAATTTATACTGACGTGTTTTTCCTGATTTGGGATTCAAAACAAAAAGTCCTTCTGTGGTGGTAAACCACAGATTCCCATCCCGGCTTTTTAAAATAGACCAGGCGTTGGTATTTCCAAATGCATCCAATAAATTGGGATCAGATTCAAAACTTTTTAAGATATTTTTTTTTCTGTCCCAACGGTAAAGAACCCCGGCGCTAATCCATACATAGCGGTCGTTTTCTTCAGCAATAGAAGTAACACTAAAACCGTTTATTCTTGAGTTTTGATCGGTCTGGCGTTTTACTAAGGAAAAGCGTTGTGTTTTTGGATCGTAATAACTAATACCCATCCCTGCTGTGCCTGCCCAAATAATATTCGATCGGTCTATAAATAGCCCGGAAATACTATTATAGATCAAAGATTCTGGTATAAGAGGATCATTTTTATAGCAGGTATAGGTTTTTGTTTTGGTATCAAAACTCATCAATTCCTCCTTTGAGGCAAGCCATAAATTATTCTTGTTGTCTTCGATGATTTTTGAGATCTCGACCCAACCATATCTGTAAATATTGAAATGATGTGGAAATACTTCATGGGAAAAGTTATTTGTATTGAATTTCACAAGGCCTGAGAGTGTGCCGAGCCACAAATAGCCATCTCCGGCGGGATAAATTGCTGTAACAGCCAGATCTGAAATAGTTGATTCTGCATCGGGATGTTTAATGTCAAAATAAAAAGAGGTGAAATTTTCCCGATAGATATCCATGCGATTGAGGCCTTCTATGGTAGCAATCCATAAAAATCCTTTCTCATCTGCATACAGACCTCTAATGGCATTATTGCTTAAATACGATTTTTGTTTTTCATCCTTATAATAATTTTTTATCGCATTATGTTGTACCTGATTATTGGAAATAGGGAGTTTGAAAATGCCGTTACCCTCTGTGCCTACCCAAATTGTTCCATTTCTGTCTTCAGAGATCACCTTAATCTCAGTTGTGTTTTTACTTAGAGATTTACTCAGGGGAAGAGCAATTCTCTCAAAGGAATCGGATGATTTTATATAGCGGTTTACCATGCCGTTTTCAGTCCCTGCCCATAAAATTCCGTGACTATCGGTGTAAAGTGCTGTAATGTAATTTGCATCAATAGAATTTGAGTTATTCAGTTCGTTATGATAGACCGTAAATGAATAACCATCAAATTTGTTTAAACCATCCTTGGTGCCAAACCACATAAAACCATCGTGGTCCTGGGAGATGGAAAATACGGCATTTTGTGACAAGCCATCGTTAATACTTAGATGCTTAAAGCGCACTTGTTGAGAAAGCCCTATGAAGGGAGAGAGTAATATGGAAAATACAAAAAGATGTTTTAGAAATGGATTCATCTTTCCCAATTTTTTGGTCGGAGGTAATTCTTCGGGAGGATTAAATCGATTATTTTAAACATTAAAATTACTAAATTAGTTTAATATTTAAAGGGAATTAATTATTTTATTTCATGGAAGGTAGTTTTTAAGTTATTGACGAACAGAATTTTAACATGCAATTATTAATTGTTTAGCTTTGTGAACTACTTTTGAGCTGATACATTTCATTCAGATTAAACCCGATAGGGTGCTGTTTGGGAGGAGGTTTTTTTTCGGATTAGTTGGCAAGAATTAATTCAGCTTAATTAATTCAGATACTTAGAAATATTCAGAAATTAAAAAACTTCCCTAAAAGAGAAGTTTTTTGTTGGGATAGATTTAAAATTTTTAGTTTGGAACCCGCAAAGCTAAATTTGGCGAAGCAGGATGAGATTGAACTTAAAATGAAGCTCGACTAATTTTCTTTGGTTCCGTTGTTCCAGTATTGGGGATTTGTGTCTTCAGTACGCTGAAACCAATAATCCTGGGTCATTTTTCTGCCATCGAAAGTTCTTAACTTACGTTCAAAAATATAAATGGTAGGGTTAAAAACCATATCGGTTACTGCAACAGTATAAAGTTGGGGTTCTTCTTCAGTTTTTCGTTTTTCTTCCTCGATCAATACTTCAAATCCGTTGTGTTCCAATATTTTTTTTAAAAAATCCTTACGGTCTTCACCAATCTTTTTCTCAATAAAAGTAACTCGTGTATCACCGATGCTTCCAAATGCATGTTTTCCTTCTAATGCCATAATATTTTTTCTTAAAAGTAACAAGTTCAAAATTCAAGATTCCAAATAAGTGAATTAACTATCCAAAAATTCAGGTTTCAACTTTTTGTTATTTGTTATTTGTTTTTTTAAATGAATATGCTGCTTAATTCATAGATGTAATCGTACAACGGGCTATATAATCCAAGCACCAGGATTCCAATCGCGGTAATTATCAGTCCCAAACGCATATAGATCTTATTTTTAAAATATGGAATAGGATGGTCACTGTTTCTTATGAACATCGCCCGGATAACCAATAAGTAATAGTAGAGAGAAATGGTCGCGTTCACCACGGCTATAAATACAAGGAAATAATAACCTTGACTTGCGGCTGCAGTGAACAGGAAGAATTTACCAAAGAATCCTGCCACCGGTGGAATTCCTGCCAGTGAGAATAAGGCCAGCATCATTACCAAACTCAGTTTAGGGTTGGTTCTGTACAAGCCATTATAGTCGTCCATATCTTCCTTTCCTGTTTTTAATGAAATAGCCTGTACTACTCCAAAAGCTGCAAGATTTGAGAATATATATATCAATACAAAGTAAACCACCGTTGCCGCTCCCAATTGTGTACCGGCAATGAGGCCCAAAAGAATAAAACCGGCCTGAGCAATGGATGAATATGCCAGAAAGCGTTTCATATTTTTTTGTCGTAACGCAAATAAGTTACCGGTAGTCATTGTGGCAATTGCTACCACATATATGATGTTTTCCCAAACGTGCATTAATGGTCTTAAAACAGTAAACAATAAGATCATTAATATAAATGCAGCGGCTCCTTTTGAAATTACAGATAAATAGGAGGCAACACTTATCGGGGCACCTTCATAAACATCTGCAGTCCAAAAATGAAATGGTACAAGGGATATTTTAAAGGAAAGTCCCGTAAAAAATAGAATAAATGCCAATATTGTTAGATTGTTGGATGTGATAACCTCCATAACTTCATTAAAATAAATGGAACCTGTGGTAGCATATAACAATGAAATTCCGAATAAAGCAACTCCTGAAGCAAATCCAGCAGAGAGGATGAATTTTATCCCAGCCTCACTGGAAATTCTTTTGGATGTTTCATAAGCTGCCAATGCTGCAACCGGTAGTGTAGCCAATTCTAAGCCTATGTAAAACATTAAAAAATCCCCGGCGGAAATCATAAAATACATTCCTAAAAGTGATGTGAACAGCAGAATAAAAAACTCAGTTCCTTTATTTTTTTGTACGATTTTTTCCTGGATCCAATCCGCGGATTGTAGTAGTAATACTAATACTCCAACATTAAGGGTGTTTTTAAAGAAGTGGATCAGGTTATTTGTTTGAAACATACCGCCAAATAAGCTGCTTTCTTCAATAGTTAAAAATCCCACTACGGTATGGATTCCAAATAAAAACAGAGCCAGGTGTACAATGCTGCCTTTTTTGTGCTTAGGTATAAAAATTTCACCTACAATAAGCAATAAGGTAATTGCCAGAAGTAAAATTTCATGTCTCATTAATAGGAAACTGTTAAGACTCATTATGTGTTATTTAATTTCGATTATTATTTTAAACTGAAAGTATCGGCGACCGGAGACTGAAAACCGGTGTAAAGTGTCCATAAGACTTAATTCATTTTTCATTAATCAATATTTTTCTATATGCGACCATTATATTCATTAAATTAAAAGACTTCGGTTTCCTCTACAATACTCCCCTAATAAATGGTTCTAAACTTTCCAATATCATATCGCTTAACCAAAGCGGGGCGATACCGATGCCAATAATTGGGATGAATAATAAGATAATACCGGTCCTTTCATACCAGGTTACCTTTGGAAGTTTTAAATATTCGGGATTTTTTACTGTTCCCATTAACATGATGCCAATTACGCGTAAAAGGAATACTGCAGTTACAACAATTGCCGAGATTACAATTACACTGGCAACTCTTGTAAACATATCGTCATTTTGAAAAGCACCTACAAAAATGTTCATTTCAGCAACAAAACCGCTAAATCCGGGTAAACCTAAATAAGCCAGTCCTACAACAACAAAAGCGACTGAGATAAAAGGAATAACCTTCAATAAACCTCCTAATTTTGTTATGTCTCTTGTGTGAGTTCTTTCGTAGATCATCCCGATCAATGCAAAAACAAGGGCTGTCATAAATCCGTGAGAGAGCGATTGCAATATAGCACCGTTCCAACCAGTTTTGTTTAGCATTAATAAGGCGAACATTACCATTCCCAGGTGACTTACTGATGCATACGCATTGATGTATTTTAGGTCGGTTTGTCTTAATGCAGAGAATGCACCGTAAATTACTCCGGTTGCAGATAAAATTATAAACACCCAGGACCATTCTATGGCACCTTGAGGTAACAAGAACATTGCAACTCTAAATATACCGTACCCTCCTAATTTCATCAAAACTCCAGCATGTAACATTGATACAGCTGTTGGCGCAGAGGCATGACCATCTGGGGACCAGGTATGGAAGGGAAATAAAGCTCCAAGAACAGCGAAACCTAAGAAAGTGAGAGGAAAAAATATTTTTTGAGCTTCAAATGGAATATTCACCTTTGCAATTTCCAGGATATTGAAAGATAAGGCTCCTCCATCGGCATTAGAATTAAAATAAATTCCTAATATTCCAACCAATAAAACTGCGGAAGCTCCCATTAACATCAATGTCAGTTTCATTGCAGAATATTCTTTTGGACCCGATCCCCAAATTCCAATTAATAAATACATTGGAATTACAGCAACTTCATAAAAAAGGAACATCGTAAAAAGATCAATGGAAATAAAGAATCCATAAACTCCTGTTGATAAAACCAGAAGTGAAACAAAAAATTCTTTAGGGAGATCCTTCATTTTCCAGGAGATAAAAACACCTGCCATTACAACTATTGAAGTCAGCGTCAATAAAGCAACGGAAATTCCATCGACTCCAATTGCATAATGGATATTGAAGGATTTAAACCAGACCAGATCTCTGGTAAAAACCATAATATCGGTATTAATTGCCCTTTCCCTAAAATAAGCGAAGACTAGGTTTATAGCCATTGCAAGCTGAACCATGCTTCCAACCATTGTAACCAGGCGTGCCTGTTTTAATCCTTTTGTAGCAAAAAGAGCTAATACGGTAAGTACAGGTACGATGACAAAAAGTGATAAAATATCCATAATAATAATTTATTCTAAATAAAAATTCCAAACTCCGAATGCAAAATTCCAAATCACAAACTCAAAATTTCTTTTAAAGTTTGGTGACCAAAAACTAATTCTCAATTCTCATATTCCAATCTAATTTTGATATAAAAATTACCATTGTAATTTTGGGATTTGTTTTTTTAGTTCCACATATAAATAAACACCAATGCAATTACCACGGTTCCTGAGATAAAGAAGAATGCATAATCCTGAAATCTTCCAGATTGCATGCCTTTTATTTTCTCAGAGATCAGCACGGTTTTATTTCCAATCCCTTCCATAGTTCCATCGACATATTTTTTATCAAAAAAGGCAATTGGAGCCGATACACGTTTAAATATTATTTTTTTAGTAACGAACATATATAATTCATCGAAATAAAATTTATGAAAAGTCCATTTGTAAAACATTCCGAAGGCATTTGAAAACCTCTCGGCTAGATCATTTTCTTTCTTATAGAAGATCCAGGCAAGAATAATCCCTATCAATCCAACTGATACGGCAACTGCCGCCAAAGGATAATTTAAATGTGCTTCAAATCCGGATTTATCTGCGGTTATGAATTCACTAAAAGGGATAAATCCTCCTACAATACTCATTATTGCTAAAACTATGAGGGGAATAGTCATAGATAATGGGGATTCTTTTGGTGCGTGTTCATACTTTTTATCCTTGCCCCAAAATATTCCAAAATAGATCCTGAATATATAAAATGCGGTAAGTCCTGCCACAAATAACCCAACAAAATAGATAAGTTGATTTTGTTCAAAGGCAGCGACTAAAATTTCATCCTTACTCCAGAATCCTGCGAATGGAGGAACTCCGGATATTGCTAAAGCGGCAATTAAAAAAGTGATATTCGTAATGGGCATATACTTTCTCAATCCACCCATATCTTTCAGGTAGTTGCTGTGAACGGCATGTATAACTGAACCTGCGCCCAGGAATAATAGGGCTTTAAACATGGCATGCGTAAATAAATGGAACATAGAAGCCATATAACCAACACCTTCATGTCCATCGTAACTTGAAACCCCTAAAGCCAACATCATATATCCTATTTGTGACATGGTTGAAAATGCGAGAACACGTTTTATATCGGTTTGAGTAATGGCTATTATGGCGGCGAATATGCAGGAAAAAGCACCTACATAAGCCACAATATTTAAGACAAAGCCATCTTCCACAAAATAATACATCGGGAATAACCGGGCCACAAGGTAAACACCGGCCACTACCATAGTTGCCGCGTGAATTAAAGCCGAAACCGGGGTTGGACCTTCCATTGCGTCCGGTAACCAAATGTGTAACGGAAACATGGCCGATTTACCGGCACCACCAATAAAGATCAAGATTAGTGCCCAGGTGATAACTGATAATCCCATAAATGAGGTGGAAGCCCAATTTAAAATAACGCTTCCTTCAGGATTGTTTAAAGTTTCAAAATCGAATGTGCCGGCATAGTAACCAATAATCAAAATTCCGATTAGGAAACCCAAATCAGCAAACCGGGTTACAATAAATGCTTTTTTTGCGGCAGCTATTGCTGAAGTTTTTGTGTAGTAGAATCCAATCAATAAATAGGATGAAACCCCAACCAATTCCCAGAAAATATAGATCTGGAAAAGGTTTGTTGCTAAAACCAATCCGTACATTGAAAAGGAGAATAATGATAAATAGGCGAAGAATCTGGTATATCCATCATCACCTTTCATATAGCCTATGCTGTAAATATGTACCATTAATGAGACTATAGAAACCACAACCAGCATCATCACCGATATAGGGTCAATTAAAATCCCCATATCAATATGTAAGGTTTCGGTAAAGTTGAGCCAAACTGTTTTCTCGACAAAAGTCTGGAAAACGCCAGCTACTTTCCCGTGAACAAAAAAGTACTGATAAGCCGCATAAAATGACAGCAAGGCTGAAGCTGATAAACCCAATACACCAATGTATCCGGGAATCGCCGGTTTAATTTTTTTATTTAAAAATCCCAACAGTAAAAAAACGGCTAAAGGAATTAACGGAATTAATAGAATGTAACTTATGTTCATTTTTTCTTAATTATTTTTTAAGTGGCTGCCAAACTCTTTATTGTCAATCATAAATAACTTAAAGCACTTTTTACCTTAGTTCACTTTAAATGCTTTTTTTAAAACTTCATGATTTCAGTGTCTTCAACTTCTACAGAACTAATTTGTCTGTAAAGGTTAATAATTATAGCAACAGCTAGGGCAGTTTCAGCAGCAGCCACCGCTATAATAAAAATTGAAAAGAAAACACCTTGTAAGTTTTCAGGGAATAAATATTTGTTGATAATAACAAAATTTATGGCTGAAGCATTCAAAATTAATTCTAATGAGATCAAAATTGATATCAGGTTTTTTCTAGTGATAAATCCGTAAATACCTATAAAAAAAAGGATAGAGGTTAGGGTGAGTATTTCGTAAATGCTAATTCCTGCTATCATAATGTATGTTTTTTGAATACCGAAGTCCTGAGACTGGTGACCGAAGTTAGGGGACTATAATTATTTTTCATTTATTGCTGTTTTTTAAAGATGAGATCATCCTATTCTTCAAATCAGATATGGTTATTAATAGGTATCGATTCCTTTTTTATAACAATTCAAAATTTCAAATTCAATTTTTTAACTTTTACCTACTGGCTTAAGACTATTTTGGGTCTTGCGTTTCCGGGCGTCCAACTATTTCTGTTTCCTCATTTTCAAGCTTCCTCCCTTTTGCAATAACTATCGCTCCAATCATCGAAGCTAATAATAGCACACTTATCACTTCGAATGGCAATATAAATCCGCCGGCATCATAACTCAAGAGGCCCATCCCAATTTCAGCTGTTGTTGTGGTAAGAGTATTGTCCACAACACTGAATTCATGGGAATAAATTGCAGTTAAAAAAACGCCAAGCCCTATTAAACAGGCTAATCCGGTTAGTATCTGTTTGGATATTTTTGCTATTTCCATCTCCATTTCCATATGATGAACCAAAAGAACAGAGAAAATTATCAAGACTACAATTCCACCTGCATAAACGGTAAGCTGAACTGCAGCTAGAAAGTTGTAATCGATAAGAAAATAAATTCCGGCTATTCCAATAAGTACAAATAGTAAATAGACAACAGATCTAAGCATTTTACGGCTGGAAACAGACGCAATTGCCATAACGATCATTATAAATGCTAGAATGTAAAATATAATTTGTTCCATAAGTTTAGTCCTCTACTCCGGGCATTAATTTGGATCCCGGTTTGTTTAAAACCCTTGTGAGAGTTGTTCTGTCGTATACAGAATTTTCAAAATTTTGAGCCCATTTAATAGCATCGGTAGGGCAGGCCTCGATACATAATCCACACATAGTACACATCCCTAAATGGTAAATGTGTTTTTCTATCATTTTTTTCTTTTTACCTGTTTCAGGGTCCACTTGCCTGTCCCAGATAATTTCTATAGTTCCGTTTGGACAAGCCAACTCACATTTTTGACAACCTGTACAACGGTGTTCGTTGTTCTCATCGTGGGGCATCACCACTTCTCCACGAAAACGATCAAACATTTTTAAGGTTTCCCTGTTGTCAGGATATTGTTGGGTAATGGCTCCTTTTTGTGAGTGTAAAAAGTACTTACCGGTAACACTCATACCCGTGAGCAGTGTTTTTATACCATTATATATATCTGAAAAATAGCTCATAATTTCTAAAATTGAATTGTTAGGTTAAGCCAAACAATTATAGCCATAAGTACAATGTTCATTAGATTTAAAGGGAGTAAGTATTTCCACTCCAGGGTGAGAAGCTGGTCAATTCTCAATCGGGGGAAGGTCCATCGAAACCACATCATTAAAAATACAAGTACCAGTGTTTTTCCTAAAAACCAAAATACGCCTAACCACGGAAGGGACTCGGTAATTCCGAAAGGGGATAACCAGGCTCCAAAAAATATGGTTGTGGCAATGGAGGCTATTAGAAACATGTTTATAAATTCAGCCAGAAAGAAATAAGCGAATTTCATCCCAGAGTATTCTGTATGAAACCCAGCGCCCAATTCCGATTCAGCCTCTACGAGATCAAAGGGAGCCCTGTTTGTTTCGGCAGTTCCAGCGATCATATAGATCATAAATGCGAAGATGGCAGGAATATGTCCCTGAACAATAAGCCATCCGTTTCTTTGAACTTCAACTATTTCTGAAAGTTGTAATGTTCCGGTAATCATTATCACGGTCAATAACGATAAGCCCACAGAAAGCTCGTAACTAATGGTTTGTACACCGCTACGCATTGCGCCAATCAGGGCATATTTGTTGTTGCTGCTCCAACCGGCCAATAAAATTCCAATCACTCCGATGGATGAAATGGCGATTAAAAAGAAGATACCTATATTAATGTCAAAGGCTTGAAATTCAGCACTAAACGGAAGAACCGCCAGAGCCATTAATGCAGTTATAATTACAAAATAAGGAGCTAGATTGTATAAAAATTTATCGGCGTTAACAGTTCCTGTCAACTCTTTAGACACCAATTTTAAGGCATCCGCAATAGTTTGAAATATACCGTGGTAACCAACCCTGTTCGGACCAAGTCTTAACTGAAACCAGGCAGCAACCTTTCTTTCAAGCAAAACCAGGAATAGACCAGTGACAGCAAAAACAGCTAGATATACCAAGGCTATTATTGTCATTTCTACAAGGCTTGCTGCTGTTTCAGGCATCATATTAAAAAGCCAGTCGTGAATATTTTTTGTAATGCTTAATGATAGGTTCATTGCTATAATTTTATCGGTCAATATCTGGTATTACAAGGTCTAAAGTTGCCATTGAAGCAACCAGATCTCCAATTTTGCCACCCACAGCAATATGATTTAATAATGATAGGTTTGAAAATCCCGGTGAGCGGAATTTAAGACGGTATGGGTTTTTAGTCCCCGTGCTTATAATATACACGCCAAATTCCCCTCTGGCGGTTTCTACCTTCTGATAAAATTCTCCTTTTGGTAATTTAATTACTGCGTTTGTTTCTACCTTATAATCTCCTTCAGGAATATTATCTATCAATTGTTCAACTATGGAAATGGATTCCCACATCTCCTGAATCCTAACTTCATAACGGGCAAAAGAATCACCTTCAGTTCTCAAGGCTTCATTAAATGTCACTTTGTCCAACGCGCTGTATGGATTGGTTTTTCTGACATCGCAAGAATAACCCGAGCCACGGCCAACAGGACCGGAAGCGCCGTATGAGATGGCATCTTCTTTTGATAATATTCCAACACCCCTCATCCTTTTTTGAAAGATTACATTATTTGTTAGAAGTGTGTCGTATTCGGGAAGTTTTGTTTTAAAATGGGTAATAAATTCTTTAACCCTTTTTATAAAATTTGGATGGATATCAAACATTAACCCCCCCGGAATATTGTAGTTCATCGTTAAACGAGCGCCACAGGTTTCCTCAAAAATATCGTTGATCATTTCACGATCCCTAAAAGCGTAGAAATAAGTTGTTAATGCGCCAACATCCATTCCCATTACTCCCCACCACAAATTGTGTGACGCAATTCTGGTCAATTCACCAATTATTGTCCTAATCACTTTAACACGATCAGGAACTTCAATTTGAAGTGCATTTTCAACGGCTAAACAAACGGCTTCATTATTAATATTTGAAGACAAATAGTCCATTCTATCCGTTAGATGTACAATTTGCTGATAGCTGTCCCGTTCACACATTTTTTCAATGGAGCGGTGAATATATCCTAAATCCGGTTCTACTTTTTTGATCGTTTCACCATCTATGGTTAATAATAAACGCAAAACCCCGTGAGTTGCCGGGTGTTGTGGCCCCATATTGATGAAATACTCATCAGATTTAAAATTGTTATTTACAGTAGATGTTTCCATTTTCACTTATTTAACAATCATATTAATATCATCTACGTAATCTTTTCTAAGCGGAAACCCATCCCAGTCTTCGGTTAAAAAGAGCCTTTTCAAATTTGGATGGTTATTGAATTTAATTCCGAAGAAATCGAATACTTCACGTTCGTGAAATTCGGCCGTTTTCCAAATATCATAAACTGAATCAAAAACCGGGTTTTCCCTGTCTTCAGTTTTTACTTTAACCACAATGATATGCCTGTGAGTAGTAGATTCCAAATGGTAAACTACCCCTAATTCTTTTCCCCAATCAACTCCGCTTAAGCAAAACAAATAATCGAAACTTGTCTCACTGTTACTTTTTAATTGAGTCATTAATTGATGAAGGTCTGCCGGTTGGACACTGATGTTTAAAAACTGGGATTCTTCCTCGGTAAATTCCAATTCGGAAGTTACAGGATTGGGAACCCAGGTGCCTATTAAATTTTGTAACGCTTCGTTAGTCATAACCTTCAGTTTTATAAACCTTCATCAAATCCGTCTATAGGATTTATTTTATGTTTCATGTTTTCTGTACGTATTTTATCCTGAAGCATCAGCATGCCTTCCAATAAAGCTTCCGGGCGGGGGGGGCATCCCGGCACATATACATCAACAGGGATAACGTGATCTGCACCTTTTACAACCGAATAGGAATTGTAATAGAACGGACCACCGGAAATTGCACAAGCTCCCATTGCAATTACATATTTAGGTTCGGCCATTTGATCATATAAACGACGTAAAACCGGCGCCATTTTGTTGACAATGGTTCCTGCTATAATAATTAAATCGGCTTGTCTTGGGGAAGGTCTTGCAACTTCAAAACCAAATCTTGAATAATCATGTCGTGCAGCACCTGTTTGCATCATTTCAATTGCACAGCAACTGGTACCAAAATATAGTGACCAAAGTGAATTTGAACGTCCCCAATTAATTATTTTATCTAATGAGGTGACAATTACATTTGCTCCGTTTCCTGCGGGAATAACTTTTCCGGGGAAATCTTTTGGAATATCACCTGGATTTCCTGCAGGTTTATTTGTTTTATCTAGTCCCATTTTAATGCTCCTTTTTTCCAGGCGTATGCTAAACCTAATCCCAGTATGAATAAAAATATAATAATTTCAATAAGCGCTATAAATCCAAGATCTTTGAATACTACGGCCCAAGGAAATAAAAATGCTATCTCCACATCAAAAATCAAAAATAAAATCGCGTATAAATAGTAGCCAACTTTAAACTGAACCCAAGTAGGTCCAACAGTTGTCATCCCGCTTTCATACGGTTCCCGCTTTTGTGGATTGTCGGATTTATGTGAAATTAAATTTGACAGAAAGTTTGCACCGGCAACCAGCACAATGCCGGCTATTAAGAAAACTATAATTGCTTCTGAACCCATTTTTTTAGCCTTTATTATTTGGTAAAATTACTGGCATTCTTTTGGTTTATAACTGATAGAAATCAGTTATTGGTGTATTTTTAAATTAAAGTTTTCCGCAAAATAATTTTTTGGTTTATTGAATAAACAAAGAAATGCTTTAACCCATTGGATTAAAGCATTTTTTATCTATTATTTTCAATAATTATTAACCTTGCATGATCAGGTTTAAAATTATTTAACCTGATAAGTTTCTCCTGAAAAGAACAGATCATCAGTTTTTTTGAATTTGGAATTTGCTTTTACCTGAGCGGTTAAGTAATCTTCCCTTTCTTCTAAAGTAACATCCTCAAAACTTCTGATAATTCCCGTAGCAAGAGGATAGTCTAGTCTCACTAGCATTTGATGAAGGGTTTTATCTTGTTCTTTGGCATTGTGAACTAAAAGATCTTCCTGTGTAATTCCGTTTTCACCAATAGTTACAACCTCTAATTTTAATCCGTTTAAAACAAGGCCTTTATCACTGTTTTTGCCAAAGATCATAGGCTTGCCGTGTTCAAGATAAATTTGTTTGTCCTCTTTAACATCTTTATCGGTCACATTAGCAAAGCATCCGTCATTAAAGATCACACAGTTTTGTAAAACTTCCACTAAAGAAGTTCCTTTAAATTTATGTGCGTCTATAAAAATTTGGGTCATAGCCTTTGGGTTATTACCACCAATTCTTGCAAAGAAACGTGCATTAGCACCTAATGCAAGTTCTCCGGGAGAGAAAGGAGGTTGAGTGTTTCCGTAAGGAGATGATTTTGTTTTTTGACCTATGACGGAAGTTGGAGAAAATTGTCCTTTGGTTAATCCGTAAATTTCATTGTTGAACATCACGATATTTAAATCGATATTTCTACGTAAAACATGGATAAAATGATTTCCACCTATGGCCATTGAATCCCCGTCCCCGGTCATCACCCAAACGCTTAAATTAGGATTGGCTAATTTTACTCCGGAAGCAATCCCTGGTGCTCTACCATGAATACTGTGCATTCCATAAGTTTCCATATAATAAGGAAAACGAGAAGAACAACCAATACCTGAAATGAATACGGCATTTTCTTTTGCAATTCCCATTTCAGGAAGTGCTTTCTGCATGGAGCGTAAAATTACGTAATCGTCACAACCCGGGCACCATCGTACTTCCTGATCACTCGTAAAATCCTTGAATGTATATTTTTTTACAGCTGTAGTTTCCATAATTATACTAATTTTTTAAATTGTTCAATTAGTTCTTCGTTAGAAAATGGTAAGCCCTGAATTTTGTTGTGTTGGGAATATTCAAATTTGCTGAAGTTGATCTTTAAAATACTAGCAAATTGACCACTATTTAGTTCACAAACAATAATTTTTTTGAATCTGGACAAAACCTCCTCCGTGTTTTTAGGCATCGGATTTATATAATTGAAATGTGCAAGGCCAATTTTATTATAGCCCTCTTTATTTATTTGTTTCACTGCGGAATGTAAAGAACCATAAGTTCCTCCCCATCCTATCACCAGTAAATCTCCTGAATCGGCAAATTCTGTTTGTAAATTGGGAATGTTATTTTTAACCAGCCTGATCTTTTCAGATCTTGTATGAGTCATTTTCTCGTGATTTTCCGGAACATATGAAACATTTCCGGTTACACTGTCTTTTTCCAAACCACCAACTCTGTGTTCTAATCCTGGAGTTCCCGGAATAGCCCAATCACGAGCCAATGTTTTTTCGTCCCTGTTATAAGGATGCCAATCTTCTTTGAATTCTGTGATCTTGCGATTTTTGATTTCAGGCATATCGGCTACGCTTTGAATTTTCCATGGAGCTGATCCATTTGCGATATAACCATCAGTTAAAAGTATAACCGGAGTCATATGTTCCAAAGCAAGTCTGGATGCTTCATAAGCATAATCAAAACAGTTTCCGGGGGTACTCGCTGCAATAACAATTACAGGGCTTTCCCCATTTCTACCGTACATAGCTTGAAGAAGATCTGATTGTTCTGTTTTTGTGGGTAAACCGGTTGAGGGCCCACCACGCTGTACATTAATAATAACTAAGGGCAACTCAACGATCATCGCCAGGCCAATTGCTTCGCCTTTTAATGCTAAACCGGGTCCTGAAGTTGTTGTAACGGCCAAATCGCCGGCGAAAGATGCGCCAATTGCCGATGTAACACCAGCGATTTCATCTTCTGCCTGAAAAGCTTTTACTCCAAAATGTTTGTGTTTAACGAGCTCGTGCAAAATATCGGTAGCCGGAGTAATAGGATAAGATCCTAAGAACAATTCCAGACCGGACTTTTCTGCAGCGGCTAATAATCCCCAAGCAGTTGCGGCGTTACCCATAATAATTCTGTAGGTTCCGGCGGCCAGTTTTGCAGGGGAAATCGTGTAAGAATTAGGGATAAGTTCTAAAGTTTCGGCATAATAAAATCCTGCGTTTAGTACTTTCGTATTTGCCTCAATTAATTCAGGTTTAGATTTGAATTTTTTATTGAAAAACTCAACAGTATGTTCGGTAGAACGATTGTACATCCAGTAGATCATTCCTAAGGAAAACATGTTTTTGCTTCTGGTAATGGATTTATTGTCCAATCCTTCAACATCTTTTAATGCTTCCTTGGTCAAAGAACTCATTGCAACTTCAATAACCCGATAGTTTTCAAGACTTCCATCTTCCAACGGATTGGTTTTGTATGCTGCTTTTTCTAAATTCTTTTTTGTAAATGAATCGGTATCCACAATAATTGTGTGCCCGAGTTTTACTGCATACAGGTTGGTTTTTAATCCGGCGGGGTTCATTGCGACAAGCAAATCTACATTGTCACCGGGGGTGCTCACCTGAACACTACCTATATGGACTTCTCTTATACACAACTGCCGCTGTCGACTACTCCTTCCAAGTACATCTCGGGGGACGCAGCCTCAGCTAAACCAAAACAATACCGTAGTTTTGTCCTCCAATCGCATTTTTGACTTCCACGACAACCTTACTAACCTCTACCACCAGTAATACATAATAACGTATACTCCATCCGCACTGACAACATTACACATAATTTTTCTCA
>ERZ1284729.29-NODE-29-length-23990-cov-18.165281_pt1 | contig 23990 bp, 19 predicted proteins | sample MGYA00454602_ERZ1284729 | MGnify/ENA primary metagenome ERZ1284729 (study PRJEB36292, sample SAMEA5787381) | metagenome | biome: Arctic soil; feature: perennial spring outflow channel; material: sediment | place: Canada | collected 2017-07-08 | depth 0.05 m ... | reverse complement strand
GTATTAAAATCAGTTTTATTTTCAAGAAAGTATTAAATTAAAGAATATTTTAGCATTTTGCCAGTATATCTAAATGGATAAAAAGGTATTATTCCAAATTTGAGCAGAAGTAATTTTTGGTTGAGAGCGTGACTTAGGATTCCTTTTTTGAGGAAATAGAGAAATTATGACTTAACTACAATTATTATTATCTGGAAAATTTCAATAATTGGGGATTAAAAGCCCCCCCTTTTTCCATCATTATCAGCTATAATTGCAACAAATTATTTTATAAATATATACTTTTATGCAATATTCTTAAATTTTTGTTTTATGATTTTCCGCAAAAGCCGTTTCATAATTACAACACGCGTTTAATTCCGGAAAATTCTTCTCTATACTGGCTTGGGGTACATTTTTTATTTTTCTTGAAAATCCGGTTAAAATTGGCAATATTATTGAAACCACATTTATAAGCTATTTCGGTAATGCCTAATTTTTCTTCGATTAACCACCGGGAGGCAAAACCTATTCGGGTATCGTTTACATATTCAACAAAGGTTTTACCTGTACGTTTTTTAATAAACCTGTTAAAGGAAACCGGACTCATATTTACAAGTTCGGAAACTTCAGAAAGTGTGATTTTAGAAGAGTAATTCTCCTGAATAAACTCATAAATCACTTTAATTCTATCACTGTTTTCAAATTCTTTATAATTTGTTGAGTACGTAGATGTATAGTTTCACTACGTTGTTGTTGTTAATCCCCCGCCCCTCTTCTTTGTGAAGCTTAGCGAAACAAAGAAGAGGGGATTTGGTTAAAATGACAACTTGCTTAAATTTGTAATTATCTAAAAAACAAAAAATGAAGCAAGTTTATCATTCTAACGCAAGAACAAATTTACATTATCGTTCTGAAATTAACAACAGTAATTTATCAAACGAAAAATTATCTGTTCAATATAATGTATCAGTCAATACCATAAGTAAATGGAAAAACAGAATACATTTTGAAGATAAAAGCTCAAGACCTGATTCAATTCAATACTCCTTGTCAGAGATAGAGCAAGCTCTTACTGTCCACATTAGATCTACTACTTGGTGGGCACTTGACGATATCGTTGAAATGGTTTTTCCAACAGACCCGAATTCAATGCGAAGTGCTGTTTACAGGGCATTTGTGAGGAGTGAAATTAATAAAGTTCCTCAAAAAGAAAAAGATAAAGCAAAAAAATTTAAAGAATATGAACCAGGGTATTTACATATTGACGTTACTTATTTGCCTAAAATAGGTGGCATAAAATATTATCTCTTTGTAGCCATAGACAGAGCTACACGAGCGTTATATTATAAAGTATATGACGCTAAAACATCTGAGAATACAGAGGAGTTTATGAACGAGTGTATCACTTTTTTTCCTTTTGGTATTACACACGTTTTAACAGACAATGGGTTGGAGTTTACCAATAAATTGATTAAGTCTAAAAAAGGACATTATTGCACCAAACCTTCTAAATTAGACGCTATTTGCAGCCAGAACAACATCGATCACAGGCTCACAAAACCAGGAACTCCAAAAACCAACGGAATGGTAGAAAGGGTAAATGGAACAATAAAAAACGATACAATAAAAAAACATAACTACGAAAATATAGAGCAAATTAACAGTGATTTAATGAGGTTTGTGGTGTTTTATAATCTCTACAGGAGGCATGGAGGTTTAAGAAAAGAACTAAATGTAAAAACGCCTTTTGATGCCATTAAAAAGTGGTACGAAATAAAACCGGAAATTTTTAATCAAAATCCTTTGCAGTTTAAAAATAAAATTCTATCATTGGTAAATAATAAAGCAAGTCCACATCAACAACCTTGTGAAACTTAACACGTAGATAATAAACGCTGGTTTGTGGAAAGAGCCAAATCCTGTAAAATAGAAATAAGTTCCAAAAAGTAATTAATATTGTCTATTTTGGATAATTTCTGAAGTTTAGGCATAATTTTTTTTGAAATTTTCCTTGAAAATAAGATCCCATGGGAGGATCTTTCAAACATATCTTTTATAGGCTTCATAATGCGGCGCGCCAAAAGATTTGAATCTAATAGATCCTTATGAAATTGGACCGTAATTTCGTGTATTTTCTCACTTGTACATTTATGCATCTGCCATCCGTGGTGCAGATTGGGGCCAACAAATACCAATTCAATATTTTCAATTTCTTCCAGACTGTCTCCAACCACCCTTCGGACTCCTGCTCCGTTAGCTATAAAATTTAATTCATATTCAGGATGGAAATGAATAGGGAAATCAAAATTATTTTTCACCCTTTCAAATACTAAAAAGCTGTCCTCCGGAGCTAAAGGTGTTATTTCCCTATGTATCTCATTACGCATCATATTAAAAAAAGTGGTTATTACGGATAATGTTTTATCGTTATTTGACAATATCCTATCAAATTAAATAAATCAAGTATCCTGTTTTTGGGATAAAATTGTTTTTAAAAATTGTAGGTTAACTATAAGCTTTTGCTAAAATTAAATTATTTTACCAGTTTTACTCCTATTTAAATCATAAAACATGAAAGATCTTATTAAAATAATTATCGATTATTTTAAACCTTATACTTTTTGATTCATTTAAATCAAACTTCTTTCCATGGAATAGCCTGGTTTTATGTCAAAATACCGGAACTTCTCATTATTTTAAAGGATTTGGAAGAAATCTTTTTTAAATGAGGTATTAATAAAATGATTTTTTGACAACTAGTTCAATTCGGATAAACAATGATTTTAGTGTATTCTTTAAAATAATTATTGAGTTTATTGGGAATTCTATGCAGGTTTTCCCGATAAGAGCTGGTTCCTTTTTTGGCCGAAATCAATACGAAGATATCTCCGTTGAGCATGTCTTTCGATAAAATGAGAAAATCATCCCAATTCATTAAAATCCTATACTCAATTGGAGCCTTTATATTAAGTGCTTTTACCAAATCTTCAATTGCATTTTGGGTTTTTGGAGTGCAATTCATCACAATAGGTATGCTCAATTCCTCCGATAGTTTAATGAGTTTTTTAACCCAAAGTTCAAAACCTTCGTTTTTTTCAGAATAGGGGGTTGCTGCCACAAACATTCGCTGATGCGTGGCCCAAGGTTTTAAAATATCGCAAATGAAGGTGGTTTTAGTGGTTTTTTCGAGGATTTCCCCCATTTTTCCTCCCAGGATATCTGCTGTGCCCTGAGTGCTTGTTGGCCAGCCCAAAATGATGAGATCGGCTATCAGTTCCCTGGATTTTCGGGAAATACCATTGGCGACATCCTCATCTATGGTTGAGGTTATTTCTACGTCGGTTTCAGCCGCAGTGGCCTGTCTTACATATTCATCCAATTTATTTTTGGCCTGGGCAATGTTCAGCTCCGCTTCCTCATCATTTGGCACCACAGAAAGTATTGAAACGGGATTTTCAGAGGTCTTATCTTTTATCAAAATCGCAAATTCCATCAACTTGTCAAAATTTTCGATATTGGCCAGCGGAAGCAAAATGCTTTCCATTTTGTAACTTTCTGTTTTTTTAATTTCTTCCGGGTTTATATCTTTTGATTCTGCCACCAATTTTTTAGCTGCATTTTCTGTCGCCAGGGTAGCAATAATTGAAGTGATAAGTATAAGAATGATGGTTCCGTTTAAAATATTGGTGTCAATAATTCCTGCATTATAACCCACAATTATTACAGCCAGGGTGGCTGCGGCGTGGCCACTGCTCAATCCAAAAATCACTCTGCGTTGCAGGCTGGTATATTTAAACACCAACTGTGTGAAAAACGCGGCCAGCCATTTTCCCGAAACTGCTACAACAGACAACGTTATTGCCACCACAATTGCCATATAACCGCTTAAAATCACGCTGATATCTACCAGCATCCCCACGCTGATAAGGAAAAAAGGAATAAAAAGTGAATTTCCCATAAATTCAATCCTGTTCATCAAGGCAGATGAATGCGGGATTAAACGGTTTAATGCGAGTCCGGCAAGGAAGGCTCCAATAATATCTTCCACTCCGGCCAATTCGGCTAAAAAAGCGGCAAAAAATACCACCGTAAGCACAAAAATATAATGGGAATGCTTTTCTTTTTCCATTTTGGTAAAGAACCATTTCGCAATTTTAGGAACCACCAAAAACATAATAGCGCAAAAAATGGTCAGGGAAACCACCAATCTTATCCAAAATTCCTGTGTAAGCCCACCTTCCTGGGCATTCCCCATAATAACGGCCAGTATTATCAATACGGCAGTATCGGTAAGTATGGTCCCTCCAACCGTAATTGCAACGGCTTCATTTTTGGAAACCCCCAATTTGCTCACAATAGGATATGCTAATAAAGTATGGGTTGCAAACATACTGGCTGTAAGGAAACTCGCGTTAAAATCGTATCCAAGCAGGTAAAAACAAACAGGGAATCCAATGATCAAAGGAATTGAGAAGGTGAAAAGCCCAAACAATAAACTTTTGTTCCTGTTTACCTTAAACTGGTTCATATCCAGTTCCAAACCAGCGATAAACATGATATACAACAATCCAATTTTGGAGAATAGGTCTATTGCAGCATTATTTTCTTCGAAAAGCCCAAATCCAAAAGGTCCAATTATAATCCCTGAAATAATCAAGACGATAATTCCGGGGATATTGAGACGCCTGAAAAGGATAGGCGAGACAAGGATTATAAAAAGGATGAGTGAAAAACTCAAGACAGGATTGATCAGCGGAAGCTCAAATTCATGGGAAACCATCTCGAGAAAATCATTCATATAATTAAAATTTAAAGATAAAAAAAGCCTTTTTCTAACTACAAACTTACTGCTTAATCATTTTAATTAAAAATCATGAAATGATTTTTACGGTTTGACATCTAAAATTGATGGATTATTTGTTAAAAATACCGAAATAAAATCGATTGAATTTAAACATGTTTTAGGGTTTTAGTACTTTGCAGGACAAACTCAAAATTATGAAACTATACCCAATAGAATCCGGGAATTTTAAACTGGACGGCGGCGCTATGTTCGGCGTAGTTCCAAAAACACTCTGGAACCGGACCAATCCTGCTGATGAGAACAACCTGATAGATATGGCAACGCGCTGCTTATTGATAGAAGACGGCGACCGGCTAATTTTAATAGACACCGGGATGGGGGAAAAGCAAAGTGAAAAATTTTTTGGTTATTATTACAGATGGGGAGAACATTCCATTGATAGCTCATTAAAAAAATACGGATTTCACCGGGACGACATTACCGATGTGTTTTTGACCCATCTTCATTTTGACCATTGCGGTGGCTCAATTCAGTGGAATAAAGACCGGACCGGATATGAACCTGCCTTTAAAAATGCGCGTTTTTGGAGCAATGAAGAACACTGGCAATGGGCTACCCAACCAAATCCACGGGAAAAGGCTTCATTTTTAAAAGAAAATATTATTCCCATGGAGCAAAGCGGAAAACTCCATTTTCTGGAAAGAAATTCCTCTGAAAGATTTATTACGAACGATTATTTAGGTTTTGGTGTGCTCTTTGTAGATGGACACACCGATAAACAAATGCTCCCACATATCGTTTACAAAGGTAAAACAATAGTTTTTGTCGCAGATTTGCTTCCTACCGCCGGACATGTTCCCGTTCCTTATGTTATGGGATATGACACTCGCCCTCTACTGAGCATGGACGAAAAGGAAATCTTTATGAATAAAGCTGCAGATGAAGAATATTATTTATTTTTGGAACACGATGCCCATAATGAAATCATAACCGTAAAACATACCGAAAAAGGGGTACGCCTTGCCGAAACCTTTACTTTTAACCAACTTTTTAATTAAAATTTCAATGAAAATATCATTTTTTAAGCCATTATTGATCGCGGTACTTTCCATTACCATGTTGGGTTGCGGCAGCAGTTCCCCTGTCCTTGTTTCTACTCCCATTGAAAATATAGATGAAATCCCTTTAAAAGTTTCTCCCCTTTCTGAAACCCAACTTCACAATTGGGGCGCGGCCGATTTAGTGACCGATACAATCCCGGGGATGAGCGTTAACAAAGCCTATAATGAAATAATTAAAAATAACACCGGTAAAACGGTAATTGTCGCGGTAATTGACAGCGGAATAGATATTACTCACGAAGACCTGGACGGCGTAATCTGGAAGAATCCCGGCGAAATACCAAATAATGGAAAAGATGATGATAACAATGGGTTTATAGACGATGTGCACGGTTGGAATTTTCTGGGTGATGCAGTGAAGGAGAATATGGAGTACACCCGTATTTATAAGAAATTAAAACCAAAATTTGAAGGCAAACCCGCCAGTTCCATAAGCACCGCAGACAGGGACGATTTTGCGCTCTTTCAGCGCGCCAAGACTGAATACGACAAGGAATACAATGAAGCGATTCAAAATAAAAATCAATACGTTCAAATAAAGCAACAATTAGTTGCATCACATGCGGCTGTATCTTCAAAACTTGGAAAAGAAGATTATACCAAAGAGGAATTATCTGCAATGCCAGCAGACACAGACCAAATGAATCAATATAAGGGAATGTTGATGCAAATCCAGAACAATGTGAATGAAAATATTCCTGAAGCATTAAAAGAACTGGATGAAGCCATCACTTATTTTTCAGAAAGGTTAGACTCACATTTCAACCTGCAACTGGATGGAAGAGCTGTAGTTGGTGATAATCCCAATGATATAACCGATACAAAATATGGGAACAATAATGTCACCGGCCCAACCAAAGATAAGAAAGACATAAAGCACGGCACCCATGTTGCCGGTATTATCGCTGCAGAGCGAAATAATAATAAAGGAATTGACGGCGTAGCCAATAATGTTAAGATCATGGTACTGCGTGCAGTACCGGATGGAGACGAATATGATAAGGATATAGCTCTTTCCATAAGATATGCCGTAGATAACGGAGCCTCTGTTATCAACACCAGTTTTGGAAAATACTTTTCAACAAATCCTGAATGGGTTATTGATGCCATTAAATATGCCGATAAAAACGATGTGTTAATTGTGAATGCGGCAGGAAATGAAGGAATTGACATGGACAATATCAATATTTATCCAAATGATCAGTTTCCTGATTTACCAACAGAAATCGGCGATAATTTTCTCACAGTGGGAGCTGTAACCTACAATTACGGATCGGGACTGGTAGCTGGTTTTTCCAATTACGGAAAAAAGACCGTAGATGTATTTGCCCCAGGGACAAAAATCTGGTCCACTACGCCCAATAACACATATGAGTATATGCAGGGAACCTCAATGGCAGCTCCGGAAGTCACGGGGGTAGCTGCAATTATCAGGTCCTATTATCCAAAACTGTCTGCTGCACAGGTAAAAGAAATAATAATGGATAGCGGGTTATCAACCAGTGCAACTGTTCAGGTGGGAGAAGTGAAAAGCAATAAGAAATTTTCACAACTATCCTCTTCCGGAAAAATGGTCAACCTCTACAACGCATTAATTTTAGCCGACAAAGTTTCAAAACAATAATTTATGAAGAGTATAATTTTAGGGCTTACAATTTTAACAAGTATCTGGGCAACTGCTCAAAACAACACCTCTTATTGGCAACAAAACGTCAATTATAAGATGGATGTCAATATGGATGTGAAAAATTATCAATATTCGGGTATTCAGGAATTGGTTTATACCAATAATTCTCCAGATACTCTTAACAGTGTTTTTTATCATCTTTATTTTAATGCTTTTCAACCCGGAAGTGAGATGGATGTGAGGTCCCTGACCATTCCGGATCCGGATCCCAGGGTAGGAGACAGGATCTCAAAATTATCCCCGGAAGAACAAGGTTTTTTAAAGGTGAATTCCCTGACCCAGAATGGCGTAAAATTAAATTTTACAGAAGTGGGTACCATCCTGGAAGTTGAACTTGACAAACCTATCTTACCGGGAGAAAAAACAACTTTTAAAATGGATTTTAGGGGACAGGTTCCTTTACAAATCAGACGTTCCGGAAGGAACAATGAAGAAGGAGTTGCGCTTTCAATGACCCAGTGGTATCCTAAAATGGCAGAATACGATTTTGAAGGATGGCACGCGGATCCTTATATAGGCCGGGAATTTCATGGAGTTTGGGGAGATTTTGATGTAAAAATAAACATCGATAAAAAATTTGTGATAGGAGGGACCGGCTATTTACAAAATCCACAGGAAATAGGTTATGGATTTGAAAAAGAAGGAACAAAGGTCAATAGAAAAAAAGGGGATAAAATAACATGGCATTTCTTGGCCCCGCAAGTACACGATTTTGCCTGGGTCGCCGATCCTGATTTTATACACGATAAGATCACCGCAGCAGATGGCACAGACCTTCATTTTTTATATAAAAACGATCCGGAAATAATAGAAAACTGGAAGAAATTTCAGCCAAAAGTTGAAGAATTGTTGTTGTATTTCAATGAACATATTGGTCCTTATCCATGGGAGCAATATTCGGTTATCCAGGGAGGTGACGGCGGTATGGAATACGCCATGGCTACTTTAATCACCGGGAAACGCTCTTTTGGAAGTTTGGTAGGAGTAACTGCACATGAAATGGCACATTCCTGGTTTCAGCATTTATTGGCTACCAATGAAAGTAAGCACGAATGGATGGACGAAGGTTTTACTTCCTATATTTCTACTCTTGCCGAAAATGAAATTATGGGTGAAAAGACAGAAAAGCCTTTTGAAAGAACATACAAAGGTTACGTAAGGCTGGCAAAAAGCGGGGTAGAGCAACCTCAAACCACACATGCCGATAGGTACACATTAAATGCCGTTTATGGAGCTACCGCTTATTCTAAGGGTTCTGTATTTTTATCGCAATTAGGATATATTATCGGACAGGAAAACCTTCAAAAAACTCTTCATAGATATTATAATGAATGGAAATTTAAACATCCCACCCCAAATGATTTTATAAGAGTTGCCGAGAAAGTATCCGGAGCAGAACTGGATTGGTATTTAACCGATTGGACCCAAACTACCAATACTATAGATTACGGGATTAAATCAGTTGCTGAAGAAGGGGGCGGGACAAATGTAATTTTGGAAAGAATCGGATTAGTGCCAATGCCCATAGATTTAAAAGTGGTTTACACCGATGGTACAGAGGAGCTTATTTACATACCATTACAAATGATGAGAGGAGAAAAACCGGCTGAAGGAACTTCCGCCAGAACCATGGCTAAAGATTGGGCATGGGCATATCCAACTTATGATCTCACCATAAATAAACCCAAAGCTGAGATTAGTAAAATTGTAATAGATGAGTCTGGTTTAATGGCAGATATTAACCGTGAAAACAACGTTTATATTCAATTAGAAGAGATACATTAAACTAATGATGAGGGATTATATTATATGATTCAGCAAAAATAAAGATCACACAGAGCTGATATTGAAATTGATAATGGGATGGTTATAGGGGTGCAAAACCCTCCCTTCAATATCAAAAAACATTCTTTTTAAAGAAGAGTTTTACGGCATAAATTATATGTTCTGGACATTGAATGGAGAACTTTAGCAAAACATTCCGAGGTCAACCTTGAAGAATCTCCTTTGCGTTACTATTTCATATAGAATTTCCAGAAAATTTACCGAAAAATCCAAACTATTTGACAGCTATTTTTTTGCCCAAGGGGTTAAATTCTTTAGTGGAAATTAAATATCCCGCAAACAGAATAATCTATAGTTCCTTAAAAGCCTTTGGATAAATCGATTTAAGTGATCGTATTTTTGATATGCTGGTAATAGCAAATATTACAGCGAGTGAATATTAAACAGATAGGCAAAAAATTATCTACTGAATTATAAATTCAGTAGATAATCCAAAAAACTATTTGATAATAAATTTTATTTTATTGGTAATATTGTTAGATGCGTTTCCAATGTAAATTATATATTCTCCTTTTTCTAAATTCCAGTCAGCAATTGATTCATCATAAAAAGCTAAATCAATACACTTAATTGAAATTTCAATTTCCTTGGATGCTCCTTTTCCTACAAAAACCTTTTGAAATCCTTTTAATTCCTTTAAAGCTCTATCAACTTTTGATTTCGGTTTACCAATATAAACTTGAACTACCTCGGCTCCATCAAAATTCCCAGTATTTAAAACTGTAGTACTTATTTTTATTTCATCAGTTTCTGAAAACTTAGATTTATTTATTTTTACATCCGAAAATTCAAAAGTCGTATATGACAGCCCTTCACCAAAAGCAAACAATGGTTCTATTTTTTTAGTATCATGCCAACGGTAACCAACTAAAATATCTTCTTTATAGTATTGATTAATGCTATCTCCTGGATATGATAGCTTACCAAAGGAATGTGCTGCATTGTCATTTAACTTTTTTGGAAACGAAAATGGTAATTTACCCGAAGGGTTAATATCTCCACTTATTACATCAGCAATTGCATTTCCAGCTTCACTACCTAAATACCAAGTTTGCATAATAGCCTTTACATTTAAGATCCAAGGCATTGCAACTGCATTACCACTTACTAACACCATTCCAATATTAGTATTCACTTTTAAAAGTTCTTCTATTAACTCATCTTGTCCAAATGGTAAATTAAATGATTGTCTGTCGGCACCTTCACAATCCTGAAAATGATTCTTATTTAAACCACCAAAAAACAAAACAATATCCGCCTTTTTGGCAACTTCAATGGCTTCCTTTTTCAATAGTTCTGCATCTAATTTTGAAGGAATTACTCTCCCGTAAGCAGACGGTCCAGAGGCATAACCCATCGCATGTAATATGGTTGCATTTTTAAATCTTTGTTGAATTCCTTTCAATGGAGAAATTTCATTTTTGGCTTTTAATTCAGAAGAACCACCACCAATGGTCATAGATTTTGTGGCATTTTCACCAATAACAGCAATGGTTATTTTTTTAGTTGGATCTATTGGGAAAAACGAATTATCGTTCTTTAATAAAACAATTCCTTCGCCTGCAATTTTACGAGCAACATCCAAATGCTCCTGATTATTCATTCTACCAAATGATCGATTTGGATTCATATTTGTACGAAACATTAAACGCAAAATTCGTCGAACTTTGTCATTTAAAACGTCTTCAGAAATTTCCTTATTTTTTAATTTCTCTAAAAAAGGATTGGCTAAATAATAATGATCATACACATTTTCCTTTGAAGTTGTTAATCCATCTGTTCCAGTTCCCATTTCAATATCCAAACCATATAATGCGGCTTCCATAGTATTATGAGCACCTCCCCAATCTGTAATTACGACCCCATCAAATTTCCAATCTTCTTTTAAAATTTTATTTAACAAAATTTCATTATGACAACAAAATTGCCCTCTAAATTGGTTGTAAGCTCCCATAATAGACCAAACTTCACCTTCTTCAACAGCGGCTTTAAAAGCAGGTAAATATATTTCATACAAAGCTCTGTCACTCACTTCAACATTAATATGGTCGCGCCATAATTCCTGATTATTTAAAGCATAATGTTTTACACAAGCAGCTACACCATTTTGTTGAACACCTTGTATATAAGGCACTACCATTTTAGATGCCAAATAAGGATCTTCGCCCATATATTCAAAATTTCGACCATTTAGCGGTGTCCGGTAAATATTTACTCCAGGTCCTAATAAAACATCCTTTTTTCGGTAACGTGCTTCTTCGCCAATGCTAATTCCATAGTCTTTAGAAAGTTTAGGATTAAATGTTGCTGCAAGGCAGGTTAAAGCAGGGAAAGCTGTAATAGAATCGTTTGTCCATCCTGCATAACCCCAATTATCCCAATTAATTTCGCCTCTTACTCCGTGTGGTCCATCAGACATCCATAATTCTGGAATACCAAGTCTACCAACTCCTGGAGTACTAAATTTAGATTGTGCATGGCACATTGCTACCTTTTCTTCGAGCGATAATAATGAAATTATACTGTCAATTTTTTGATCTAGCTTTATGTTATCAGTTGTATTTATTACTTTCTGAGCATTTATTAAAGATGAACTTAAGATGATTATAAGGAAGAGGTATTTATTTTTTTTGAGTTGTTTTTTATAATACATATTTTAGATGGCTTATTATTCTCTTCAAATTTAAAAAATAAAAAAGCAGTGTTTTTAATAATAACCCTGCTTTTTCCAAAACTTAACTTAATTATTAAAACCCTGGGGTTTCGAAATCGTTTTTGAAAAATTTATTTATGAATCAAAATTAAATATCTAATAGTTATTCAATTAATACTTTTCATGAACCGAAGAAACACAAGGTTTTGCTATTAATTATTCTCCTAAAGGTAATTGAAATTAGAAATAATTCAACAGCAGCGTCTGCTTGTTCTATTGTAGTCACCAGTTTAATGATAAGAGGATGTCTGGCATGGTAACCGATGGAGTTTTTAGATATCCCTCAAAAATTGTTGAATTGAATTTTTTATATTACCATCACCGCCATTTTCGCCTCCTAATTTAAAATTTGCATCAAACATTGGGGAAGATTAGGTGTTTGAAAAAGTGAATAAGGATAAACTATTATAGGTTTATAATCAATCAAAAGAATTAAATTAAAATTTTATTTTGAGCATTATATAGAATTCCGTAAAAAGAAAGATCCGTTTATCGAAATCCCGAAGTGGATTTTTCTAATTTAGCTGTTTATAATTCGTTAAAGATGAATGAAAAGTTTCCTTCTTCAGAAAAGCTGAAAGGCAAAATATTGATAGACCGCTTATTTTCAGAAGGAAAATCCATTAAGAATTTCCCTCTGAAACTCATTTATACCCCAATTAACAAAACTTCAATCATAACAAACAAAACAGGGGTTTCGGTTCCAAAAAGAAATTTTAAAAAAGCTGTTGATCGCAATCACTTAAAACGTTTGATGCGGGAAGCTTTCAGAAAAAATAAGTATCTTGTAGACAGCAACTTACAAAAAAAGTATGCGTTTATGTTTATATATACCGCGAACAAAAAATTTGATTATCATCAAATTACCGCGAGTTTAAATCATATTTTGAATAAATTAATAGAAAGGGAATCTTCTCATGAAAACTCCAGTAATTAAACGAATTTCAATTGTAATTTTAGCCTTAGGCTTGCTTATAGGCACTTCAGGATTTAAATCTGATTTTTTTGAAATTGCTAAACAAATAGAAATATTCACTACACTGTTTAAGGAACTCAACATGAACTATGTTGATGAAACAAATCCGGCAGAGTTGATGGATACTGCTATTAAGGCCATGCTTGCAGATTTGGATCCATATACCAACTATTGGAACGAACAAGATGTTGAAGCAGCCAGAATGAATACCGCCGGAGAATATCAGGGAATAGGCGCCCTTGTTAACATCCGGGACAACAAATTTACAATCCTGGAAACATTTAAAGGATTTCCTGCAGATAAAGCTGGTTTAAAGCCCGGTGATGAAATTATTAAAATAGGGGAGATACTAGTGTCCGATTTTAAAGAAGATGCGGGAGAACTGCTTAATGGTGCCCCAAATTCACAGATAACCATCACTTACCTGCGACAGGGAAAAAACCAAACCACCTCAATAATTAGGGGAACAGTGGCTCTTAAGGCTGTTCCTTTTTATAAGCTCCTGGAAGACTACACAGGTTATATAGTGCTTTCCCGATTCAATGAAAATGCATCTAAGGAAACCATAAGTGCGCTAAAGGAATTGGAAAGCCAGGGAGCCGATAAAATAATTTTGGATTTACGGGGAAATCCCGGTGGCTTATTGAGTGAAGCCATTCTTGTGAGCAATATATTCTTAAATAAAGGTCAGTTGATCACCTCTACAAAATCGGTGATAGAAAAATACAATCAACAATATTTCACCCCTAAGGAACCAATTAATACTAAAATTCCCTTGGTTGTCCTTATGAATGGGTACAGTGCATCTGCCAGTGAAATAGTGGCTGGTGCAATTCAGGATCTGGATCGGGGCATTGTGGTTGGCGCCAGGAGCTTTGGTAAAGGTTTAGTTCAGCGCCCAAAAGAATTGGCTTACGGCACCCAATTAAAATTGACAATTTCGCGCTATTATACGCCAAGTGGACGATGTATTCAGGCACTTAATTACCGGGAACGTGATAAGGAGGGAAATGCCATTCGGACAAAAACTGAAGATTACAACGAATTTAAAACCAGAAACGGACGGAGTGTTTTTGATGGAGGTGGAATTTTGCCCGATGTGGCTTTGAAAACTTCACAAACCAGCACTATAACCAATGCCTTGTTAGCAGGAAATGCTATATTTAACTTTGCTACTGAATATTATTATTCTCACAATTTAGAAAATCCAGAAAATTTTGAGTTTACGGATAAGGATTTCAACGATTTTAAAAATTTTCTCAATAAAACAGATTTTAACTATCAAACACTAACGGAAATAGACCTTAATGAAGCCATGGCAACCGCTAAACTAGAAGGTTTTGAAGAAAATATTATTAAGAATTACCAAACTATCTTGAATGATATTGAAATTGCCAAAAAAGAAGCGGTGGAAGAAAAAAAATCTGAGATCTCCAGCTTATTGACAGATGAGATAGTTAAAAGATATTTTTACAGGGAAGGCTTATATCAACATTATGTGTTGCAAAATCCCGAAATTTTAAAGGCTAAGGAAATCCTTAATAACAAGCAGCAATATGCTGAAATTTTGAAGTGACTAGCCTTTTATCATTGCAATATGCGGAATTCCATCTTCTAGGTATCCTTCACCTATTTGTTGAAATCCGTGAGATTCATAGAATTTGGTTAAATATTTCTGTGCAGAAATTTTGATCCTGGTAGTTTTTAATTTGCTTTCGATTACATCTATGGAGGCTTTTAAAATATCGTGACCATAACTAAATTTGCGTTCATTTTTCTTTACCGTCACCCTTCCTATAGAGGCTTCTTCAAAATAATTTCCCTTATCAAAACAGCGGGTATAAGCAATAAGATTATTATTTTTAAAACCCAAAATATGAAGTGCTTTCTGATCTTTCCCATCTATGTCCTGGTAAACACAATCCTGTTCCACCACAAATACTTCGGAGCGCAATTGTAAAACCTGATACAATTCATCTAAACTAAACTCATTGAAAAATTTTATTTTGATTTCCATATTTATAATTATAGAATATAATTAATCCTGTACGATCAGGTCCTTACTATCACATTTTCCAAATTCTGGCTGAATATTCACGTGATTGATACCAAATTCATCATGGACTAATTCTTTAATCTGATCTATTATTATATCAAATTGGGAGAGTGAAATATCATTGTTAAAATCTATATGTGCTTCCAGATGTGTTTCTTCTTCATTAAGTTGCCATACATGAATATGATGCACATTGTCAATTTCAGAAAGTTCTGATATTTTTCTGGCGATTTCTTCTAAAGCAACATCTGTGGGCGTGAAAAGCATAAGAACACGGGTTGAAGATTTTAATAAATCAAATCCCACTACAATTAAATAGACCGCAATTGCAAATGTGAGCAGGCTGTCTACCCAATAAACCTGGTAGTATTTCATTAAAAGACCGCCTGCCAATACCGCTACAGATGCCATCATATCTGTAAACAAATGCAAATAAGCAGACCGCATATTCATATTTGCCTTAGAGTCCTTTTTTAATAATAAAACGCTAAATCCATTCCCTAATATGGCCACCAAAGAAAGCCAGATCACCAGATTTGAATCTATTTCCTGGGGGTTTTGAAAACGTTTTACAGCTTCAATTATCAATAAAATCCCGATGACTATAAGTGCAGATGAATTTACAAAAGCAGCAATAATCTCAGCTCTCTTATAACCAAATGTCCTGTCTAATGATGCATCCTTTTTAACGAGAATATTTGCCACATAACTTACAATAAGAGAAATAACGTCACTAAAATTGTGCAACGCATCTGAAAGCAGTGCTAAACTCCCACTTAGAAAACCTCCTATTACCTGTGCAAGGGTAATAGCAATGTTTAAAATAATTGAAATTAACAGGTTTTTTCCACTCACCGGAGCGGAATGATGATGGTGGTGAGGATGATTGTGTCCCATTTATTTATTAACTGCTATTTTTTCAACCCTGTTTTGATGACGACCACCTTCAAATTCTGTTTCTAAAAAAGTATCTACCATATCAATTGCCTGTGCCTGTGAAACATATCTTGCGGGAATACTTAAAATATTAGCATTGTTGTGCTGCCTTGCCAATTTAGCTATCTCTTTAGTCCAGCATAAAGCAGCTCGCACTCCCTGATGCTTGTTAGCCGTCATAGAAGCACCATTTCCACTACCGCAAATAATAATTCCAAAATCTACCTTATGCTCTTCCATATCAGAGGCAACAGGATGTATAAAATCGGGGTAATCTACACTTTCTTCAGAATCTGTCCCATAGTTGATCACTTTTATTCCTTTGCTTTCCAAAAAGGCGCTTACAGCGTATTTGTATTGAGTTCCGGCATGATCATTTCCAATAGCAATTGTCATAACTTTAGTTTTTAAGTTGAAACAAAGATAAAAAATGGCTTGTTAACAAGAATAATTAGCCTGGTTAATTAATAATTATATTCGCTTTATTTTAAGGTAGTTATAATTAACCCTTAATTGTGAATAACCTTTTATGAGTTTTTAACAACCTAATTTGGAAAGTATAAATAATATTTCAGTTGATTATTTAAAATGAATTAATCAAATTATAAGTATTGAAATTGTATAAAACTTATCATTAATAAAAAGTGGATTATAAACATCTTAAAGTTATAAAAATTCAAACATTTGTATTAATATTATTTTATAAACAACTGTTAACAAATTCTTAAAATAGGGTAATAATCAGTAGTTTAAAAATTTATAGTTTTGTTAACAACTGTATTTCATTTGTTGGGAACGATAAAAGCAAATTAAATTCAAAAAAGTTATGATACAAGTTAACATACTATAATAACAATCATTTAAAAGCTTTAATAAATTTTTAAAAAGTAAATTATATAATGTATGTTAACAACTATTCATTTTTGAAAATTGAGATCCTTTTAAAATATTTTAAAAAAAATAACTCTTTCTTTTATTGTGTCTTTTAAATAAGGTTAATATGCATTCTAAAAAATATGAAATAGTAAATATAAATGCGTTTAACACTTTAATTTACAAGTATATATAGAATAAATAAATTTTGAAAAAGGATTTTATACGTTCGAATTTAGGTTAATTATTATTCATCAATATTCCATTTAATGATTAACAATTAACTTGGGGAAGATGTTTTAATAATAACTTCAGAATAGTTAGTATTATCAAATTCTATAAAAATATTTTTATTGAGTGTTTTATTTATAGACACTTCAAATCCGATAATTCCCAAAAGAAAAATTAAATAAAACACAATCCATATTTTAAATAATTTTTTCATTATTTTTTTCCTTTGGTATCCTAAATTGAGGGGAAATTTTAGAAAAATTGCTTAACTGAAATTAAGAATTTTTTAAGAAACACAACAAAATTTTTAATTTATTTTTATCTTAACTTATTGTCAATCAATTCAAATTTAGTTTTAATTCGATAAAGAAGGCTTAACAAAACTTTAGTTACATATTTATTTAAAGTCACATTTTAACTGTAATTTTGGGGTTTATTTAAAAATATGACGAAAAAGACAGATAAGAAGAAAAAATCCGTTGATATGGGGAATCTCTCAAAGAGTATTTTGGGTATACTGAGAAAATCTCCTACAACGCCATTCAACTATAAAGAAATTTCAGCAAAATTAGGAGTAAATGATGCTAATGCACGAAATCAGATTATAAGAAAATTAGCCCAACTAGCAGCTAAGAAACAAATTATAGAAGAGAGTCGGGGAAAATTTAAAATTATAGCCAATTTAGAATATTATCAGGGTATTCTGGATATGACTACCAAAGGTTTTGGTTACGTAGTAGTTTCTGAATTAGAGGAAGATGTATTTATTCCTGCCAATGCTTTAAACAAAGCTTTGAACGGGGATGAAGTTGAAATCTATATTTATAACAAACGCAGAAAAAGAAAATCAGAAGGAGAAGTTGTGCGTATTATTGAGCGAAAACGCACGGAATTTGTTGGGATATTGCAACTTCAGAAAAATTTTGGATTTGTAGCTATTCAGGATCCAAAAATGTATACCGATATTTTTGTTCAAAAAAATAAAATGCTCGATGCCCAGGACGGCGATAAAGTAGTTGTTACTTTGGAAGAATGGCCGGAAAAAGCAGATTCTCCTTTTGGTTCAGTAAAAGAAGTTTTAGGAAAACCGGGGGAACATCATACCGAAATGCATGCAATATTAGCACAATACGGGCTGCCGCATGAATTTCCTAAGGAGGTAGAGGATTTTGCTAATGGGATAAATACTACCATTCAGGATTCGGAAATAAAAAAAAGAAGGGATTTACGAGATGTTTTAACCTTTACTATCGATCCTAAAGATGCAAAAGATTTCGATGATGCCTTGAGTTTCAAAAAATTAGAGAATGGAAATTTTGAAATTGGAATTCATATTGCCGATGTTTCACATTATGTAAAACCCGGAACTATTTTAGACGATGAAGCTTATGAACGTGCTACTTCTATCTATCTTGTAGATCGTGTGGTACCAATGCTTCCTGAAATTCTGTCCAACAACGCTTGTTCCCTGAGACCAAATGAAGAAAAATATACTTTTTCAGCAATTTTTGAGATCGATGGAAAAGGGCATGTGATAAACCAGTGGTTTGGTAGAACAGTAACTCTGTCAGATTCAAGGTTTGCATACGAGGAGGCCCAACACATTATTGAGACAAATCAAGGTGAGATACCAGCAGAAATTGCTATTGAAGATAAAGCATACACTGTTAGTGATGAAATTGTATTTGCTGTTTCATCTTTGAACGAGTTGGCAAAGAAAATGAGGTTGAGGCGCTTAAAAGCAGGAGCTATTTCCTTTGATAAAGTCGAGGTTAAATTTAATCTGAATGAAGAAAATGAACCCGTTGGCGTTTATTTTAAAACTTCCGAAGATGCTAATAAATTGATAGAGGAATTTATGCTCCTGGCAAATAAAAAAGTAGCTGAGTTTATTGGAAAAAAATCCCCTAAGAAAACTTTCGTTTATCGCTGCCATGCAGAACCTGATGACACAAAACTTGCAACTTTACAAACGGTTGTGTCAAAATTTGGATATAAAATTGACTTGAAGGACAGAAAATCTGTTACCTCGTCCTTAAATAATTTATTAGCTGAAGTTCAAGGAACCAAAGAACAGAATTTGGTTGATACACTTACAATCCGCACTATGAGTAAAGCCTATTACAGCACAAAAAATATAGGCCATTACGGACTTGCATTCGACTATTATTCACATTTTACTTCACCAATCCGACGGTATCCGGATGTAATGACACATAGGTTGTTGCAGGAATATTTAGATGAAAAACCTTCTGCAAAAGAAGATGAATACGAAGAAAAATGCCGTCATAGTAGTGAAATGGAAAGTCTTTCGACAAATGCTGAAAGAGATTCCATAAAATACATGCAGGTAAAATTTATGTTGGATCACCAAGAACAGGACTTTTTAGGTGTTATTTCAGGAGTAACCGAATGGGGAATTTATATTGAAATTATCGATAATAAATGCGAAGGAATGGTGAGACTTAAAGATATAAAAGATGATCATTACGAATTTGATATAGAGCAGTATGCCATTGTTGGTAAAAAAACCAAAAATAAGTACCAGTTAGGGGATGAAGTTTATGTAAATGTAAAAAATGCCGATTTATTAAAAAGGCATCTGGATTTTAATTTATTAGGAAGTAAAGAAGATGTAGAGGAAGATTAGATTTTTTTAATTGAATTTAAAAATTGAATTGTCGCTAAAAATATTACTTCACCTATCTAAAATTTGAAGTACTTTTAGTATAAGAGTAAAAATAAACTTTTGTCAATCAAACCACATTATTTTTTCTTAAATAAGCTTATTAACGGACAATTTACAAATTTACAATCTTATTTTATTCATAAATTATAAGCATCCAATACTTTAGGAATTTTAAGTAGATAAAATTTTATAACTAACTAATTACAAGAAATATTATAATAATTAAAATGAAAAAGTTACTTTTTTTATTGTTTTTCAGCCATGTTATATTGACTGGAGCACAGGAAATAACAATGGATTTGGAAAATTTTACCGAAGCTGAAATTAAAAATGGCTTATCGGTGAATTTTGTACAATCCAATGAAAATAAAGCTGTTATTATAGGGAATAGCCGGGACAAGGTCAAAATAGATGTAGATAACGGTGTTTTAGATATTCATATAGATCTTTATCAAATTTGGAACAAAGACAATACCCTTATATTAATTTACTATAAGCAGCTTCAAAAAATTGATGTCAGGCGAAATGCGAAGGTGGAGTTATGCGGAAAAATAACACAACCTTTTATATGGTTTAGAGTTCAGGAAGGATCTGACATTACAGCACATATTGAGGTAAAAAACCTTATAGCAAATATTACTACCGGAGGTAATTTAAGAATTATTGGTAAGGCAGAAATTCAAGAAATAGAAGTGATGGCCGCGGGAAAATTTGAGGGTGAAAATCTGGTTGGTAATAATATAAACGTAAGTATAAGTGCAGGTGGGATGGCCAATGTTAATGCTAAAAAATATGTTAATGCAAATGTGAATGCCGGAGGCAATATTTATATTTACGGCAATCCCGAAAAGATAGATGAAAAAACCACTTTTGGAGGAAAAATTAAAAAGATAAACTAAAACCTTATCTTTGTGAAAACCGATTTTTTTTATGTTTCAAGATATTTTAGCCGCAATACCCCTGGGATTATTTTTGGCGTTCTTACTGGGACCGGTTTTTTTTGTCTTGCTTGAAACAGCCGCAATAAAGGGGTTTAGAGCTGCTATTTCCTTTGACTTGGGGGTTATCTGTGCCGATATTATATTTCTCTTTATCGCATATTTAAGTACCACAAAACTACTCACTAGCTTAAAAGACGATCCTGCCCTTTTTATTTTTGGAGGAATGATTTTAGCTACCTATGGAGTTATGTCTTTTTTACAAAACAAAAAATCCATTCTTCTGGATGATGATACTCCCGATGTAAGAAAACTTAACCGCAATGATTATTTAGGTTTGGCGGCAAGAGGCTTTTTACTCAATTTTATCAATATTGGTGTGTTGGGTTTTTGGCTTGGATTAATCATAGTTTTTGGTCCTACATTAGATATGGAACCCAATAGAATGATTATTTTTTTTAGCACAATTTTATTGACTTACCTGTTTTTTGATGTGTTAAAAATCCTGCTTGCAAAAAAATTAAACAGAAAATTAACCCCAAATCGTATTTTTAAAATGAAGAAAGGGATCAGTGTTTTACTGGTCCTTTTTGGCATAATTTTAATAGTTCGAGGCATTTTTCCAAAAAAAATGGAGAATCTGGAGAATCAAATTGAAATTATTCAAACTCCAAATGAAATCTCCCCTGACAGTAGTTCTTTTTACATACAGGATTGAAATTCGCATAAATTAAAAAATATTCTAGTTTCTTCAATCCAGATCCATTTGATTTAATTTCATAAAAAAAGCTCCCTTTTTAGGAAGCTTTTTGAGGCATCGAGCGGATTCGAACCGCTGTACGAGCTTTTGCAGAGCTCTGCCTAGCCACTCGGCCACGATGCCATTAATTTGAGTTGGCAAATGTAACAAAATTTTCTAGTTTCCGAAGAAAAAACTAACGCGATTTGCTTCTTGAAACTGTAACCATGCCTACATCTCCACCAATGGGTGGATTTATTTTTGAAATAGCAACCTTTACTTTTTGTACCAGTTTCAACTCCTTCAGGATCCGGTCCAAGATGCGTTCGGCAACCGTTTCCAGTAATTTGGTCCGTATGGTCATTTCTTCCTTTACAATTTTATTAAGGTGTACATAATCTATCGTATCCTTTAATTCATCTGTAATTGCAGAACGGGATAAATCACCCTTTACGGTGAGATCTATCCTATAATCACTTCCAATTCTTCCTTCCTCGGCCAAACATCCGTGGTACGAAAAAACTTTAATATTATTTAATTTAATTGTTCCCACGTTTTTTTACAAAGGTAAAGCGCCTACTTTTAATTTAAGACACTAAATCAAATTTTCATCATTTTAACCATAAATAAAATTTGAATTGGGTATTCAGAAAGAAATATATATTTTAAGCGGACTAATCGCACTGTCTTTAGTTAATCGAAATTATTCATTCTAATGCTTTTGGTTTATTATTACCTGTCTTATTTTTGGTAACTTCGCGTTCTATTTTGAATTAAAATTATGTCTGAAGTAAAAAAATCCCTCAATTTTATTGAGCAAATTATAGAAGAAGATTTAAAAAGCAATTATAACCAGCACGATCTTAAGTTTCGGTTTCCTCCAGAACCTAACGGATATTTGCATATTGGTCACGCAAAGTCCATTTGTTTGAATTTTGGGTTGGGCGAAAAATACAGCGCACCGGTTAATCTAAGATTTGATGATACCAATCCCATTAAAGAAGAGCAGGAGTTTGTAGATGCCATAAAGGAAGATATTTTATGGTTGGGTTTTAAATGGGAAAAAGAGTGCTATGCATCAGATTATTTCCAACAATTATATTACTGGGCGGTTGAAATGATTAAAAATGGCAATGCTTATGTAGATAGCCAGGATTCAAATTTAATTGCTGAACAAAAAGGAACTCCAACCAAACCTGGAGTTATAAGTCCTTTTAGCAAACGTTCGGTATCCGAAAACCTGGACCTTTTTGAGAAAATGAAGAATGGCGAAGCCGCTGAAGGCGCACACGTACTTCGTGCCAGAATTGATATGGCATCATCAAACATGCTTATGCGCGATCCTGTGATGTACCGCAGTTTGCATAAGAAGCACCATAGAACCGGTAATGACTGGATGATATATCCTATGTACGATTGGGCCCATGGTCAAAGTGATTTTGTTGAACAAGTCTCCCATTCTTTTTGTACGTTGGAGTTTGTGATGCACAGGGAGCTTTATAATTGGTTTTTAGAAAAAATAGACAACAATGATCAGCTTGTACCAAAACAACGGGAATTTGCCCGTTTAAATCTAAGCTACACGATCATGAGTAAGCGCAAATTAGCGCAATTGGTAGCAAACGGTGTTGTATCTTCATGGGACGATCCCAGGATGCCCACTATTTCAGGATTGCGAAGACGGGGCTATACCCCAGCTTCAATCAGGAAATTTGCGGAAACCATAGGTGTTGCCAAGAGGGACAATGTGATTGATGTTTCCTTGCTCGAATTTTGTATTCGTGAGGACTTAAATAAAACCGCACCAAGGGTCATGGGAGTTTTGGATCCCGTAAAATTGGTGATCACCAATTATGATGATGGAAAGGAAGAATGGCTGGAAACCGAAAACAATCCTGAAGACGAAAGCGCGGGCACCAGAAAAATACCATTTTCAAAAAACATTTATATAGAAAGAGAAGATTTTAAAGAAGAAGCAAACAGAAAGTTTTTCAGATTAACACTTGGGAAAGAGGTAAGGTTAAAAAGTGCTTATATAATCAAGGGAGAGGAAGTTATAAAAGATGAAAATGGAGAAATTCTTGAAATCCATTGTACCTATGATCCTAAGAGCAAAAGTGGCAGTGGAACAGAAGAATCTTTAAAAAAGGTAAAAGGTACCCTGCATTGGGTTTCTATTTCTCATGCAATTAAGGCTGAGATCAGGTTATATGACCGCCTATTCAGTATAGAATCCCCTGATGCCGATAAAGAAAAGGATTTCATGGAATTTAAAAATCCGGATTCCCTGAAAGTAATTAGCGGTTTTGTAGAACCAGGTTTAAAATACGCGGGAGTTTCAGAAAAATTCCAATTTCAACGAATTGGGTATTTTTGTGTAGATAAGGAGAGCACAGAAGA
>ERZ1284729.28-NODE-28-length-24588-cov-7.604940_pt1 | contig 24588 bp, 25 predicted proteins | sample MGYA00454602_ERZ1284729 | MGnify/ENA primary metagenome ERZ1284729 (study PRJEB36292, sample SAMEA5787381) | metagenome | biome: Arctic soil; feature: perennial spring outflow channel; material: sediment | place: Canada | collected 2017-07-08 | depth 0.05 m ... | reverse complement strand
GCCTGCTGCAGATTCTCGGCGACACTCTTCTCCTCGGCAAAGACATCCGTCTGGGCCAGATAGGCCGTGCGCACATGCCGCTGCACCAGAATCTTGCCCTCATCGGCATCAAGCTGATTGCAGATAATCTTGAGCAGGGTTGATTTGCCACTGCCGTTAGGGCCGATCAGACCAATGCGGTCACCGTCGTTGATCGAAAGAAAAATATTCTGAAACAGGGATTGAGCACCAAAAGACTTGCTTAAGGACTGACAACTGAGAAGATGTGCCATAAAAAAAGTAGGGAATCAGGCATCTAAGCCTTGAAAATTATTAGATTAAAAAATAATGATGCCATCAAGGAATAAACAGGGTGGCTTTTTTATTGATTATTCAGAAGGTCGCGATTATAAAGATAGGCACTTCGCGTTAACATTGTACAAAAAAGAGAATTATTCTCGACAGTTTTATATGCCGCCAAACTCTTTTATATACAATCAATCCAGATAAACTGCAATGAGTGACCATATCCATATCATCATTACCGGGGCCAAAGCCAAGGCCAAAACCATCCTTCTGTCCCGAAAAAAGCTGAAACTGGGTCTTGCCCTCGGTGCCGGCCTGCTGTGCAGTATTGTTATTGGTGCTGTCGTCACCACCCGCCTTTTTGTTGAGAACAGCAACCTGAACGCCCAGGTTTCAGCCATGAATCTCAAGCTGATCGAAAGCAGCGAAGAAAGTCGTAACTACGCCAATCGGATTGATGACCTTCTGTCTATTAATACCTCGCAAACAGCTTTATTTGAGGCCGAAAAAGAGGCCCTGGTTAATAAAACCCTGGCTGAATTCAATGAGCGCAACCAGCTTATTGAAAATGTGATGAAGAATATCGGCGTCAAAATCAAAAAACAGAAACCGACGGCCAATAGTGGTGGTCCCTATATTTCCCCCTCCGACTCGCTGCAGGAGGATCTGCTGCTGCGCAGTGATAAAAATCTTGATCTTCTCCGGCGCACCCCGCTGGGACGTCCCCTGGCCGGTCCGATTACTTCCGATTTTGGTTACCGGGAAGATCCGGTCAACGGTAAAAAAGGTTTTCATGCCGGGGTTGATATGCAGGGCAAACGGGGAGAGAAGATTGTGGCCACAGCTGATGGTACGGTAATTCAGGCTAGTAATAATGGGCTCTATGGCCGTTATATTAAAATCAGCCATGGCAATGGTTTCACCACCAGCTTTTCCCACCTGCAGGCCTTTAAAGTCAAAAAGAGTGATAAGGTGAAGCGTGGTCAGGTTATAGGATTAGTGGGAAGCAGTGGTCGCTCGACCGGTGCCCATCTGCATTATGAATTATCCCTGAACGGCAAGGCAATCAACCCGGCCACCTTCATGGAAACAGCTGGCCTCTCCAAGAATGTCATTACAAAAATTAATGCCGCCGCTGGCAAAATTAAAAAGAAGTTCTCTTCCGCTGCTTCCTCGCTTAATTAAAAATCATTGTCAAGTCGGTTACTTATCCTTTTTTATAACAATATTTCAGATCAAGTCAGCATCAGCAGGAATAATTAGCCATGTCGCTTAAAGATCATCCACCTGTACAGCTGATATCTTGTCCATCTTGCGGCAATGATGAAGAATTTATCGAAGTGGCTGAAAACGTGATTATTACCACCCAGTATATCCAGAATCCGGACGGCAGTTTTACCCCTGAAGAGGACAATTCCCAGATTCTGGGTCCGGTCAGACTTATCTGCGGTGAATGTGAAGCAGATCTCACTGCTTTTCATCAACGATTTACCGATATGTTGTTTTAACTTTTTATCTAACTATCTTCTTTTCTTACTGACTGCTTCTTTCTCGTTCACAATGGCGGATGGCCACCGCGGGCGGTCCCTTGAGCAACATCTGGGCGATCGTCAATTTTATCCTTGGATAAAGCTGCCTGGCCCCATCCATCAAATCATTTTCCAGCATTGCCAATTGACGCAGCAAATCGGTGCGGTCGGTCTGCGGCACTGCTGATTGCTGCTGAGAAAACTTCTGTTCCACTAGTTCCTGACAATGAAAACAGCCCGGGAAATTAAGGCGCTGGCCATCCGGCCTCTGCATGGTGGCCGGCACCCCATGGGTCCTGCAGACCATCAGGCGATGTCGATAGAGCACACAACGGCCGTGTTCATTCAATGGACACATGATTTGCGGCCGTTCATTGCGCTCCAGGGCTTGCTCACAGCCAGCGACATACAACCGGCTACGCTCAAGAATGTCAGCCTGCTGTGCTTCCGGCAGCTGACATAATCCCTGCCAGAGATAGCCCCACTCAACAAAAGTATGATGCTGGAAATAGGAGTCACAGCAGTTATCCGGACAGCCATCACAACTCAACTGCAGCTGGGTTGCCACCTGGGCATAGCGGCTGGCCATTTCTTCATAAATCCGGCCCAGCCGGTCAGCCAGCTCTGGACTGAGCTTAATTTCCCTCATCCGTTTTTCCTTCTTCAAAATATTGTACCTGATAGGTCTCAATCTCAGGATGAGAACTCTGCCAGGCGGTCGGCGGCAGGCCCGCTTTCTGGCAAAGATGGCCTAAAAAATCTGCCGCTCGCGGCAACTGGTCCCAGACCTGGGGTAAAAAAGTTGCACAACAACGGCCTTGCCGCAGGATGATACCATCAATACCAGGGCGCAGTTTGGCCACCAGATCCTGGCCATCCCTATATTCTAAAGGTTGCGGCTTGGTCAGGATGGAAACTTCGATAAGTACTTCTGCCAGCTCCGGCGCCGTTAACGCGGGAAAGCGGCCATCCTGGAAAGCGGCATTCAAGGCATTCCGGCGGATACTGTCATAGATAGAGCCTACCGGCTCAAGATTGCCGATACAGCCTCGCAGTTGACCTTTGAGCTTTAAAGTCACAAACGTGCCGCCTTCAGCCTTTAAAGCTGCATCAGGGGCATCCCCCTTAGCGCTGGTCTTAATACCGAATTTCTCACCAATAGTCTGGCGAGCCAATCTTAACAATTGCTCTCCCTGCTCTTTCGTTAGACTATTTTGCATATCTCCTCCTGTTTTGCTGGCTGGTCCCGTAAACAAATAAGGATAATTAACTTGATTTTCCCCAGTCTATACCTAGCATTAAGCAGTTGATACCACTGCCAATTCCTAATATTGCCCCCCGCTGCCCCGGCCGAAAAACCTTCTGTTCAATAGCCATGGCCAAAGTTATGGGGGCAGATACTGATCCGACATTACCCAGCCAAGACAGGGTTTCAAAATTCTTGGCCGTATCCAGTCCCAGTGACTCAAAGAGTAATCTGGCATGGGCGGATCCCACCTGATGACAGAAATAATTATCAATATCTGCCGGCTGCCAGCCCGGTTCAGCGGAAAAGGCCTGCCAGGTCATTACGGCTGTCTCAACTCCCCGCCTTAAAAGGGCTTCGGAATCGGTATTCATGATGGTCGTCGCCCCACCCTGTTGACTTCCTTGACAAAGATTGGAATGGGTAGTGTTCGCCCGCCAGCAACCATGGATCAGCCGAGGCTGCGTCATTTCGGGTTCGGCCCGACACTTATAAAGGGCCACCGAACCGGAACCGATGGTTAAAGAAGCAAAAGCAGGTTTAATAGTCTTGCGGGTTAAGGTGGTATCAGCCAGTAAGGCCTCAATAGTCGACTCCACCAGTTCTTCCGCTGTTTCTCCGGCCACCAGCAACCCATTTTTGACCTGGCCCAGTTCAATCATGTTGGCCAGCACCACCATGCCGTCCAGAAAACCGAGACAGGCATTAGACAGATCAAAAAGCAGGCAATTAGTCGAGAGACCCAGACCATCATGGACAAAGGCAGCCGTCGCCGGCTCCATCATATCTCTGGACACTGAAGTAAAAATCAGGCAGTCGATCTGCCCGGCATCGAGATCGGCCTGCTCCATTACTTGGCGTCCGGCTAGAATGGCCCCCTGACTGGGCCTGGTCCCCGGTTCCCAGAAACGCCTCTCTTTGATGCCGCTCATCATCTCCAAGCGGCCCAAAGGTAATTTTAAGCGCTCATAGACCGAGGCTAAGCGCAGTTCCAAATCTTCGGAGCTCACCATTCTCGGCGGCAAGGCATAGCCAAAAGTATGAAGACAAACATGTGAATAGCGCATGCTCACATCCTTTCTACCATTGACTCCGAGGCCAACGGCCAGCCGGTCACACTCTTAACTATTTGTTTCCACATAATTATTCCTGAATTTAAATGGTAATACTCTTAACTGGACCTATGAAATATTGATTTTTATGGAAATTTACACTGTTGTCGCCTATCTTCCTCATAGTGGATATGCCTTTTGCACAATACCCTTAAGCCTGCTTCGAATAAATGCTAATATTACAAGCCGGTGCCGGCAGATAAGCCGACCGGCCTTAACTCCCAACCAGGATCTACCTTATGATTAAGATTACAGACAATAAGAGCCGCAAGTGTGACTCTTGCGGCGGTAAGCTCCAGGAGGGAGAATTATTCTATCATTGCCGCACCGAAATTATGGCCATCAAGGATCCAAGCCTGCTTGAATTAAAATATACCGATCGCCTCATAGCTCAGGCCCTCAGGGAACTGGAGGGTAAAGATGCCATAGCCACACTGGATAATATTTACCACGAGATTATTCTTCAGTTATGTCCGGCCTGTCATCCGCTCCTGCTCCAGAAAATTGATAGCATGAGCAGTAATCGTAGGTGCTGCGGCCAGTGTCAACCACTACCGAAGATGCCCAAGAAAGGAAAATTATTATCTTTTTCCGCCACTACCAGACCTGATAAAGATTCTTTGTAAGCCGCCGTTAAAGCTTATTCTGCTTAGAAAATATGGCCCTTGTCGGGCGGCAATTCAGCAAATATTTCTCAACATATTTCAATCTCAGTCAGAATTCCGTCTTTTTTTCTGCGAAAACGGGTGTCATGCGCAAAAACATCCCTCGTCTTCGGGTACTCAATCAGGTAATGAAGGCCCCGCGATTCTTTCCTGCTTAAGGCCGACTGGATTATCAGCAAAGAGACATGGGCTATATTCCTTAATTCTATCATATTAGGGGTCACAAAATAATCCCTATAATGTTGTTCAATTTCTTGAAAAATTGCCTCCATCTGTTTTTTTGCCAACTTCAATCTTTTGATACTTCTGACAATACCGACATAATTCCACATGATACGTCTGATAAGATCCCAGTTATGATTAATCAGAATTTCTTCATGCAGGACCTTGGCCTCGCCGGCTCTCCATGGGTCAATGGCCGGCCCAGGTTGTTGCGATATCTGCGGCCAATGTTGAGCACAATATTCATAGGCTCTTTCGGCAAAAACCACCGCCTCCAGCAAGGAATTACTGGCCAGGCGATTGCCCCCATGTAAACCGGTACAGGCAGTTTCACCCAAGGCCATTAAACCATCCAGCGAGGTTTTACCCCAACTATCCGTCTGCACTCCGCCGCACATATAATGAGCGGCCGGCACTACTGGAATATATTCCTTTGTAATATCAATACCATACTCAAGACAACGGGCATAAATTGTCGGAAAACGATTTTTGATAAAGGTTTTATCATTATGAGTAATGTCGAGAAAAACACAATCAGCGCCACTTTCCTTCAACTCTTGATCTATTGCTCGGGCCACCGCATCCCTGGTGGCCAGCTCTTTACGACTATCATATTTATGCATAAAGGGCTGGCCCTTCTCATCGACCAGAATTGCCCCTTCGCCCCGGACGGCTTCAGAAATCAGAAAATTCTTGGCCTTCGGATGATATAAACATGTGGGATGAAACTGCATGAATTCCATGTTGGCCATCACCGCCCCAGCCCTGAAGGCCATGGCCAAACCATCCCCGGTGGCAATATCAGGATTGGTTGTATACAGATACACTTTACCTGTGCCGCCGGTACATAAGGTGGTAACTTTGGCTTTATAGATCTCAACGACCATCTTATCATCCAGAACATAAGCTCCGGCACAATAGCGCCGATCATCAGTGGCCTCATCGATCAGAAGGAGGTCTACAGCTATATGATTTTCCAGTATTGTTATCTGAGGATATTGCTTAATTTTGGCCAATAAGGCCCGCTCAATTTCTCGGCCGGTAAAATCATTGGCATGGGCCACTCTCCGCCGGGAATGACCTCCTTCCTGGCCCAGATTTAAACCGGATGAATCTTGTGGATCTTTAACAAAATCAACTCCCAGCTCCATTAACTCTCTGACCCTGGCCGGACCATTACTTACTACTAGCCTGACTATATCTTCATCACAAAGGCCAGCCCCACTCAACAATGTATCCTCGATATGCTCTTGCGGTGAATCACTCTGAGAGAGCACCGCCGCAATTCCACCTTGAGCCAGATTGGTGGCGCTATCAATGTCATTTTTTTTGGTAACCACTACAACTGTACCTAGTGCCGCCACTCGTAAGGCAAAAGATAATCCAGCTATACCACTACCAATTATCAAGAAATCACATTCCATTTTTTCACCACCTACAATCCATATGTTTCACGTGAAACATTATTTAAGCAATAAGCAAAGCCTAAAAAACTAAAAAATGAGACCCCCAATCAAAACAAACCTCAAATACCAGAAATCAATAAAAGGGAAGAGGTTTTTTATCGATTTATGTTGTCTGCCTGTGCAAACTGGGATACAACAAAGGCAATCACGCAATCAAGTAACACAATATACAGGTGTCAAGATGGTACAAAACGATATGGCGAAGATAATAGCAGTGGCCAACCAGAAGGGCGGGGTCGGCAAAACTACCTCAGCAGTTAATTTAGCAGCAGCCCTGGCCAAAAAGAAAAAGAAAGTACTTCTAGTTGACTCCGACCCGCAAGGTAATGCCTCCAGCGGCCTGGGCATACACACCGGCTCCCTCAAAAAACACCTTTATCATAGCTATACCGGAGGTGTACCTTTAACTGATGTTATCATAAAAACCAAGGTAAATAATCTCTCTATTGCCCCCTCCAATATAAACTTGGTGGCGGCAGAAATAGAACTTATTTCGATGGATGAGAGAGAATTCCAACTGCAAAAAATACTGCAGACGGTAAGGACCAATTTTGATTTTATCGTAATTGATTGTCCGCCATCTCTTGGCTTGTTGACTATTAACGGGCTGACCGCTGCCCATTCAGTACTCATCCCCATGCAATGTGAGTTTTATGCCCTGGAAGGACTCTCCCAATTGGTCAAAACAATTCGTTCAGTTAAAAAGGTCTTTAATAAAGATCTTTTTATTGAAGGCCTGTTGCTCACCATGTATGATAAACGTAACAAACTGACCTATCAGGTAGCAGAAGAGGTAGCCAAACATTTTGGTGATCAGGTCTTCAAGACCGTTATCCCCAGAAATGTCAGGCTCAGTGAATGTCCAAGTCATGGCCAAACCATCATCGAGTATGATATCCGTTCCAGCGGGGCAATAGCATATATGAATCTGGCTAATGAGTTTCTTAAACAACAAAGGCTATGCTTATGTCCATAAAAAAAACAGCTTTAGGGCAGGGTGTCGGACTCCTTTTTACCAATGATAATGAGGAAGAAAAATATCTTGAGTGTGACATCGACAAGATTATTCCCAATAAATACCAGCCGCGAAGTTACTTTGCCGAAGAAGGATTAGCGGAACTGACTCAGTCCATTCAGGAGCACGGCATAATCCAACCCCTGATAGTAACTAGCCAGGCAGATGGTTATTATCAATTAATTGCCGGCGAAAGAAGATTAAGAGCCTCTCTGCGCGCAGGGTTACAAAAAGTTCCTGTCATTATCCGCAGCGTGACCAATGATGACAATCTTTTAGAACTGGCTCTTATTGAAAATATTCAACGTAAAGACCTTAATGTTATTGAAGAAGCTGAAGCATATAACAAACTTATCGAAAAATTTAATTATACCCAGGAACAAGCAGCGCAAAGGGTAGGGAAGAAACGATCAACCATAACTAATATACTGAGATTATTACAACTTCCTGATTATATCAAAAATGATTTAGAACAAGGCGCCCTAAGCGAAGGACATGCCCGGGTCCTCCTGCGCATCCTCGACAGCCCTTCTGAATTGCAGGAATTACGCAATCAAATTATTGCCAAGAATCTATCAGTACGACAAACTGAGCAAAGCATACGGCGCACCAAGGGAACAGGCAAAACATCCCTGACCAATAATATAAACCACCAAATACTTGAAATTCCACACTCTTATTGTGTATCGCTAACAAATCAACTCACCAACGCCTTACACTCCAAGGTCAATATTACCCAAAGTGGCAGTCGCGGTAAGATTGAAATCGACTATTATTCACTAGATGATCTGGAAAGGGTGATTGGTTTAATCGTTATGGAGACGGCCGGCATTTGAAAAATCACCAGCAAGCAAAATACCAACAGTTGGACACCAAGTGGTTAATTTCAAAGACAGGACGCAGACTCAATGCTTAAAAAAAATAAGCAAATTTTTTATCGTTTCATTCCCCTCACGATCTTCCTCATTCTTTTTATGATCGGAATTGCGGTTAATGAACCGCAACGGGTATTGGAACAAGCCTGGAATATCTGTCTGGACTGTATAGGAATAGGTTAACATTCCCGCCTGATGCCGTTCTTTTCTCTTAGTAATTAATTTCCATGGAAACTGTCAGAAAACTTATACAAACCTTTTTTACTTTTTTAACTAACGGCTATGTGCTCTTTCCCTGGACAAAAAATATATACCAGGGTTCCTTCAAAATAGTCTGTTCACCAGGTCTAAACTGTTATTCCTGTCCGGCCTCCATAACGTATTGTCCGCTGGGTTCTATTCAACAATTATTGCTTGGCATACGCTTCTCCTTTGAAACCGGGTCATATTTTTTTGGTTCATATGTTTTCGGAACTATCGGGATCATAGGTTCACTAACCGGCAGATTGACCTGTGGCTGGCTATGTCCCTTTGGTCTGCTGCAGGAGTTGCTTTATAAAATACCTAGCTGGAGAAAATTTCGCACAGCCAAGCCCTTGAGATATATAAAGTATTTTATGCTCGTGTTTCTGGTTATTGTTTTTCCATTGGTACTTACAGATCAATGGGGTATGGGGAAACCCTGGTTCTGTAAGTTTGTCTGTCCCGCCGGTACCTTAGAAGCCGGCTTCCCCATGCTTGCTTTACAACCAGACCTTAGAGCGACAGTAGGACTGCTTTTTTATAATAAACTTTTCTGGCTGTTCTTGTTTCTTATCTGGAGCGTTTTCTCCTGTCGCTTTTTCTGTAAAACTGCCTGTCCCCTGGGTGCCTTCTATGGACTTTTCAATAAAATAAGTTTTTTACAACTTCACCTCAATGAAGAGAATTGTACTGATTGCGGGGCCTGCTTTCAGGTATGTCCCATGGAAATTCAATTTAATAAAAATGTTAACAGCCCTGAATGTATTTTATGCATGCGCTGTCTGCATGAAGGCTGTAAATTTGATGCCATATCGCTTAGAGGTGCAGGCCTACCACTCTCCCCAATTTCCAGCAAAAAATATATTAGAAAATAAAAATCATAACCTGAAATCTTGAAATTATAAAAACGGATACTGTCTCAATGTTTAAATTAAAAATAATTTTTATCGCTATTGTCTTTCTTTTATGTCTCTCTAGTTCCGCCTTTGCCGAAATGCGCAGTATAAATGGCGATAAGGTTAACCTTCGTTCCGGACCTGGTGATGAGCATAATGTGAAATGGGAGTATGGTACTGGTTTTCCGGTAAAAATCCTGAGCAAAAAAGGCAACTGGCTCCAGATTCAGGACTTTGAAAACGATAAGGGCTGGATTCACAGTTCACTGCTGAGCAAGGAGTCTCACGTAATTGTGAAAGTAAATAAAGGAAAAAATAAGCAAATCAACATCCGTAGCGGCCCGGGCAGCAAATATAAAGTTGTCGGTAAGGCCTATTATGGTGTTGTTTTCAAAAAAACTAAACAGCAACAAGGATGGATCAATGTAAAACATGAGTCCGGTTTGGAGGGATGGATCGAAAGTTCATTATTGTGGGGCTGGTAAAAACCTTAACAATTAAAGAATATTTTCTCTTAAAAGCCGACCTTTACCTATGCTAAAAGCAAAAAGCCCTTGTTAATAATTTTCTTAACAAGGGCTGCTTAGGCTTTGGCGGAGAAGGAGGGATTCGAACCCTCGGTGGAGTTTAACCCCCACACTCGCTTAGCAGGCGAGCACCATCGGCCTCTCGGTCACCTCTCCAAACAAAAATGGCGGAGGAAGTAGGATTCGAACCCACGGTACTTTCGTACAACGGTTTTCAAGACCGCCGCCTTCAACCACTCGGCCATTCCTCCATCATTTCTAGCTGTTTACCATTTGCACCAAAAACTGTCAACACCTGCCAGATTTTAAGACTTTATAAAAAAAACAAATTTGTAATATTTAATCGGCAAACATTGTAATTTCTGTTACAAATATTAATTTGCTCTATTATATTTCAGCTCTGCCACCATCAACTACAACTATGAATTATGGGCACAGAACAAAAATGTCACGCAGAGGAATTTCAGGATTTATCCTGCCTCTATGAAATAACCAAGGCGCTTGCTTCAGCAGTTAACTTGAGTGATTGCCTGGAAAAGATAATGCATACCCTGGCTGATTTAAAAGCCATGGATAACGGAACCATCACCATTATCAATCCGTTAACCGGCAAGCTGGAGATTGAAGTGGCCCATGGTCTTACCACAGAAGGCAAAAGACTGGGTCAATATGTGCTGGGTGAAGGCATCACCGGCAGGGTTGTTGCCTCAGGTGAACCAATAATTATTCCTAATATTGCTGAGGAACCGCTTTTTCTTAATAAAACCGGAGCCAGAAGAAGTGCAACTCATAAAAACAAATCTTTCCTCTGTGTTCCGATCAGGGATAAACAACAAATAATCGGTTCTTTAAGTGTGGATAGGATGTACCAGGATGGCCTAAATCACCAGGCCGATGCCGATCTGCGCTTTTTAATCGTTCTCAGTGGTCTGATCGCCCAGACCACCAGAAGGATCCAGACAGTCAATCGGGAACAGGAAAGGTTGCGCCTGGAAAACATGAAACTCAAGCGGGAGCTGTCAGAAAAAAATCGGATAAATTATATCATCGGCAACTCGAGCCGGATGCAGGAAGTCTACGATATGGTGCACCGGGTTGTTAATTCTAATGCGACCGTGCTCCTGCGCGGTGAATCCGGAACCGGTAAAACCCTGGTCGCCAAATCTCTGCATTACAACAGTCAGCGGCAAGAGAAACCTTTTGTCGTGGTCAATTGTTCAGCTTTACCGGAAACCCTGCTGGAGAGCGAGCTGTTCGGTCATGAAAAAGGAGCTTTTACAGGGGCTACAGAGCGCAGGATCGGCCGTTTTGAACAAGCAGAAGGGGGAACTATCTTCTTGGATGAAATTGGTGAAATAAGCCCCTCCGTACAGATAAAACTCCTCCATGTGGTCCAGGAAAGAAATTTTCAAAGGCTGGGCTCCACCCAAACTATCGCCTGTGATGTCCGCCTGGTGGCGGCCACTAACAAGGATCTTGAATTAGCGGTAAAAGAGAGGAATTTCAGAGAAGATCTTTACTATCGTCTTAATGTCTTTCCCATTTATATGCCGCCGTTACGGGAAAGACGTACCGATATCCTGCTCCTGGCTGAATATTTTTTAGAAAAATATGCCAAGGAGAATAAAAAGAAAATTAACCGGATCTCTACCTCGGCAATTGATATGCTTGTCCAGTATCATTGGCCTGGAAACGTACGAGAATTACAGAACTGCATGGAAAGGGCTGTGCTTATCTGTGATGATGAATCAATCAAAGGGGCTCATCTGCCACCAACCCTGCAGACCGCAGATGCAGGTAAATTAAACCTGCAGTCACTGGCCGGTTCGGTGGAAAACTTTGAAAAGGAACTGATCATTGAAAGCCTGAAAGTCCACAATGGCAACCAAACTAAAACAGCCAGCGCCTTAAGTACCAGTTTGCGGATTATTAATTATAAAATTCATCAATACAATATTGATCCCAAAAAATTTAAAATTTCAACTAAATGAACCTCCTTCTTCATATCTGCTGTGGTCCCTGTACCGTCTACCCGTTAACACAATTACGCCAGGCCGATATAGACGTATCCGGCTATTTTTATAACCCCAATATTCATCCTTACCGGGAATTTAACCAGCGCATCCTTGCTGTTAGGCAGTTAGCTGAAATTTCCCAGGTAAAAATTGAGATGGAGACAGGTTACGGTCTGACCGAATACCTGCGGCAAGTGGTTTTTCATGAGCACCAACGATGCGCTCTCTGCTATCGCATGCGCCTAGAAGTCGTGGCGCAAAAGGCCAGGGCTTTAGGCAAAGATGCTTTTTCAACCACCCTGTTATACAGTAAATACCAGGATCATGAAGGTATTCGCCAAATCGGGGAAGAGCTAGCTGGAAAATATCAGCTGCAATTTTATTATCAGGATTTCAGAGCAGGTTGGCAGCAAGGGATTGATGGGGCCATTGAAATGAATTTATATCGACAGCCCTACTGTGGATGTATATATAGTGAACACGAACGTTACGCTAAAAAAGTTAAAACATAAAGTTTCAACACTTCACTTTTATAAAAACTAGAGAAAACATATGGTTACCATACTGATTCTGGCCACTACCAATAAAAATAAGATCAAAGAGTTTCGGGAAATGCTGAAAGATTTTCCGATTGAAATTCGTTCACTCAGTGATTTTGGTCCTCTGCCTGAGGCCATTGAGGATGGCGCAACTTTTGATGATAACGCCTACAAAAAAGCTATCCATACAGCCAAGATCCTCGGTTTTCCTGCTATCGCTGATGACTCCGGTCTGGAAGTGGAGGCTTTGAATGGCGCCCCCGGGGTTTATTCCGCCAGATATGCCGGTGCTCAGGCAACTGACAAGGAAAATGTTGATAAATTATTACAGGAGCTGCAGGGTCAGGCTAATCGCCAGGCTGCTTTTAAATGCGTCCTGTCGATTGCTGTGCCCTCCGGTCCTGCTTTAACTTATAATGGCAGCTGTGAAGGTATCATTCTTAACGAACGACGAGGGGAGAGTGGTTTTGGTTACGATCCGATCTTTTATTCCGAGGAACTGGGCAAAACATTTGCTGAATGCACCATGACCGAAAAAAATAAGGTGAGTCACCGGGGGAAAGCACTGGCTGAGATGAAAGCGGAATTCCCCCAGGTATTAAAATGGCTGGCGCAACGGTTAACTGAAGAAAAACCACCTAAACCAGATCATCGGGAATTTGAGCATAACGACTGGTCCAAATAGGATGGCATTCCTCTTTATTCGATTTTCATCTCTCTGGTCAACAGATCGAGTACGGCGGAGGAACAATCCTTGTCATTATATAATATCTGATAAACCTGCTCCAGAATCGGCATGTCCACTTGCAGCCGTCTGGCGAGATCATAGACCGATAATGTGGTCTTGACGCCTTCTGCCACCATTTCCATCTCCTCCAGGATGACGGCAATTTTTTTTCCCTGGCCTAATTTGAGACCGACAGTTCGATTCCGACTCAAATCACCGGTACAGGTGAGGACCAGATCGCCAAGTCCGCTCAGACCAAAAAAGGTCAGGGGATCGGCATTCATTTTTACCCCCAGTCTCTTGATCTCTGCCAGTCCTCTGGTTATTAGTGCCGCCCGGCTGTTTAAGCCGTAACCGAGACCGTCACTGATACCGGCGGCAATGGCTACTATATTTTTCAGGGCAGCGCTTATCTCCAGCCCGATGACATCACTGCTGGCATAAACCCGGAAGCGTTCGGTACCAAATATACTCTGCAGCTCCTTAGCTGTTTCAATATTATGGCAACCAATGGTCACTGCTGTCGGCATGCCCAGGGTCACCTCTTTGGCAAAAGAGGGTCCGGAAAGAACGGCTAAGGAAATCCCTTTTTCTTGTAAGCGTGAACCTAAGACCTCGGCCATAACCTGGGTCATGGTCATCAAACTGTTATTTTCAATGCCTTTGACAGCCGAGACAATCCGGCAACCTTGTTCTAAAAAAGGGACCACTGCTTCAAAAACCAGCCGAAAACCATGCGACGGCACCACCATACAGACGGTGGTACAGCCTCGGACGGCAGCCGCCAGATCAACGGTAGGTAATAAGGATGGCGGAAAGTGATAGCCGGGGAGATATTTTTTGTTTTCCCGCTCGCGATCCAGAGCGGCTACATGCTCTGGATTATAGCCCCATAAGGCCGTCTCCAGGCCCTTGCCGGCCAGCACGCCAGCCAGAGCGGTTCCCCACGAGCCGGCCCCAATAACCGCTATTTTATTACTATTATTCATTAACAAACTCGTCGCCTGCTGTTTCCCCGTCGTCGTCATCGTCTGAATCGTCACGGGCCACCTGATCCATGGCGACCACCTTTTCACCTTCTTCCAGATTGATAAGTCGAACACCCTGGGTTGTACGGCCGATGATGCGCAGATTTTCCAAAGGAATGCGAATCATTTTTCCGGAATCAGCAATAAGAATAACCTCGCTACTGTCCTCAACCTGCATAGCGCCAATGACTGCACCATTGCGCTCGCTGGCCTTGATCGCAAAAATGCCCTTTCCACCCCTTCTCTGCACTCGATACTCATCGACTGGACTTCTTTTTCCGTAGCCGTTTTCAGTAACCGTAAGGATAGAGGTATCCGAAGAAATCACAATCGCGCCGACAACAAAATCATCAGCCGCCAGATTGATGCCGTTGACGCCGGCTGCGGTTCGACCCATGGTGCGGATATCGGACTCATGAAAACGAATCGATATACCTTTGGAGGAGATAAGGAGAACAGTATCATCGCCGCTGAGGATATGGGCGGCAATAATCTCATCACCTTCCTTGATAGTCAGAGCCCTTTTTCCTTTTTTCAACGGACGGCTGAATTCCTGGAGACTGGTTTTTTTCACCCGACCGGAGCGGGTAACCATCAAGATAGTTTTATCAGCCGTCTTATCCTGAATATTAGAGATAGGCAGGATAGCCGCCACCTTTTCGCCTTCGGCCAGATTCAAGAGATTAATAATGGCTTTGCCGCGGGCGGTACGGCTGGCCTGCGGCAATTGATAGACCTTGCGCCAGAATATTTTTCCATGATTAGTGAAAAAGAGAAAGGTATCGAGGGTCGAGGCCACATACAGATTGGTGACAAAATCCTCCTCAATATTGGTCACTCCACGAACACCTTTACCGCCTCGATGTTGGGAGCGATAGAGGCTGACGGGATTGCGTTTGATATAACCGGACAAAGTAACGGTTACCGCCATCTCTTCCGGGATAATCATATCTTCCAGCAGGATTTCATCAACGGCATCAATGATCTCAGTGCGGCGGTCATCACCATAGGTCTCTTTAATTTCCAGAAACTCATCCCGAATAATCTTTATGACCAGGGTTTCATCGGCCAAGATGCCGGCCAGCCGTTCTATCTCCATCATAACTTCGTTATAATCGGTGATTATTTTATCCCGTTCCAGACCGGTAAGACGTTGCAGGCGCATATCAAGAATCGACTGGGCCTGAATGTCCGAAAAATCAAAGCGTCTGATCAGCTCATCTTTAGCCTCCAGCGGATTTTTAGCCGCCCGGATCAGTTGCACCACATCATCAAGATTAGTAATAGCAACCTTGAGCCCTTCCAACAGATGAGCCCTTTCTCGGGCCTTATTCAACTCAAAGACAGTTCGGCGATAGACAATAGTACGACGATGGAGCAGAAAATGTTCCAGTATTTGTTTGAGATTCAACACCTCTGGTCTGTTATTGACAATAGCCAATAAATTAATGCCGAAGGAGCGCTGCAACGGGGTCATTTTATAGAGCTGATTAATGACAATATCTGCGATCTCATCTTTTTTTAATTCGAGAACAATACGCATGCCATGTCTGTCAGATTCATCCCGGACCTCAGAGATAGAGGTGATTTTTTTATCTTTCACCAGAATGGCAATCTTTTCCACCAGGGTGGCCTTGTTCTGCTGATAGGGTATCTCTGAAATTATGATCGCTTCGCGTTTGCCATCCTTCATCTTTTCAATATGAGTCAGGGAACGCATCATGACACTGCCACGGCCAGTTTCATAGGCCTCTCTGATTCCGGAGCGACCACAGATAAGGGCGCCGGTCGGAAAGTCCGGTCCACTGATATGGGTGATCAGTTCATGGACAGTAATGTCAGGATTATCGACCAGGGCTATTAAACCATTCATCACCTCGGTCAGATTATGGGGCGGGATATTGGTGGCCATGCCGACCGCAATACCTGAAGAACCATTAATCAGCAGGGTCGGTATTTTACTGGGCATGACAGATGGTTCTGTCATGGAATTGTCATAGGTGGGGACAAAATCCACGGTTTCCTTCTCTAAATCGGCAACAATCTCCCGATCTATTTTCGTCATCCGGGCTTCGGTATAACGCATGGCGGCCGGTGAATCGCCGTCCATGGAACCAAAGTTACCCTGGCCATCCACCAGGGGGTAGCGCATCGAAAAGTTCTGGGCCATGCGGACAATGGTATCATAGGCCGCAGTATCACCATGAGGATGATATTTACCGATCACATCACCGACGATTCGCGCGGATTTTACATAAGGCCGGTTATAAAAGACACCCAGTTCCCGCATGGCAAAAAGGGCGCGCCGATGCACCGGTTTAAGGCCATCCCGGACATCCGGCAGCGCTCGACCGATAATGACGCTCATGGCATAATCCAGATAGGATTTCTGCAGTTCTTTTTCGATTGATATGGTCGGGTTTTGTTGCTGTTCTGTTTCTATATTCATAAAAAACTCTTTTTAATAAACCTTTGATGGATTCACGGTCAAATGTGAATTTAAACTATGTATTAGTTTATATATCGAGAGAAGTAACTTCCAGGGCATGATTCTGGATAAATTCCCGGCGGGGTTCAACTTTATCTCCCATAAGGGTAGTGAACATATCATCGGCCTGTTCGGCATCATTGATTGTTACCTGCACCAGAACTCTGTTTTCCGGATTCATGGTCGTATCCCACAGTTGCTCGGGATTCATTTCTCCCAGACCTTTATAGCGTTGAAGATGACTGCCTTTAAAGGTTTCGTTGCGGACCGTTTGGATCATTTCACTCCAGTCTTTGGCTTCAATGCCTGTTTCCTGGCCGCTGCTGCTTTTTTTAATAATAATAAAGGAACTCTTCAGATAAGCCCGGATCGCCGGGAAAAGACCGATGGCATTTCTATATTCATTGATCAGAGGAATATGGGGTCCCAGGGTTATATAAAGATGGGCCTTGCCCTTTATCGAAATATCGACCTCATAACAGGTTGGGCGCCAGCGGCAGGGTCGAATAGGACCTATCACCAGTTTTTCACCGGCCAGTTGGTCAATAAGACCTTGTAAAAATTCCTGGTCGGCAAATTGATCGGCGGAATGGATATCATTTGCCAGCAGAAAATAAAGCATCTCCTCCCAGATATTCATCCTTTCCAGATAGGCAACTATTTGCTTGTATATTGACAGTTTTCTTAATTTGTCGACGAGAATATCACCGGAAAGATCCGGTGCTGTCGAGCCTTCGGTCTTGATCTCCATTATCTGGCTGGCTTCATTAAACAGATGATCATTCAAATCCTTATCTTCTAAGAAATATTTTTCCTTCTTACCTCTGCCCAGTCGATATAGTGGCGGCTGGCCGATGTAGATAAAGCCACCCTCGACCAGAGGCAGCATCTGCCTATAAAAGAAGGTAAGAAGCAGGGTGCGGATATGGGCGCCATCGACGTCGGCATCAGTCATAATTATGACTTTATGATAACGTAATTTTGCTACATCAAACTCATCTTTTCCGATCCCGCAACCCAAGGCGCCGATCAGATTTTTTATCTCTTCACTATCTAATATCCGGTCAAAGCGGGCCTTCTCCACATTCATGATTTTGCCGCGTAAGGGGAGAATGGCTTGCACCGATCTATCCCGGCCCTGTTTGGCTGAACCACCGGCTGAATCACCCTCAACAATAAAAATTTCCCGTTTGCTGGGATCTTTTTCCTGGCATTCTGCCAGTTTACCGGCCAACAACAGACTGGTTGATCCTTTTTTCCGCGACAGATCCCGCGCCCGCTTCGCCGCTTCTCGAGCCCGGGAGGCCTCAACCACCTTAATCAGGATTTTTTTGGCCTCTTGCGGATTCTGTTCCAGATAAATGGTTAATTTTTCCGCACAAACAGATTCAACAATTGATTTTACCTCGGAGTTCCCCAGTTTGGTTTTGGTCTGGCCTTCAAATTGAGGATCCGGTACACGAACTGAGATGACACAGGTCAGACCTTCCCGCATATCATCGCCACTCATTTTTTCTATCAGGCTTCTAGCGCTAATATCATCACCGGCATAGCGATTAATACATTTGGTGAGGGCGGCCCGGAAGCCTGCCACATGGGTGCCACCTTCTCTGGTATTGATATTATTAACAAAAGAAAAAAGTCTTTCGGTATAGCCATCAAAATATTGAAAGGCGATTTCAACCTGAACCAGATCTTTTTCGCCAAAAACAAAGATGGGCTCAGGGGTAATTGGCGTCCTTTTGCGGTTCAGATATTCCACATAGGATTTAATGCCGCCTTCCGCAAAAAAAGTATCTTCAGCCCCCGATCTTTCATCTTTTATAAAGATACGAACCTCTTTATTCAGATAAGACAGTTCCCGCAGCCTGTTATTAATCGTCTCATAATTATAGATTGTCGTTTCGGTAAATATTTCCGGATCAGGTTTAAATGTTATCCGGGTTCCCGTTGAATTACTTTCACCTATGATCTCGAGTTCACCGACTTTGGCTCCATATTGGTAAGATTGTCTATAAATTTTACCATTACGTTTAATTTCGGCGCTGGCTTCGATGGAAAGGGCATTAACTACGGAGACACCAACGCCATGCAGGCCACCGGAAACTTTATAAGAGGAGTGATCAAACTTACCACCGGCATGCAAGGTGGTCATTACCAGTTCCAGAGCTGATATTTTTTCCGTTGGATGCATATCTACCGGTATACCCCGGCCATTATCTTCCACCGATACCGAATTATCTTCGTGAATTACTACATGTATCTGGCTGCAATAGCCGGCTAAAGCCTCATCTATACTGTTATCCACCACTTCCCAGATCAGATGATGCAGACCTGACTCTGCCGTATTGCCAATATACATGGACGGTCTTTTACGGACCGCTTCCAAACCATCAAGAACTTTTATCTGTTCCGCTCCGTATGCTTTATTGTCTTCTGTCACTCTGTATCCTTTATTCAATTAAAATAAAAATATCCATTCATGAAGTATGAATGGATATTTTTTGTAATAACAATATGTTATAATTTTACTAAAGTTGCATCGGCATAATTATACTTAAAAAACCTTCATCAAAATCTGATTTTAACAGACAGGGACTATTATTAGAATTGATAAAGGCATCTATCGTGTCCCCTTCCATCACTTGTAATGTCTCGATAAAAAACCGACAATTAAAACCCAGGAGCAGGGGTTCGCCATGATAAATTATTGATTGTTCATCTTTGGCATTACCAATATCGGCATTCTGCGAAGATAAAATCATCTTATCATCCATTATTTCTAATTGAATGGTATGAAAGATATCTTCGGTAAAGAGATTGATCCGCTTAAGAGACTCTAAAAAAGGTAATCTATCAATTTTTATTTTATTATTAAGCTGTATCGAATCTATAATAGCCCGATAGGGTGGAAATTCTCCCTGTTTCAGCCTTATGACCATAACGGCATTATCATCTTTGATGATTAATTGTTTTTCTTCAAAATTTACCTGGACACTATCCCGGTTTTCACAAAATTTCTTAAATTCCTGAATGCCTTTTTTGGGAATAAGGGTCATTTTACCCAAAATCAAATGGTCCACATCTGTCGAAATTTCTTTTTCCATTACAGAGAGACGATGACCATCCGAAGAAATCATCCGCAGATAAGATTTATTGTCTCTTTTTTCTTTTTCAAAAAGAACGCTGGTTAAGACATAATTATTTTCCTGTTCACTGGCTATCGAATAAATTATTTTTTCAATAAGATCTGAAAAGACATGAGCTTCAAAAGTGACAAAATTTTCCTCATTAAAGGAGGGAAACTCAGGAAATTCATCATTAGGCATGCCGGCCAGGTTATAAATACTTAAGCCGGCATGAATGATAACCCAGCTATTGTCAGTTTCTTCAATATTTATGGAATCCAAACCGGATTCTCGGACGATTTCAAAAATTTTCTTGCTGGGCAGGGTTAAACTGCCGAAATTTTTAATTTCGGCCGGAATTTTTATCTTCAGGCCGACCTCGAGATCAGTGGCGGTGAGCAGGATGTTATCATCGTCAGTTTCAATAAGAATATTGGAGAGGATAGCCAGCGTTCCCCGTTTGTTGGAAATATTTTGCAGCGCAGTCAGGGCTTCTAAAAAAACGTTTTTTGATATACTGCAATTGAGAGTCATAAAAAACCTTTATTAAATTGTTTTTTTATTATTGTTATTAAGCCGGTTTGTTTGTTTATTTATTTGGTAACTATTCAATATTAAAATAATAAAAATAAACTAAGATTTGTGTATTAATTCCTCAATTTTGTTTAATTCCCATTGTGAACAGACTTATAAACTGTTTTTTAATAAACTATGAACTTTCTGATGTTTAAAACATCTTAAAAAGAAAATTAACTTAATGATATATTTATCTTTTTAAGACTAATTTAAACCACCATAAATTACAATAAAATAAAAAAATAAACAGTGATAAATTTTAATAAAAACAGCTTAAATCAAAGACTTCATACCATATTTTCTTATGCCTTAGATAAGGCGGTTTTTCCTGGGGCTGCGGTTGGTATTTCTTTATGGAATGGAAATCAATATCAAAGAAAAATAGACCATTACGGTCTGGCCCGGATGTATCCGCAAAACAGGAAATTAACCCCAGCTACTGCTTTTGATCTGGCTTCTTTAACCAAGCCGTTGGCAACAGTACCAGCCTTGTTATCGTTAATGGCTAAGGGGCAGCTTAACTGGGAAATGAATCTTAGCCAGATTTTTCCAGGCGAGATAGGTGAAGATAAAGCTGATATCACCATAAAACAATTAATGACTCATGGTGCCGGTCTACCGAGTCATAAAGATTATTTTAAAAAATTGATAACATTTCGGGATAATAAAAAAAAAGCGTTGTTTAGCTGGATCATCCAGGAAAAATTACAATATCAACCCGGCCGTGATTGTTTATATAGTGATCTGGGCTTTTTATTATTAGGTTATATTATTGAGAAAATATCGGGTAAAAATCTGGCCGAATATATAACAGAAGAAATTTATCGGCCGATTAATCTTCAGGATAGTCTTTTTTATATCGATCATGAACCACAAGACCAAATGTATGCAGCAACAGAAATATGCCCCTGGACCGGCCAAATTCTCTCAGGAAGGGTACACGATGATAATTGCCGAGCCTTGGGAGGAGTGGCTGGCCATGCCGGTTTGTTTGGAACAATAGAGGGGGTGCTTCAATGGTGCGAATACTTACTATCCCAACTGAAGGAAAGATGTACACATCCTGCTTTTACTAATGAATTATTAAAAAAAGCGGTAAATAAAGAACCAAACTCGGCTTGGACGCCTGGTTTTGATACACCGTCACCGAGCGGTTCCAGCAGCGGCCGCTTTCTCTCCCCATCTGCTTTTGGCCATCTGGGCTTTACCGGGACTTCCTTCTGGATTGATCCGCAAAAAGAATTAATAATTATTTTATTAACAAACCGGGTTCATCCCAGCAGGCACAATGAATTAATCAGGCAATTCAGACCTTTGTTTCATGATACTATTTTGCAAACCTTATATGGCTCAAAATAAAAAGCCCCTGTGTATCTAAATACACAGGGGCTTTTTATTTATTACTAATTAAAAAAAATATTACCACCAGGAAACAGTTTTATCAGCAGCAATAACTTTTGCCACCAGCAGATCATAATCCGGATTTTCGACATTAAGGTAGAATTCATCCGCCTCACGGTCTCTATTTAAAATAGCCACCAGTGTTTTAACATCACGATTAGGCTCTGAACGATAAACTTGTAAGATTTTCATAATTACTCCTTTATTTAGGCACCAGAACAGGACGGTGGTGGCTCGTTGGTTTGCTTTGAAAGACCATAAGGTATAATAAAATCAGCATCTCTTAAGGCTTCTCCCAGTTCTTCCAATGAAATCTCGGAAATCAACTTATCGCCGTCTTCGTCTACACAATTATCCGGAGCCGGAGCGCCGCAGGAGTAGACCTGTCCTTCCATATCCTTAACCCAGGCAATATTATCGCTCATATAGGTGGTAAAAGGAGGAAATTCTCCATTCATGATAACGGGAAAGGCATAATGATTTTCAACAGACAAACCCAGACCTGAACGAACGCCGTCACCATACATACGGTTAGCGATTAAAAAATATACTTTTAATGATTCCATTACTTTCTACTCCTTATAAAACGATATAATTACCGCACTCTTCCAGCTGAGCACCGTGGAAAGCCTGGGTCCGCATTTGCTTGTTTGATAAACCAGCCGGAATATCAGCAGCAGAATCATATCCTTCACAGGTATAACTATCGGCACAGATAGCTATGTTTTCTTCACCACACATCTCAGCAAGAGCTTTAAAACGTGGATCTTTAGTCAGATGCACAGACTTATAAGTGAAGAAAACCATGGGTTGTTTTCCCGCTTTGTCAGCAGCATTGGCAATACCAACCACGTGCCGCATATTTTGGGATGAGGTTACAAAAATAGCAAATTTATTCGGATCGGCAGCCATTGGCTTTATCCTCCCTGAAGGAAATTAAATGATAAGAATTAACCTTTTTTAATAAAAAAGCTTATATAGCCGGACTGTTCTTTCTCGCCGAGATATTCATGACCGCCACGCGCGCACCAGCCGGGAATATCATTACGGGAGCCGGGATCGGTGCCGTCAATCTGCAAAATTTCACCTGAGGCAAGCTTGCCGATTTCTTTTTTGGTACGCAGAAGAGGCATTGGACAACTTAATCCCTTGGCATCAAGTGTAGCAGTTACTGCCAGTCCTTCTGGGGCAACTTTGACATCACTCATTTTATTTCCTCCTAAAAAATAGTGTAAGTAGATATAAAATATTTTTATACCTGAAATAATATTCAGAAGCCTTATATCCAAATATTAAAAATCAACAGCTATATTTTATACGTTAGCCAATTTTATCTGTCAAGGATAATTTGAATGACTGTTCAATGACGGTTATTGCTGTAACAATTTGTTTTTATAAAAAAAAATCTTAAGATTAGACAAGGTTTGTTTCCTTTTTTCTCTAAGATGCTTGACAAAAAATGTCTGCAAGGGTAAACAAAAAATTCTTTTAATCCGTATCATTTTAAAGACTTTAGTTAAAAATAAAAGGGGGCCGGCATGAGTGAAGAGAATATAATGGGTGGTAAAGTTAAAGAGCTTTATAAGACCCTATGTCAATCGGAGTGGAATGCCACAGTAACAGGTATCCTGGTTGGTTTTTTATCAGTTTTAATCATGGCCTGGTGGCGACCTTGGGGGGCAGTTGGTGCCATCAGAAACTGGGGTGATTGGATGATGTATGGGCTCACCAATCTTACCGGATCAAGTGCTGGTATTTTCAGTTATTATGCAGAAGTTCCCCGGTCGGCGTTGATAGATTCCGGTTCCGTAATTGGTCTTTGTTTTATTCTTGGTGCCTTTATATCCGCCTGTCTGGGTAAGGATTTTGCCTTAAGAATTCCTCCTTACCGGGAGATGGTGAAGGCGGTTTTGGCGGGACTTTTTATGGGCATAGGGGCTACCCTGGCAGGTGGTTGTAATATCGGTGGTTTTTATAATGCTATCGGTAACCTGGCGGCCAATGGTTTTACCATGTGGATCGGTCTGGTGGCAGGAGTTATCCTCGGCTTGAAACTCCTTTATATGGAGATGGAATATATTACCTGGGGCGATGGCGGTTCGGCCACCATCGAGTTGCCGGCTCCTCTTATTTATCTGCTTGGGGTGATAGCTACCGCCGGTCTTATCTGGTGGTCTTACACTTATGCCGGCAATAGCGAAGATGGTTATCTGGTGTCGCTCAGCGGGGTTATTCTTATTGCCGCCGCCTTGGGCTATGCCATGCAGCGTGGTCGTTGGTGTATGGTCCAGGGTTTTCGTGAACCGCATATGACCGGCAATAGCACTCTGGCCAAATCGGTCGCCTTGTCTATTCTTATTGTCGCTATCGGGGCCGCTGTTCTTAAGTATTCGGTGCCGATGCGGGCCGAGGGTATTGCCGTGCTTGATCCTGCTAATTATGGGCGCGGCTCTGCTGGTGGAGGCGGGTAGCACGGCGGCTCTATTTCAGGTCCGGCGCCTCTGCTGGCTGGCGGCCGTGGAACCTGCTCGGTGTGGCGGGGGGGGAAAGGGCAGCGGACAGTAGTGCTGGTTTTTGCGCTTTATGCTAGTGCCCACTACGTGTT
>ERZ1284729.25-NODE-25-length-25319-cov-15.583558_pt1 | contig 25319 bp, 28 predicted proteins | sample MGYA00454602_ERZ1284729 | MGnify/ENA primary metagenome ERZ1284729 (study PRJEB36292, sample SAMEA5787381) | metagenome | biome: Arctic soil; feature: perennial spring outflow channel; material: sediment | place: Canada | collected 2017-07-08 | depth 0.05 m ... | reverse complement strand
AACTGTTAATGGCAAGGTCATAACTTTGCAGTCCGAAACCTATGATTATCCCTTTCGCATTAGGCGAAATAAAAGACTTATGTCGGAATTTTTCCCTAGAAAAAGTATTGGAAATATGTACTTCCACCACCGGGGTATTAATCGCTTTTAAAGCATCCCCCATTCCTAAAGAAGTATGGGTATACGCTGCGGCATTTAGGATAATTCCATCAAACAATTTATCGGCTTCCTGCAACTTGCCTATTAGTTCACCTTCTATATTGCTTTGAAAATAAGACAACTCTACATCCCTGAATTGAAATTGAAGTTTTGAAAAGTAATCCTCAAAATTTTGGTTGCCATAGGTTTCAGGTTCTCTGCTGCCAAGCAAATTCAAATTAGGTCCGTTAATAATTAATAATTTCATTTGTTTATATTATTGTTTGAGTGATTGCTAAAGATATTTAAATTTGAAGCAAAAAAAAAACGGAAGCTATCGCGCCCGCTTCTTCCAAAATAATTTTCCTTCAAAATCTATCTTATTTATCAGGATATGTATCTTTTTTACTATTAAAACCAAATTCAATCCCAGATTTACCGAGTTAATTGAATTTTCGTGCACTTCTATTCCGGAATATGACGCAATTAATCTTATTATTCCAAAATCATATCCAAGTTTGGTTCTGTAAAAAAAAGCCTACATCATTTCCATTCCATAATTTCCATTAATCGGCTCCAATAGCATAATCTAAATTAGCTCCAAAAATTAAATGTTGAAAATCATCTGTATTCCTATATGTAACGTGACCTTTATACCTTTTCTTATTTCCCCTTGAGATTAAGAGTCAGCAAAATTCAAATATGATGAAAACCACAGTTAAAAGCAAAGCGGAAGCCTAGGCTTCCGCTTTAATAAATTTATCATTCTTGTTTTTAAAAAATAAAGCCCACTCCAGCCTGGATTACTGAGTGTTTTGCATCTGCACCAGATAATAAATTATTAAAACTGTCATCATAAATATCGGTTAAACCAATATTATAACGTCCGTTTACAAAGAAACCGCCTCTGAATTTATAAGAAGCTCCCAATGCCACACTAAAATCAACCTTATTGAATTGATCTTCGCTTAATGAAATTTCTCCATTATTGGGACTGGAAGGATTGGAATCTATTTCACTGTTTACCAAAAATCCCACTTGTGGTCCTGCTTCCAGTGCCAATCCGTCAAAGACATAAAACTTTGCAAGTACAGGAATGTTAATATAATCTAACTGGTATTCAATATCATTCGCATTATTCCTTTCTGCAATATCATATCCTTGTCCTGAATAAAGTACCTCTGGCTGAACAGAAAATTTGTCGGTTAAAGGAATCTCAGCCAAAAGGCCTAAATTAAAAGAAGTTCTTCCATTTGGATCGTTAAAGGCATTTGAACCGTCCCCCGAAAAAGTTGAAAAGTTAACGCCTCCTTTAACACCAAACATTACATATTCCTGTGCGCTCATCGCGGTAATTCCAAACAAAGCAATTGTTATTAATAAAACTGATTTTTTCATGATTTTTGTTTTTAAATTCAATACCAAAATTAGTCTTACATTTGTTAAGAATTTGCTTACAAAAGCATAAAGTATTGCCAATACTATTTTTTAATTTTGTTAATAACTGCTCTAATGACCTGGCATCAAGCTCTTAGTGACTTTAAGAACTATCTGCTTCTAGAGCGTGGCTTAGCGGAGAATTCTGTGCTTAATTATTCTTTGGACATTAAAAAACTTATCAACTACTTAGAAGCCAATTCCATAGCTATTTCCCCATTAAAAATTTCAGAAGAAATTCTCCAGCAGTTCATATATGAGGTCGCAAAAGTGGTAAATGCCCGATCGCAATCGCGTATAATTTCCGGTTTAAAGAGTTTCTTTATTTATTTAATTTTTGAAGGTTACCGGGAAAATAACCCTATGGAATTGATAGAATCTCCAAAAATTGGACGCAAACTGCCTGACACCCTCTCTATTAATGAGATCGATATTTTGGTCAACTCTGTAGATTTGAGCACCAAAGAAGGCGAACGCAATCAGGCTATAGTTGAAACCCTCTATGGATGTGGGTTACGGGTTTCAGAATTGATCGACTTAAAATTATCTGATCTGTTTTTTAAAGAAGGATTTATAAAAGTCACGGGTAAAGGCAATAAGCAACGTTTTGTGCCTATAGGTGAAGTCACCCAACAATATATTTCAGAATATATAAGGAATTCCAGAACGCTGGTTCCTTTAAAGAAAAAAGCTTCAGATGTGCTGTTTTTAAATCGTCGCGGAAATATTCTTACTCGGGCAATGATCTTCACCATTGTAAAAAATCTTGCCGTATTGGCAGATCTTCAGAAGAATATAAGTCCACATACCTTTCGTCATTCTTTCGCTACGCATCTTTTGGAAAATGGAGCCGATTTAAGAGCAATCCAGCAAATGTTGGGACACGAGAGTATCACTACCACTGAAATTTATATGCACGTGGATAAAAGTCATCTTCAGAAGGTAATTACAGAATTTCATCCCCGCAGGAATTACTAATATTTTGCTAAAGTGATGCCCTAATTTTTTCATGAGGTTCTCAATTGATAACTTTAAGGAAAATTAAATAAAATGAAAGATTTAAAATTTAAAAACGGGGATGGGATGCCAACTATTGGTCTTGGAACCTGGAAATCGGATAAAGGCGAAGTAGGAAAAGCGGTGAAAATCGCTATAAATAACGGATACAGGCATATAGATTGCGCTGCAATTTATGGAAATGAAGCGGAAATTGGAGAGGCACTTTCTGAAATATTTGAGGAAGGAAAAGTTAAACGCGAAGATCTTTGGATCACTTCCAAACTTTGGAATGATGCGCATAAAAAAGAAGATGTGATCCCTGCCCTTAAAATTACGCTGGAGGATCTGCAGCTGGATTACCTGGATCTATACCTGATACATTGGCCGGTAGCATTTAAACCTGGAATTGGATTTCCTGAAAAGGACGAGGAATTTCTTTCGTTGGAAGAAGCTCCCATTATTGAAACCTGGAATGCTATGTTGGAGGCTAAAAAATTAGGATTAACCAAACATGTTGGGGTTTCAAATTTCAGTATTCCAAAACTAAAAAAGCTTATTCAGCAAACCGATGAGATTCCTGAGATGAACCAGGTGGAATTACATCCTTACTTACAGCAAAATGAGCTTTTGGAATTTTGTAAAAAACACAGCATCCATTTAACTGCCTATTCCCCATTGGGAAGCAACGACCGAACTGATGCGATGAAAGCTCCAGATGAGCCTTCTTTGCTTGAAAACAAAGTAATAAAGGAAACTGCAAATAAACACGCTGCGACCCCGGCACAAGTTCTTATCAAATGGAGTGTGTTGCGCGGTACTGCAGTCATCCCAAAATCGGTCCATGAAAGTAGGATCATTGAGAATTTAAAAAGTATCGGTGTCAATTTAGATGAAGAAGATCTTAAGAAAATTGCCGATCTCAATGAACACTTCCGATATGTTACAGGAGAATTTTTTGTTACTGAAGGCAATACCTATGAAAACATCTATGACGAGAAATAAATTCAATTTCTCGGAATTTTGGAATTTGATAATTATTAATTGGAGTTAACAATAAACCCCACAGTTTTAAAAACTGTGGGGTTTATTTATCTTTTAAATAAGAGTTAAGGTCCTATTTTGCAATATTAACTGCTCTTGTTTCCCTTATAACAGTCACTTTTACTTGTCCGGGGTATGTCATATCAGTTTGGATCTTTTGCGAGATTTCAAAAGAAAGGTTTCCTGCTTTTTCATCGGTTACTCTATCGCTTTCCACTATAACACGCAATTCCCTCCCTGCCTGGATGGCGTAGGCTTTTTTAACCCCTCCAAATCCAAAGGCTATATCTTCAAGGTCTTTTAAACGTTTTATATAAGAATCCAGTATTTGTCTTCTAGCTCCAGGTCTTGCTCCACTTATGGCATCACAAACCTGAATAATTGGAGACAATAAGGAAGTCATTTCAATTTCATCGTGGTGGGCTCCAATGGCATTACAAATTTCTGGTTTTTCTCCATATTTTTCGGCCCATTGCATTCCTAAAATAGCGTGAGGCACTTCCGTTTCGGAATCGGGAACTTTTCCAATATCGTGTAATAATCCGGCGCGCTTGGCCAGTTTTGAATTTAAACCTAGTTCTGAAGCCATTACGCCACATAATTTAGCAACTTCCCTGGAGTGTTGCAATAAATTTTGCCCGTATGAGGAGCGATATTTCATTCTACCCACAATTTTGATCAATTCAGGATGCAAACCGTGAATTCCTAAATCTATTACTGTACGCTTTCCAATATCGATAATTTCATCATCGATTTCTTTTTTGGTCTTCTTGACCACTTCTTCAATTCGTGCTGGGTGTATCCTGCCATCGGTAACCAATTTATGCAAAGAGAGCCTTGCTATTTCCCTGCGAACGGTATCAAAACAAGAAAGTATAATAGCTTCGGGAGTATCATCTACAATTATTTCTACCCCCGTAGCAGCTTCTATTGCCCTAATATTCCTTCCTTCTCTTCCAATGATCCTACCCTTTACTTCATCGCTTTCCAGGTTAAATACAGAAACGCAATTTTCGATAGCTTCTTCGGTTCCTATTCGCTGTATGGTAGTGAGTATAATTTTTTTAGCTTCCAGCTTTGCTGTAAGTTTAGCATCTTCAATAGTATCCTGAATAAGGCTCATTGCATCAGCCTTAGCTGTATCTCTCAAAGATTCGGTCAATTGGGCTTTAGCTTCCTCGGCAGAAAGTCCGGAAATCACTTCAAGTTGTTGGATTTTACTAGAATGGAGTTTATCTACTTCCTGTTGCTTTTTCTCTAAATATTCATTTCTGAAAGTGTAATCCTTTGATTTATCTTCCAGATCATTATTTAATTTTTTATTTTTAGCCAATTCGCTGGACAGCTGAGACTCCTTATCTCGTATACGCTTTTCAGCATCACCAATCTTTTTATCACGCCCCAGGATCACTTTTTCGTGTTCGCCTTTCAGCTCAATAAATTTTTCTTTAGCCTGCAGAATCTTGTCCTTTTTAATATTTTCTGCATCAATTTTGGCCTCCCTGATAACTGTGGAAGCAATTTTTTTGGCTCCTTTTACAATTTTTGACGCATTTTTCTTCTCCATGACCTTGGCTATTGCAAATCCAATTCCAATTCCAACCATGCCAATAATTATAATAATCAATATTGATTCCATATTTTTAATTTAATTAAATAAAAAAGCCTGTATTAGCCAGGATTTGTATAAACTCCTTAAAATAAGTATAGGGCTAACAAGCTGATCAAGTATCCGCCAACCTGAAATAAATCAGGAACGGCACGCTTTTACAACTTAAACTCACCCTTTTTAAAGAAATCACGTTGAGTTTATCAAAAAAATCACTAATACAGGCAGTAAACCTTGTGTTATTTTAAAGAACTTAGGTAGTTAAATGTTTATGAAGAAGTTCATTGAGCGACCTCAATTTATCTTCTGCCAGTTCCACTTCACTATTATTATCTAAAGATTTTTGCTCAGTTTGTCCAGCAAATTGTAAGGCGCACATCGCCAATACATCCTGCTTGTCCCTAACAGCATAACTCTGCTCAAATTGCTTAATCATTGCCTCTATCTTTTTTGCAGCTTTGCGCAATCCCTCTTCCTGATGGGATTGAATTGTCATAGGGTAAACCCTGTCTGCAATAGAAATTTTGATTTTAAGCTGATTTGACATTTATTATTTTTATTCTGATAATTGAACAATACATTGATCGATATCTCGAATTAAGCTGTTTATTTTGAGCTTTGTTTCTTTTTTGTAATCTTTACTGCCAAGCAACCCATTGGCGGCTTTGAGTGTTTGGATTCTATTTTCAGAATTTTTAACGTCCTCAGCCAGCTGTTCATTTTCCTTTTTTACGGAGGTCAATTCTTCCTGAATAGAATGATTTGTTTGCCTGAGTGCCTCATATTTATGAAGCAACTTGCTAATTCTATTTTCAAGGCTATCAACTATTTCCGTGAAATTACTCATAAAAGTTCAACGTGCTACTTATTGTTACAAAGTTAACATACCTCCTGAAATTTCCCAACACTTTTAAATCTATTTTTAAAAACCTTTTGTTTCCTCATAAACAACGCAGCGCCAAGGCTTTATTTTTCCGTAAAAGTTTGATTATATTTACGCACCCATAAATCGCTGTTTTAAACTAAGATATGAAGAAGATTTTAATACTTTTATTTACCCTGATTGTTACTGTAACTCAAGCTCAACCCAAAGTTCCCTCAGATTACTTCGGAAATCCGCTGGAGGTAGGTTTGGTCCTTTCCGGCACCTTTGGAGAGCTTCGTTCCAATCATTTTCACAGCGGTTTAGACATAAAGACTTTACAACAGGAGGGTTTAAATGTTTTAGCTTCTTCAGGTGGATACGTGAGTCGAATCAACATTCAGCATTTTGGCTACGGAAAAGCCCTATACATCCAACATCCAAACGGCTACATCACTGTTTATGGCCATTTAAAAAAATTTTCCCCTGAAATCGATGCTTATATTAAAAAACAACAATACGCTAAAGAAACTTATGAAATCGAATTATTTCCTGAAGCCGGAGTACTTAATATAAAAAAAGGTGAGTTAGTGGCCTTTAGCGGAAATACTGGAGGCAGCGGTGGTCCGCATTTACATTTCGAGATCAGAGATGGGCAACAACGCCCTATGAATCCCCAGCTTTTTGGAATTCAGGTGAAAGATACCCAGGCTCCTACTATTAATAGCTTATTCGCCTATGCTTTGGGAGAAGATTCCCATGTGAATGGATCGGAACAACAACAACGCATCCGATTAATTCCCCTCGCTGACGGTTCATTTAAAACCGAACCAATTAATGCTTGCGGCAATATTGGGTTTGGAATTTCAACCACCGATAAACAAGATGGAGCTTCCAATAACAATGGTGTTTATAAAATAGAAACCAGCTTAAACGGTGATCCTGTTTTTGAATTGAACTTCGATCGATTTTCCTTTGATGAATCAAGGCATCTCAATCAACTGATAGATTATAAATATTTTAGCAAAAATAAGAGTAGGATCACAAAATTATTCCTTCAGCCTAATAACCCGTTAAGTATTTATAATAATGTAGTAAACCAAGGCAAGCTGAATATCCAAGATAGTTTAACCTACCTCTACAATATCAAAGTTCTTGATTTTGATGGAAATCAACGCATAATTCGAATCCAGATCATTGGAAAACAAAATAATAATATCATTCCGAAGGAAATCAAAAAAACAGATTATTTTGTGCAGGCAGACCAGGCTTTTTCTATAGAGGAAAATGGTATTGATGTTTATATTCCAAAAGGAAGTTTATACGAAGATACCTTTCTGGACATTTCATTTAAAGGCGACACCATCTATTTTCACCAAGACGACACTCCCATCCACAACAGTATAACACTTGGATTTGACGTTAGTAAATACAGACCAGAAGACCGGGAAAAAATGTTTATTGCAAGACTGGGGTATCAAGGCCGTCCCAATTATAATTCAACCTATACAAAGGGAGATCGCTTTACTATTAGCACCAGGACTTTTGGAGATTACACTTTGGCAGCAGATATTAAACCGCCCTCAATTAGCCCTGTTAACTTCCAAAACAATCAATGGATTACCGGAAATTCCAATTTAAAACTAAGAATATCCGATGATATTTCCGGAATAAAAAGCTATCGTGCAACGGTAAACGGAAAGTTTATTTTGATGGAGTATGAATCTAAAAACAATACTCTAACACACGATTTTAACGATGGTGTGGTAACTGAAACAGAAAATAACCTTAAAGTTATAGTCACCGATAATGTGGGGAACAGCACAACCTACGAAGCTGTTTTCTTTAGAAAATAGAAATGAATTTTTTGAGTTAACTCTTAAATTTCAAGTTTTAATAAGAGTAACAAACCAATTGCAAATCAACCTATTAAAAATACATTATAATTATTTACAAAGATTTTTATACTTGGTTGCTATTTTTAAATTTAATTTTCAAAAAACTCTTTTAGGAGAGTGACTACATAATCTATTTCTTGCGTTGTATTAAATCTTGAGAATGAAAACCTAAGTGATGGTTTATTGAGATCCTTTTCAGATAAAAATGCTTCCAAAACATGGGAACCTTTATCGCTTCCGCTTTGGCAGGCACTTCCCCTGGAACATGCAATTCCTTTTAAATCTAATTGAAATAATAGCAAAAGCGCTTTTTCGCGGGAAATAGGCAAGCAAACATTTATAAGTGTATAGGTGCTTTTTCCCGGATCTTCACAAGTTCCATTAAATTTCACCCCGGGGATATTCGCTTCCAACTGATGGATAAAATAATTTTTAATTGAACTGATATATTCGCGTTCTTCCTGCAAATATTTATAAGCCAATTTTAACGCGATTTCCAACCCGATGATATTGTGTACACTTTCAGTGCCGGCACGATGTCCCCGCTCCTGCTCTCCCCCAAAAATCAAAGGTTTTAGACCACTGTGCTTCCTTACAAAAGCAAAACCAACTCCCTTGGGGCCGTGAAATTTATGGGCGCTTGCTGCTATAAAATCCACCGGAATTTCGTTTAGATCCATTTCATAATGGCCTACAGATTGCACCGTATCTGAGTGAAACAAAGCATTACATGATTTACACATTTCACCAACAGCCTTAATATCCAATAGATTCCCTATTTCATTATTAATATGCATCAGGCTTACCAGTGTCTTTTCATCCGAAGCCTTCAACAGTTCTTCCAAATGACCCAGGTCAACTTCTCCGTTTTTATCAAGATTCACATAGACAATCTCTATTTCAAAACGGGCTTTTAAATGATCCAGCGTATTTAATACTGCGTGGTGTTCTATCCGGGAAGTAATAATTCGTTTGACGTCCAGGTCACGAACCGCCGAATTCAGCACAAGATTGTCTGCCTCTGTTCCTCCGGATGTAAAAATTATCTCGGATGCAGATACGTTCAGAAATCCTGCTACAGTCTTTCTGGCATTCTCTATCAATGATTTAGATGATCTGCCATAACTATGTACAGAAGAAGGATTTCCGTAAAATTCCTTCATCACCATAGTCATTTTTTCAATCACTTCGTCACGCATTTGCGTGGTAGCTGCACTATCTAAATATACTTTTTTCATGGAGTGTAAAAATAAAAGAATTAAAATTATTAAGAGGATACTCTGCTATAAATTACTAAAGGTTTATTTTTGCTGAAAATAATTACTATGTACAGGTATTTATGTGTTTTATTTCTGATTGTTGTTTTTACTTCCTGTAACGATGGCGACATCATAGTTACTTCCTTTGATTTTGAAAATCAGGAACTATCTGTCTGCGGTGAGGGCACCAGCAAGGTATTATACAATATCAACAATGAAAATATTTTTGAAACAATTTCATTTACATTAAGCAGTAGTCAATTATCCATTCTGGATAATGTCTTAACCACCAATACCGATCAACCAATCAGCCTTCCTTTGACGGGATCTAATGAAATTATTTATCGCACCTATGACGGAACGGTTCCTAACGATTATTTTTGCGGAGTGATACCTCCTAGTTCTCCAAAAGTAATAGAGGAATTTAAAAGCGTGGGGGGAACCGTTGTAATTTCAACCATTGTAAGAGATGAAACCGATCACGATAAGGATGGAATTCTTTCTGTTGATGAAGGAATGAATGAAGCTAATGGCGGACGTGATACCGATGGGGACGGAATCCCCGATTATTTGGATATAGACGATGATGGAGATAATGTAAAGACATCTGTTGAAATAGCCAGTGCGGGTGACGATCCTACCGCCGATGGTTACAGGGATACCGATGGAGATGGGATTCCCAATTACCTGGATCCTGATGATGATGATGACGGTGTGCCTTCAAAATTGGAGGTAACTCAGGCTAACCAGGATCCTGCATCGAATTTTAACGAGGGAGGAATCCCAAAATATTTAGATATATTCAGTACAGATAGTTTTGATGAAGCTGATTTTGTGATCAAAAATAAGATCCTCGTAAGGTTTCGGTCTTCAATAGATATTCAAAATCTGAAATTGAAAAATCAAGGAGGTGATGGGGAAGAAATCTCATTCACCACCTACAATCTGGGATTTTTCAACTCTGCATCAGTAGAGGCAATTTTGGAACCATCAAATCCTTAGAAATAATCTGAAGAAGGGAAAATTATTAATTTTGGAAAAAATAGACTTCGGTTGCTCCGACTCCATATTTTTGATAATCGGCATCGTAAAATTTCAGGTTGTCATAACGACCCAATAAAAAATCTAATTCTGATTTTAAAACCCCTTCACCTACACCGTGAATAAAAACTAATTTTTGAATGCGTTTGCGAATGGCAAAATCCACCTGTCGCTTTGCTGTCTCTAATTGCAGGTTCAGAATATCGTAATTGCCCATTCCCTTATAGGAATTTACCAACTTTTCAATATGAAGATCTACTTCCATTGGTGGAATATTCCGGTCTTTCGGCTTAATGCGTATGGATTTTGGCTTTTTGATTTGCTGCTTCTCTCTCAAAATTTCAGAAAAATCTGCATCGTTCATGGAAATCATCCTGCTTTGCTGCTCTTCAATTTTCACTAATTCAGATTCGTTAAAATCCAGCGAAAAGCCTTCTGAGGTTTCAATAGTAACCACTTGTCCCTGCACGTGCAATACGATACCCTTTAGGGCATCGTCCAACACTTCAACTTTGTCGTTTACTTCAAATTTCATTTCTGGTTTTCGCTATTAGTTTCTTCCTCAATATCATTTTGAGCATCATCCTTAAAATCATCTTTGGTTTCAACCCAATAATTTGTTGCCCTATAAAGTCCAAACATAATTATTATCAACCCCAGAATTTGTAAATACTTACTTTCCTCTTCCCCGGCAATGGTATAAAGTAAAATTGCTCCTCCAATAAATATTAATACGGTATTGACAGCCTGAGCATATTTTTTGTACATAAACTACTGATTTATAGTATTTAAAAGCTATATTAACCTGGCATTTAAAAAACAAATTAGCTATTTGAAATTCAAATGATCAATTTATGAAGCAAATATACATCATAGCTTTTTTTTTATTGCCATTTTCTGGGTTTTCACAGTTATATATAAAACCTTTTGGAAACCAGGATAGCTATGTCTATGTTGAAGGCCAGTTTATATTTGTAGAAAAAGAAATAGACTTAACTGTCAATCCATCCGGAACTTCAAATGCCGGGATTTATTTGCGGAACGAAGCACAACTCCTGCAGGGAAATTCAAATTCTGCAAATACCGGCAACGGTTTGATCTCTGTATTTCAGGAAGGAAACGCCACTGCTTTTACTTACAATTATTGGTGCTCACCTGTTCAAAACAATTCAAATTCCCCGCTTTTTGGAAATATTTTATTTGAACCTATTGACAAAATAAACAGCAACAAGGCAAAAATCACAAGCGAATTAAATGGGAACGCAAATCCGTTGACCATTTCCAATCGCTGGATCTATAAATATTCCGGGACAGACTATTCAGATTGGATTTATATTGGGAATATTTTTGATATTAATCCGGGAGAAGGATTTACAATGAAAGGTGTTTCCGGAACCAATTCAAACGTAATATTATATGGAATTTCCAATAATCCAGGAAACAAACAGCGCTATGATTTTAGGGGAAGGCCCAATACAGGAAATATCACGTTAGAAATTAAAGAAGATGAAAGTATGCTGGTTGGGAATCCGTATCCATCTGCCCTGGATTTAAATATTTTTCTTCAGGAAAACACAATTATTACAGGTATTGCCTATTTTTGGGATTCAAGCCCTATTCCATCCCATTATTTAAATGAATATCAAGGTGGATATGGCGCCTATTCTCCCGCAGCCGGAAATAAAGGATATGTTCCTGCCATTTTTAGCAAATATGATGTGAATGGAAATTTGATTAATCACAACATTGAAACCGGGAATTATTATGCCAGGCGTTATTCTCCAATTGGCCAGGGATTTTTGGTGGTTGGGAAAGAAAAGGGAAACCTTACTTTTAAGAATGAATATAGAAAAATTGAAAAAGAAAACTCCTCAACTTCCGAGTTTAAGTCAAAACTAATTCCACAGAAAATTTCTGATACAGAAAATGTTGCCTTACTTCGATTAAATGTTGAATTTAAGAACCAATACGTCCGGCAATTGTTGCTCATACATTCGGAAATTGCAACTTCTGGAATAGACCGTGCAATGGATGCACAGAACCTCTCCCTTTTAGAATCGGATTGCGGATGGCTTTTGGAAAATGAAAGTTATTTGATTAACGTCCTTCCTTTTGAACAGCAAGAAAATATTCCATTATATCTCAGATTATCAGAAAAAACTGAACTCAACTTCAAAATAGCCGCTCTGGAAAATTTTAATACTGAGGTGTTTTTATTTGATTCTGTAACAGGATTATATTTTGATCTAAAAAATCAGGATTATAAAATTGAATTAAATGAAGGGGAATATCACAATCGATTTAAGATAGTATATACCAATCCGAACCTTATTTCTGCAAAAGTAGAAATAAAAGAAACTGTAAAACCCCATAAAGATTACGTTATTTTTCAAAACAATCCCCTCACCCGGTTGGAAATTACTAATTCAACCCAAAATACATTCACCTCCATTGCATTATTTGATAGTACCGGAAGGAAAATATTTGAATTCAAAAATGTGCGAACCCAAAATTATTTTGAATTTCCCACACCAAACCTGAGCAATGGAATTTATATGGTGAAAATTACGGGGCAAACAGGAACTATTATTTCTAAAAAAGTGATAATTTCAAATTAAAAATAAATCCTAAGTATGGAAGAATTCCTCCTTCCTTGTTTAAACAAACAGTTATTTGGATTGGAATGTTACGGCTGTGGCAGCCAACGCGCAATGCTTTTGTTATTTGACGGCGAATTTAGTCAGGCTTTCCGGATGTTCCCCGCTATTTATTCCGTTTTGATTTTGTTAATTTTCGTGCTTTATAATCTGTTTTATAAATTTAAATATGATTTCAGTATAAAAATTGGCCTAATTTTAATTAATGTAGCCATCATTCTTATAAATTATATAATCAACATGATCCATTTCTTTAACTAACTTCAAAATAAAAATTTAAATTTGTTCATTATGGAGATACAACGACAAGAATTACCCAATTCAACCCTTATTTTGATTTTTGGAATTTTATCTATAATAGGCTGCTGCTGTTATGGAATTTTGGGATTGGCGTTTGGGATTATAGCAATGTTAATGGCTCAAAAGGCTACTAAAATTTACAATGAAAACCCTGAAATGTACAGTGGATACCAGAATGTAAAAATTGGAAAAATTTTGGCTGTTATTGGAATTGTTTTAAGCGTACTCGTATTAATTATTGGAATCGTATCTCTTATAATTTTTGGTGGTTTGGAAGGAATTCAGGAAATGCAGCGTGAAATGATCAAATAAAAAAAATTACCTCCGGTTTGGTGAAACTGATAAAACTGTCAGAATAGTTTTTAGGCATAAATTTAACCCACGATTAAGTTCGTGGGTTAAATTTAGAATTTCTTCACTAAAAATTGATAAAATCAATTTCCTATTGTGTGCTTGATTTTAGAAATATCATTTTGCAAACTAAACCTATTTCAGCAATTCCATCAATATATCCATGCTAACTTTTTCCTGCTCTCCGGAAACCATGTTTTTAAGGCCATAGACTTGAAATTTTATTTCTTCAGACCCAGCCATAACAACAAATGGGATATCGCGTTTATGAGCATAGTTCATTTGCTTTTTCAATTTAGCAGAATCAGGATAAAGTTCAGCAGCTATTCCTTCCTTTCGCAATTTATGAACAGCTTTTAATCCATACAATGCTTCCACTTCCCCAAAATTGATAAAAAGCACTTTAGTTGTTGAAGTTACTGTTTTTGGAAACAGGCCTAATTCTTCCAGGACTAGATAAATTCTGTCCAATCCAAATGAAATCCCCACCCCACTCATATTTTTTAATCCAAAAATTCCTGTGAGGTCATCATAACGTCCACCACCACCTATGGAACCCATATTTACATTTTCAGGTGCTGAAATCTCAAATATTGCACCTGTATAATAATTGAGGCCGCGGGCCAAAGTAACATCCAGCTCCAAAATGGCGGTTTTTAAAGGCATTTCTGAAATAGCATTTTGTAAAAACTTCAATTCTTCAATTCCTTTTTTACCTATTTCAGAAGAGATTAAAATCTGACTCAAGCTTTCAATTTTTTCGGTGAAGCTGCCCTTCAACCCAAAAATAGGTTGTATTTTTTTTAAAGCTTCTGCAGAAATGCCTTTTTCCAACATTTCATTTTTTACTCCCTGTTCCCCTATTTTATCCAGCTTATCCAGGGCTACAGTGAAATCGATCAATTTTTCCTGCTCCCCGATCACCTCGGCAAAACCCGAAAGAATTTTTCGATTATTAATTTTAATGCTAACACCTTCCAGGTTTAAAGATGAAAATACGGCATCGTATAATTGTATAAATTCAACTTCCTGCCATAAACTATCGCTGCCCACCACGTCTGCATCACATTGGAAAAATTCCCTGAACCTTCCTTTTTGAGGCCTGTCTGCCCGCCAAACCGGTTGGATTTGATAGCGCTTAAAAGGAAATTCCAGTTCGCTTTGATGTTGCACCACAAACCTGGCAAAAGGAACTGTCAGATCATAGCGCAAGGCCTTCTCGCTTATGGAAGCTGTTAACTTCAGGCTGTCCTTTTCCTCTAATGCTTTATTATCAGCCTTATTCAGGAAATCCCCCGAATTCAGGATCTTAAAGATCAACCGGTCACCTTCTTCCCCGTATTTTCCCATGAGGGTATCTGAATTTTCAAAACTTGGCGTTTCAATAGGCTGAAACCCGAATTTTTCAAATTGAAATTTTATAGAATCGATAATATAGGTTCTTTTTGCCACCTCCTCAGGTGAAAAATCCCTGGTTCCTTTTGGGATTGATGGTTTATTTGCCATATTGAATATTTATTTTGCTATGCTGAAATTATCATTTTGTACCTCTTCCTATCTTTAACTCGGTAAGATAGCGGGATTTTTAAAGTGCAAATATCTTAATTTTTGAACGAACCCAAACTAATTTCAATTTTTAAGTAACATTCCGGTATCTTGTTAGTCTAATAAATGCGTTTGATATTTTAATTATGTTCCCACTATTAAAGGAAAATATAAGGATTGCTTTTGATTCTATTAAAAGCCAGATTCTAAGGACAATACTTACAGTTTTGATTATCGCCATCGGAATTACCGCTTTAGTTGGTATTTTAAGTGCGGTTAGTGCCTTGGAAAACACCATTAGCAGTGATTTTGCCTCCATGGGCTCCAACACCTTTAATTTGCAGCGTTACGAGTTTACAACACACACCAGAGGTGGCGGTGAAAGAGAAAAAATAAATCCTATAATAACGTATCGGGAAGTTCGGGAATTCAAGGAAACATATAGTTTCCCGAAAACCCAAACCTCAATTTCATTTAGAGGAACTTCCAATGCTGAAGTTAAATATGAAAGTGAAAAAACCGATCCCGAAGTTTCTGTATTGGGTGTGAACGAATTTTTTCTGGCAAATTCGGGGTTGAACCTGGAGGCAGGCAGGGAATTTAATTATTTTGATATTCAAAACAACAACAATGTTGCCGTTCTTGGTTCCGATTTTGCCGATGGATTATTTAAAAACACTTCTTCAATAGGAAAAACCATCAGTGTTCGCGGAGTAAAGTTTACTGTGATTGGAATTTTGGAGTCCAAAGGTTCTACCTTCGGAAATAACCAGGATCTAAGGGTATTGATCCCTGTAGAACTTGCACGTTCTATGTTTACCCAACCCAATATTAATTATAACATCAGTGTGCGGGTGGGCGACAAGGAAATGATGCAAGGCGCGCAAAGCGAAGCCATTATTACTTTTAGGAACATTAGACGACTAAATCCCGTTGAAGAGAACAATTTTGGAATTGAAAAAAGTGATGATCTGATTAACCGAATATTTACAATTACAGGTTACCTGAATCTAGCAGCCTGGATTATTTCTATTATAACAATTTTTGGTTCCTCAATAGCCCTTATGAATATTATGTTGGTATCTGTTTCTGAACGGACCCGGGAAATTGGAATTAGAAAGGCTTTAGGAGCTAAAAATAGTACCATTGCTACCCAATTTTTTATGGAAACCCTTATTATTGGTCAAATTGGTGGAGTTGTGGGAATAATATTGGGGATTCTTATTGGAATAGGAGTCTCTGCTGCAGCCGATTTTGACTTTGTTACTCCCTGGAAAGCAATTTTATGGGCTACAGGAATCACTATTTTAGTTGCAATTTTGGCAGGAAGTTACCCGGCCAATAAAGCAGCAAAACAAAACCCTATAGAATCCCTGCATTACGAGTAGATCAGGTGTTCACGATTAGGTCAAAATATTCAAATAATTCTCCTTTGGTAATTACAGCTCCTTGTTGTATAAGTGCAAATATATCCTTATTCCTCTCTGCGCTTATCGTTTTGGTTGAGGTAAATAAATTGACGGAATCCTCCATTATATTTTTTTGAAGCCATTGATAGCCTTCTCGTGTTGTAATATCTATCGCCTTGTTCTCCACGGTTACTGCGATAAGATCAATTTCCTCCTGAGAAATATGAAACAGGTACATTTGATTGGGGGAAAAATGTTCGAGATAAGTCACCTGCTCTAAAACTCCTTCCCATATCAAATCGCTAAAAATATCTAATTCTTCCTCTGCAGCTTCTGGTTTTTGTTGTTTTATTTCTTCCCATTCTTTTGCGGAAATAGATTGTGATGCAAGAAAATTGATGAATTCCTGTTGCAATTCTTCAAACTGTTCTTTGCTGAGTCGGGTGTATTTCATTTTTTGATTTGTTAAAAACCTCCTCCTAGAAGGTTGGTTTAGATTAGTGGATTATTTCCTGAAATAGAAAAGCCTACTCAAAATAGAGTAGGCTTTAATTTATATAATAACAGACTTATGCCTGAGCAATAACATCAAATCCGAAAGATGTAATTACCGCGCGGTGAAAGCGCAAAGTAGCTTCGTAACGACCTAAACGTTTAATATTTCCACCAGCAATGGTGATATATTTTTTGTCGAGTTCAATTCCTTCTTTTTCAAGAGCTTCAGACAAATTGCCATTGGTGATAGATCCAAACATTTTATCGCCACCACCTGCTTTTGCAGTTAGTTTAAGCTCTAATCCGTTTAATTTGGCAGCTTGCTTCTTAGCTTCGTCTATATCTTTTTGTTCTTTAAAGGCACGTTGCTTTAAAGTTTCAGCCAATACTTTCTTTGCTGATGGGGTTGCCAAAGCGGCAAAACCTTGAGGGATCAAAAAATTCCTACCATAGCCGTGCTTAACGACTACCATATCATCTTTAAAACCTAAATTCTCTACGTCTTTTTTAAGTATCAATTCCATAATTGCCTTCTTTTTATTTTAATAAATCGCCAACATACGGCATTAATGCTAAATGGCGGGCACGTTTAACGGCAACAGCCACTTTACGTTGATATTTCAATGAAGTACCGGTCAATCGTCTTGGCAACAATTTACCTTGTTCATTAACAAAACTCATTAAAAAGTCAGCATCTTTAAAATCGATATATTTAATACCAGATCTTTTAAATCTGCAATACTTTTTGGTTTTGGAGGTTTCAATATTTAGAGGGGTTAAATATCTAATTTCCCCATCTTTCTTACCTTTTGATTGCTGTTCAATTGTGGACATAACTACGCTTTTTCTTTGTTTCTATTTCTTCTTTTTTCGGCCCAAGCAAGTGCATGTTTATCCAAACGTACAGTTAGGTAACGCATCATCCGCTCTTCTCTCCTGAATTCTACCTCCAGAGGGTTGATAGCCTCTCCTGGGGCTGCAAATTCAAATAAGTGATAGAAACCACTTTTTTTGTGTTGAATTGGGTATGCTAATTTTTTAAGTCCCCAATCTTCTTTGGATATCATCTTGGCACCGTTCGAAATAAGAAAGTCTTCGTATTTCTGAACTGTTTCCTTTATCTGTTCATCAGATAAAACGGGATTCAAGATGAAAACAGTTTCATAATGATTCATAAAAATTGTTTTAAATTAATTTGGTTGCAAAAGTAACATGTTTTTCCACATAAACAAAGCCCCTATCTCACGTTAAAGTACATTTATTATCGATGTAATTACATATTAACTTGTATTTATAGATTTTAATGATTAATATTGTTATGGCTTAACCTGCAAACTATGGAAAATACTTTACTTAAATGTGCCGTCGTTGACGATTCCAGCTTACAGCGTTTGTCTATTGTAAAGCTGATAAAAGATCATCCTAATTTAGTATTAGTCGCAGAATACAATAATGCCATTGAAACTAAAAATGGTCTTTTGGACACAGATGTTGAGCTTATTTTTTTAGATATTGAGATGCCTATTTTATCTGGATTTGACCTTTTGGACAACCTGGTCAATAAACCCCAGATCATTTTTGTGACCGGGAAAACCAAGTATGCCTTTAAAGCCTTTGATTACGATGCTGTAGATTATATTCATAAACCTGTGAATAAGGAGCGGTTTAACAATGCGGTAGCCAAAGCAATCAAACTTCATGAATTAAAGGTCAATGGAACAGCGGTGGAAGATGAAGACTTTATTTTTGTGAAAAGCAACCTGAAGAACAGAAAGGTATTCTTAAATAAACTCAAATATATAGAAGCACTTGGCGATTACGTTAAATTTGTGACTGAAAAAGACACTTTTGTAGTTCTAGCCACAATGAAATCTTTTGAAAATCAACTTCCACAGGAAAAATTCCTGCGCATCCATAAATCGTACATAGTTAATCTGGAAAAAGTGGAACGGTATAACAGTAAGAATATTGAAATCGACAAACAGCATATTCCACTTAGCAGGCATAAAAAATCCGATTTAATAGAAGCATTAAGTGCAATACAATAAATAGGATTCTCTTCTTTTAAAATTCTTTTATCGAAATTAGACACTTTGAAATTCTAGCCAAATTAAAATATATACTTTCTGCATAGGAAATTATCAAGTATAACCGCTAAGGCATAAATCCTAATAAGGATCAACGTTAATTATTACCCTAACTCCTCTCCATCCCCCGATTGCGCTAAAACTATTCAAGATCTTATGAATATACTCCTTGGTTTTTCCCAAGGATTGTTGTGGTGGGATCTTTAGCAGGATGTTTTTGTAATATTCGTTCCTGATACGTGCAACCGGAGGAAATTCCGGTCCTAGCACATTTTCCTTGAACACATTACCCAATGCTTTTGAAATCCATTCGGCGGCGTCGTTGGTTTTTGAATAATCCCGGCTTTTTACCGTGAATTTTATCAATTTGAAATAGGGAGGATATTGGTACTGATAGCGTTCTTCAAGTTGCTCTAGGAACATTCTTTCAAAATCATTAGCTGCTACTTGCTGCACAATTTTATGATGTGGATTGTAAGTTTGGATTAAAACCTTTCCCCGTTTTTTTGTGCGTCCCGCCCTTCCGGCAACCTGTAGCATCAATTGAAAACTTCTTTCATGTGCCCTAAAATCAGGAAAATTCAGAAGATTATCAGCATTCATGATTCCAACCAGGCGCACTTTTCTAAAATCCAATCCTTTGCTCAACATTTGGGTACCCACCAAAATATCAATGGTTTCCTGTTCAAAAGCAGTAATTATTTTTTGATGCCCATGCTTCCCTCGTGTAGAATCTAAATCCATCCTGCCAATTTTCGCCTCCGGTAAAAGAGCTTGCAACTGGGTTTCTATTTGTTCTGTCCCAAAACCTTTGGTTGTTAAATCTACACTGTCGCAAGCCATACATTTTTTCTGCATCGCGATATGGTACCCGCAGTAATGGCAGCGCAACTGGTTGCTGTGATGGTGGAAAGTGAGGCTCACATCACAATTTGGACATTGTGGAGAATGACCACATATATTACATTCCAGAATTGGTGAATACCCCCTTCGGTTTTGAAAGAGAATTACTTGTTCTCCCTCCTCAAGAGTAATTTTAATTTCTTCCAATAACCTATCGGAAAAATGGCCTTTCATCTGCTTTTTCTTATATTTTTCCTTAATATCAACAATCTCAATTTCAGGGAGATGGACATTCCCGAAACGTCTTTTTAAATTGACCAGTTTATATTTTTTTTGTGATGCGTTGAAATAAGATTCTAACGATGGGGTGGCTGACCCCATTAAAATATTTGCTTTGTGCATTTGAGATAAAACCACCGCTGCATCCCGGGCATTATAACGTGGCGCAGGATCAAATTGCTTATACGTTGTTTCATGTTCTTCGTCTACTACAATCAAACCTAAATTTTGAAAAGGCAAAAATAAAGACGAACGTGCTCCCAATACGATCTTTGCTTTTACGTTCGAATTTAATACGTGCCGATAAACCTCCATGCGTTCATTTACGGAATATTTACTGTGATATACCAAGACCTGTTCCCCAAAATAAACCTGAAGTCGGCTAACAAGTTGTGAGGTTAGTGCAATTTCGGGCAATAGATAAAGAACCTGCTTTCCCTGGGAAATAATATTCTCAATTATTTTGATGTAGATCTCGGTCTTTCCGGAAGATGTAACCCCGTGCAACAAGCAAACTTCATCATTTGATAAAACCGTATTGATCTCTTCAAATGCTTCCTGCTGCCATTCATTCAAAACCATAGACTGATCAGAATCCTCTATATCAAATTTTACCCGATCAGTTTTTAAGAAATATTCTGAAAATATTTCTTTATCAATTAAAGATTTTATAATAGCTGTTGATGCTCCGCTGGTTTCAGAAAGAAATTTTAGTTGAACCTGTTTTTTGGATCTTGCCTGAAGCTGAAACCAGGATAGAATAACTTCCCGTTGTTTGGGAGCGTTGCTCAATCCCTCTAAAAGCAGTTGCATATCTTTTTCCGAATCAAACTTCTCATTAAGCTTAATATAGCGAATGAGCTTAGGTTTGTATTGCTCAAAAATTTCCTGGTTTACCACCAAAATATTTTTTAAAACCATACGGTTTATTATAGGCAACACCTTCTTCTTGTCCAGCAGCTGCATTATTTCCTGGATTTTAAGGGAAGATTGGCGCTGAAGCGCTTCATATAGCAAAAATTCTTCATCGCTTAAATCGCTTTCATCAATTTCAGCTGAAGGAACTAATTGCACCAAAGTTTCGCTTTCCAACAAAAATCCGCCAGGAAGTGCCGCTTTAAGCACTTCTCCTTCTGCACACATATAATAACGCGCTATCCAATCCCAAAACTTCAATTGATGCTTTGTAACTACAGGAGATTCATCGAGTATTTGTTCAATTGGTTTGGCTTCATACTTTTGCGGGGCATTTTGATGAATACTGGCAACAATACCTGTATATATTTTGGTTTTCCCAAATGGTACTGCAACCCTCATCCCAGTTTGTATAAATTCGGCTTCGTCCGAGGTTACCTCATAAGTAAACTGTTTTTGTAAAGGAAGTGGGAGGATAACGTTAATATAAAAATTCATTGAATATTCTTAAGTTGGAAAACAAATTTAAGTTTCTTTTTTCTCCAAATAAATAAAACCACCCCTAAAAATATAAGAATGGTTTTATATGCTAATGTTCTAAAAAAATTATATATCCCTTTCCCAAGTTTGGGTTCTGTAAAATATCATCAAATATCCTCTTACCTTCAAAATATCGGGATTCATCTCATCAAGCCAGATTTTACACCTGTATTCTTTTCCGGATTTAGGGTCAATAGCCGTTCCTCCACTATAATAATCTCCGTCTTTTTCCAATCCATCAATTACTACCATTCCTTCAATAGGCATGTCTTTTAAATCTCCCTCACATTTGTTGCAAATACGGTCTCTATCCTCTTCTTTTAAAATTCGCGTGATTTTTCCAAAAACCTGACCTTCCTCCTCATAAATTTCAACGATACACATGGTTTTTCCACTTTCTTCGTTGATAGCTTTCCATACTCCCAATACCGACTGGGCTACCAAGTTGCTACCAACTAAAAACAGCATTAAAATTAAAAATGATTTCTTTCCTATCATTATATCCAAGTTTCAAAGTCAAATTTTTTATTTACCCAAGCTTTATTTATCCCTCAACATCGCCCAACATAGCCTGTTTCAATTTTTTATCGGCAGGTTTGTCAGACAACCAGATTCCAAATAATGCTTTTTTAAATTCTAATCCCTTAATGATTCCCATTTGTTTGGTGTTTTTATAAACCAGCACCCCTTTTGAGGGAATATATACAATATCAAAAACGTCTTCTTTGTTAATTTGTTCTTCAAAATAACTTATAAATTTTTTTATTTCAGAAGAAAGTGCTTCAGTTTTACCATTAGTTGAATTTTCAAAACCTTCATTTATGGCTGATACCATTTTATCACTGGAAATAAGACCAGATACAATGTGGAGTTTAATAGCCTCAGGTATATTACTGTTCACAATCTCATTGGCATCAGAGGATTTTGAGGTTAAATAAAGTGCCCCGGTATACATATCCATCCAATATTTTTCTCTTACTCCTGCTCCGTTTAATATTAATTTTTCACCTTCAAAGCTCACTGTATTAGGTAAGGTTACTCCACCAACTTTTGTTTGAGCGGGGGCTGAGGCGAAAATTGTGATCGCAAATAATAATAAGAATGCTTTTTTCATAATAGTTTGATTTGTTAATTAATATTTAATCCCTTTTTTCATTTTAATTAAACTTGCATTTAATTCAAAACCCAACAACAATATATTTGAATTTAACCAAATATAGATCATTAAGACCAAAAGTGCTCCAATGGAGCCATACAATTCGTTATACTGAGAAAAATTTTCTATATATAAACCAAAAAGATAGGTTGTAATCAACATAAGCAGGGTTGTGAACAAAGCTCCTATTGAAAAAAAATTGGATTGTCTCCCTTCCTTTGTTCCAAAATAATACAATGTTGAGACTACTACATAAATTAACAGAACAAACACCGCATATTTCACCAACTTTGTCGATAAACCCTTTTCAATAAAAATACCTATTTCGCTTAAATCATCCACAGCATAGGTTAAATAAACCATCAATATAACAGTTATAAGCAACAATAATGCCATGAAAATAGACATTCCGACAGCTACCACGTATTGTTTTACTATAGATCTATTAGTATTTGTGTGGTATGAAAATTCAAATCCTGTAAAAATTGCGTTTACACCATTGGTCATTAAAAATATGGATAAAACAAAAGCAAAAGAGAGAAGACCTCCACGGGGGGTGTTGGCAATATCCAAAAAAATATCATTAAAAAATTCGGATGTTGTTGGTGGCAAAAGAGAGTCCATAAATACAAGGAACTGTAACTGGAAATCGTCTATAAAATTTATGTAGGGAATTAAATTAAGCACAAAGAGCAAAAATGGAAATAAGGCCATAAAAAAGCTAAAGGCAATCGCACTTGCCCTAGTAGAAAAAGTTCCCTGGATGATCCCTCTCGAATAAATTTCCCATAGATCATAAGCAGTTAACCCATTTAAGCCGGGCAGAATGATTTTTCTTGTCATCCGTTCCCAGCCATCTGATATGTTTTTTAAAATGGATTTTACTGCTCTATTGATAGGCATATATTACACAGCTTTTAAACTTAGGTCCATATTATAAATGGAATGTGTCAACGCGCCACTGGAGATGAAATCTACTCCACATTCGGCATATTTTCTTAGGGTATCTACGGTAATTCCCCCGCTGGATTCGGTTAAACAGTTATTATTTATTAGTTGAACTGCCACTTTTGTTTCTTCAAAACTAAAATTATCTATTAAAATACGATAAATTCCTTCAGACTTTAAAATTTCCCTAATTTCGTTGAGATTCCTGGCTTCCACGATAATCTTTAGATTCAGGTTGTTCTCCTTTAAATATTGTTTGGTTTTATTGATTGCTGGTGTAATTCCTCCCGCGAAATCTATATGATTGTCTTTCAGCATAATCATATCAAATAATCCGAATCGGTGATTTTCTCCACCTCCAATTTTTACTGCCCATTTTTCCAATGCACGAATTCCTGGGGTGGTTTTCCGGGTGTCCAGGATTTTAGTTTTGGTTCCTTCCAGAATCTTTACAAATTCCTGAGTTTTGGTAGCAATAGCACTCATTCTCTGCATAGCATTTAATACCAGCCTTTCTGCCTTTAATATTGATTGGGAAGAACCTTCCACATAAAAAACAATGTCTTTTTTCTTTACTAAACTCCCGTCCTTAATCAAAATATCAACTTTAAGGTCTTTGTCTACATATTCAAAAACGCGTTTTGCAAATTCAACTCCGGCAATGATCCCGGTATCTTTAACCAGCAATTTCGCCTTACCAATTGCGGCTTTTGGAATACAGGCCAAAGAACTGTAATCACCTTCCCCAACATCTTCCCGGATAGCATTGTATATAATTAATTCAATTTCCTTTTCAAATTGTGCCTGTGAGATCATATCAATGATTATTTTTGTAAATGTAGCAAAAGTAAAAGTTATAAATAAATGACCATAAAATTACTTGGAATTGGAAAAACTGATGATCCGACCCTTCAAAATTTAACCGAAGTTTACATCAAGCGGATTCAGTTTTACAATAAATTTGAATTTGAACTTATCCCCGATATTAAAAAAGCGAAAAATTTAAATGAAAATCAACAAAAACAAAAAGAAGGCGAACTCCTCTTAAACAAGTTAATCCCTTCAGATTTTGTGGTGCTTTTGGATGAAGGCGGAAAACAATTTACATCTGAAACCTTTTCTGAATATATTCAGAAAAGGCTGAACAGTGGATTAAAGCAACTCGTATTTGTAATTGGAGGGCCTTATGGATTTTCTGAAGCTGTTTATAATCGTGCTGATTCCACTGTTTCTCTATCAAAAATGACGTTTTCCCATCAAATGGTTCGTTTATTTTTTACTGAACAGCTCTACCGGGCCTTTACTATTTTGAAAAATGAGCCATATCACCATCGTTAATATTTAAAATTCAATTGAATAAAATATCTATTAGAAGAAAGTTTCTTACACTAAGAAATTTGTTTGTTCGTTGATCTGTTTAATTGTTTAGTTAGACATCCTGAACGATAAGCTCTAAAAAATTGCTCGTTCAGCATGCCAAAAAAAGGAAATGTCTCGCTGCTATTTTTAA